>Ga0209136_1002622_pt1 | contig 10766 bp, 7 predicted proteins | sample SaaInl0LU_22_DNA_FD_184640 | JGI IMG/M metagenome (GOLD analysis project Ga0209136, IMG submission 184640) | Marine microbial communities from expanding oxygen minimum zones in the Saanich Inlet - ESP_90LU_22_DNA (SPAdes) (version 2) | ecosystem: Environmental > Aquatic > Marine > Intertidal zone... | reverse complement strand
TACGCCGGCTGTTTCACCAGTAACAGTTACAATTGCATCGTTAGCACCGTTGCCACCTAGTTCTGTTCCAGGTATAACAAAAGTTTCGTTTGAAGCATATCCTGTGCCGCCGTTTGTAAGTGCTACACTATATGCACCGGCACTTCTAGTAACTGTGTATTGTGCTCCAGTGCCGCTTGCGCCATTGTATGTTGCCGTAGGGTTTGCATACGACTCTGTGTCAACGTCTGTAATTGTAATTGTTAGATCATTAGTAGGAGTCGTTCCTGATAACAAATTACCTGCAATTACAATAGTTTGATTTACGCTATAATCTTGTCCTGGAGCATTTACTACGGCGCTATAGTTACCACCTACAATTGTAATATCGAATGTACCATTTGTACCAGGACGTAAATCTGCTGGTATACCTTCATAAGACCCGGCTGTTGATGCAGTACCAGTTACACTAACTGAAGTAATTTCACCACTAGCACCTACATTATCAATTGTAACTGTCAAATCATTAGCTGGTGTTGTGCCACCTAAATCTGCACCACTTATTGTCAAAGTCTCTGTTGGAAGATAATCTACGCCAGCTACTTGTATTGATGCTGCATAACTTCCAGCAACTGCTGAAACTTGTAGTATTGCTCCACTACCCGATGTACCGCTATATGTGTAAGGTATAAATACACCTACTCCGTTATACACTCTGTTTGAAATTGGTGGAGTACCTGTAGCTGTTGCAGTTGTAATACTGCCGCCCGGTCCAATACCAGTAACTTGTATATATACATCATTATTACCATCGGTGCCGCCTTCTAAAGAACTACCAGGTATAAGTAAACCATCATTAACTGCATAGCCTGTAGACTGATCACTTGTGTCGTTTGCTGTTCCAGATATTGATGTTCCAGTAATTTCTCCGTTAACACCTACTGTTGAGATAGTAATAATTGCATCATTTGCAGGAGATGTACCATCTAGGAATGACCCCGGAACATCAATAGTTTCGTTTGTTCTATAATCTGTACCTTGAGTTGTAATATTAACAGTATATGTTGCGCCAGTTCTAGTTATTTCAAATTCTGCACCACTACCGATTAGTGCAGTACCGGTGAAACTAAATGTAAGTATTGCTCCTGTACCTGGGTCTATACTATCAATTGTAATCACTACGTCATTAGTCGGTGCTGTACCGTTTAAATTGTTACCCGCAACAGTAAATGTTTCGCCTACTGCATAATCTGTACCAGCAACGTTAAGTGCTACAAGATAAGAACCATTATCTACATTTATTGTAAAAATTGCACCAGTACCAACAGCACCGACGTATGTATAAGGTATACTCGATCCTACACTAGGATATGTTCTTGTTTCAGAATTATACACTGATAACGGATTAATATATGTTTTTGTACCAGTACCTGGAGATACGCTAGTATATGCACCAGCATTATAATTTAAATCAAACTTTGCTCCATTGCCTGCGTGTCCAGTAATTGTACCTGATTGATTAGATATATTAAGTGTACCATTCCAGTGTTGACCTTGTACTGTAAAGGTTAAAATTTCGCCTAAACTTCCAACGGTTGATATTTGCAGTAATGCATCGTTAATTCCAGCTTGACCGCCCATATTGCTACCAGATAATACTATTCTATCTCCAACGTTATATGCAAGTCCGCCTGAATTAACAACAATAGTATATTCTCGTTGTGCATTCTGTGTAAGAGTTACGTCAAATGTCGCTCCTGATCCAGAAGGATCAATATTTTCTCCAGTTAATCCTGTATAAGTTTTTTTGTTAGCAATTATGTCAGAAGTTAATATATCATCAAACTCGATAAAAGTAGGCTGTATGTTGTTTACATACATTGCTGTACCATCACCTCGATCAGCTGCTAGGTTATTTACTATACCTGTTGAATCCTCAACAAATATTGTATTATCACCAATAGCTGCATTAGCAGTTACTACTGGTGTAATATATGTGCCGCCGCCAGCACTGGTATCAGTAATACCAGTAACTTGAGAACCTGTTGGAATACCAGGAGCAGTCAAAGGTGAACCAACTTCTGGTGCTGGACCATCAAACGGTATAATTGTATTTCCTATTGCAACTTCTAACTGTGTTTCCATAACACCATTTGAGCCTTGGCTTGCAACTTCAAACGTTGGGCGTCCAACAGTTGCTCCAGTATAAAATCCTGCTTCTCTAAGTTGTGTATATGTAGTTGAAAGTACTTGTCCGTTTGAAGTACCAACTTTAGATTTAGCATAATATGTAAAGGTAGTATTTGTCGGTACATTTACAATTACAAATGAGCCTTCTGCTCTTGCTGCACCTACAACGCTATCTTCAAGTGCTTTAATAGTAACCGGAGTACCTGTATCAAATCCATGAGGTCCGACAGTTGTAACAGTAATCAATGATTGACCAACTCCTTCAGTTCCTACACTTGCATCAGTCTGTACTGTTAATACAGGTGTATCTGTTCCTGGAATTTCGTAAACTGACGGATAACCTCTTAATGCTCCTATCGCTGCCCATTTCGTCGGCTGTAGACCGTATTCAAAGTCAGCGTCAAGCATCGATACTGCTGGTGCAACACGCATACGTTCAATAGCATCTGTACCAAAGTCGAACGGTCTTGAAGTTACAACACTTTTTCCGTTTTCTAATTTTTCTACAAAAATTTGTAATTCATCATTGGTACTATGTCCAGATGTATTGTAATTTAGTGTAATAGTTGTAATACCATCTGTCGTTTGTAAGTATGCAGGAAAATCTGGATCTATACTTATATTGTCAGTTTTTATTTTGACACTTCCACCTGTTTCAGGTTGACTAAAATTATATATAATTTCATTAGCTGTTACGTTAGTAATCAATAATAGTTCTTTTAATTCATAAGATCCTTGAATTTTCACTGTGCCTACGCCAGTTTCAACTAGTGTAGGCATTGCTATTAAACCGTTTGTTATAACATCAACAGTATTAAATGCAAGAGTTTTAATTTTAGCTGAAGGGCCAGCCGTTACTGAATTTACAAGAGAACTAACAAATGTATGCGTTGAATTATCATCATTTTCGCCTACATTAACTGTAACTGTATTAGATGTTACTGCTGTAATCTTAAGAGGAGAATAGTAAAAAGAATCTCTTCCTGTATGATTTTGTACGCCACCTGCTCTTGGATACGCAATTGAAGCACCGTCTGATGCTCTTGTAAAAGTAATACCTGCTGGATCAATGTGTATTTCATCATTGATTGTTAAATTATGAGATCCTATTGTTATAGTCATATCACCAGTAATAGGTGTATATACTGCATTTGTTGGTGTAAATTGTAATGTTGTTTCAGCAGCATTACCAGTTGTAGTTTGTGTTACTTGAGTATTTGATGCAGCATAAGCAACCTGCGGCAAAATATTATTTCGAATTAACTCACTAATAAATGTATGAGTTTGAATTTCAGGTTGTCTATCACCGTCAACTTGTGCAACATCTTGATCCCAATAATATTTAATTGTATTCTTAACGTTTTCGTTGCCGCCGTATCTTAAATCTTTAAGATATGCGTCAACAACATATCCAACATCTCTTTCGCACTTTTCTTGATTGTATGTATAGCCTACAAATCCTACTGCGTCAGCATCTACTTGATCTTGTATCCATGCAGTAGCTTCCTTTTGTATAAATGTTTTATTTACATTTAACAAGCCATACGCATTAGGAAATAGGTTATCTGCTGCTCCTATGCCTGGTTTAAATTTATAAGTTGATATTTGTGTCTTTGCCATGTTTTATAATCCAAATGCTATTGATAATGCTAACGCGGTGCGATCTACATATGTTTTGTTTGATACACTTGTGCCAGTAGTAGGTAAGCTGTTAACTGTTGCTGAAGTAAACGCTGCTGCTGCTGGTGTTGTTGTACCAATTACTGTATTATTTATAGTAGTATCAACTACTGGGACTGAAGAGCCGGTTGTTTTTACTACACCTAGTCTAGTTCCGTCTATTTTTACAATAATTTCATTTGCAGCTTCAATTTCTAAATTTGTAGTAGATGATAATGAAGTTATGCCAATACCGTCAATATTAAGAGTTCCGCCGACATATAAATCGCCGGCAATGCCAACACCGCCTGCTACTGTTAGTGCTCCAGTAAGAGAACTTATTGCTTCGGTTTGGTTTGTTATTTTAACTTCACTAAACGCACTAGGAGCATTCTGAACATTAATTGTTCCAAAAATAGTTCCGTCTGCGTTTGCATAATAAAGTGTATCCGGGGCGTTTACTGGTACAGTCCAAGACAGTCTTCCGTCTTGTTGACTCTGAGCTGCATCGCCTGTGCCGCCATCTGAATGCACTAGACCGTTACTATAGAATGTAGTTTTATCATCTGTAACAATATTAAATACTAATAAAGATAATGATAAATCAATAATTGTTGCTTTAGTACGAAATACTGTTATCTCAGGATTGTCTGTAACATTGCCTGAATATCTAAAATTTCCTGTAGAATCTGAAAATGTATAATCAGCAGGAAGATCACCAAGTTCCTCTTCTATTTCTACTAATGTAATTGATTTAGCAGAAATGTTGCCTTCGTCGTCAACAACGAATCCGTTACTCGAAAAACCGAAATCTGACTTAAAAGGTGAATTTGCTACTGCCATGATTATACTCTCCTATATGTTATTTATCAATAACAGTAACTAGACCACAAGTGGGTTTTGTGTATGAAAGTATTGTGCTGTATAAATTACTTTTGCTCCTGTAAAATTAGTCAGTACTTCTGCATCTATTACTGGATTTACTACGACATCAACATAACTGTCGTTAACTGTAGCAGTTATATTGATAATATCATTAACTGTATTACTTCTAGCATACACTACTAAATTTGCTGTATCTCGAGTTGCTGTAATTAAGACTTTAATAAGTTCTTTATTATTCACATCAAAATCAGCACTTATAGTATATTCTACACTAGAAAAGTCTCCAACATGCCACCTATCTAAAAGCGTATCTGTATAGACTTGTTTCCAGGGACCGTTATGACTAGTCCCTGTATTGTTTTTATATAATACAGTGTTTTTTATTCCATCTGTTAAATATTTCTTTAAGTTTTGCATTCTATGCCCCTTATTTGTAATATTTATCAGTTCTTGACTGTAATTAACTTTCCGTATTCTGGTAAGTATAGATATTCAATTTTACTGTTAGATAACATTCTTAAAGCATCATCGAGTGTCTCTACAAGAGGTTCGCCGCCTAAATTAAAACTTGTATTAAAGATAATTGGTACTCCTGTGCGCTCTTTAAATGCTTTAATTACATCATAATAATGAGGGTTTTCTTCTCTTGTAACTGTTTGAATACGGCATGTTCCGTCAACGTGAATAATACTAGGTATTTTCTCTTCAATTCCTGGTTGACAGTTAACAGCATACATCATGTGCGGAGTACTATCCATACCTCTAATATCAAACCATTCATGTACATCTTCAGCAAGGATTGATCCTGCAAATGGACGGAAGTATTCACGATGTTTAATTTCATTAACAAAGTCTTTTCCATCTTCAAAAGTTGGATCAAACATCAAGCTACGATTTCCTAATGCACGTGGACCAGCTTCAGAACGACCTTGAAAACAAGAAACAATATTCTTACTTGTCATTAAATCTACTACATCTTCGTTAGAAGCATCTTTAATTTCTGCATTATATTTTTCAACTACGGAATTTATTTCTTCTGAGCTATAATTATACTCTGGTCCTAAATAAATTTCACGTCCGTTAAATTTTTCACTCATTTCAGTTAATGAATGAAATCCTAATAATGCAACTCCGACTGCTGTTCCGCCGTCATTAGATATTGGTTCAACATATAACTCAATCCCTCTCTTATTAAGTTCGGTTAGATAATAGTAATTTGCAACACAATTAAGAGCATAACCTCCAGAAAGGACTACTTTTTTCTTTCCAGACATTTCAGAAGCCTTAATTATAAGATCTAACACTTGATCCTGTGTTTCAGTTTGAACAGCATATGCCATGTCTCTACGATTTTGCTCATGTGTAACATCATCGTGACTATCTAAATGTGTAGATAATTCGTTAAACGGTTGAGCATTTATCATTGCTCCTCTTGGATAAAAAGGAACAATAACATCTGGATCTGCTAGTGTTAAATCGCCGACCTTTTTAAACAACTTTGGAATATTAGGATTAGGTTTTCCATACGGGAATAGTCCCATAGTTTTTCCTGCCTCAATTTCTTGAAAGCCGCAATACTTAGTAACTGCTTCGTATGTTTTAGTAATTCCTGCATTTCGAGAATTAATATTTAAAAATGATCCAGGCTCTCCTAAATACTCTCCACTACATTCAGGATTGATATCCATTAGTAACGGCTCTGCACAACCTGAATGCTTATATAAAGTTTTAAACTTTGCAGGGTATGCACAATCAAGTATAGATTCTACCTCCCAGAACCCATATTGGCTAACTATCTTTGGATTAAATTTACTATCAAAAACATAATCAAGATCATTAACTGATCCGCAGCCATCAACTACAACTGCAACAGCATCGTCAAAGCCAGAACGATAAAATGCACATGCAGCATGTATTTTGTGATGTTGATGACTTAGGTCAATTACTTGGGGATGATCGTAAGGTTCTGCATATTGATCGATTAAACCCAGTTTACGTGCAAGTGCTACATACATATTATCGCCAGTGAAGTCAGTCCTGCCTGCATTGTCTAAACTTTGCGTGTGTGCAATAAACATATAGTCAACTTTATCGGTATACTCTTTAACCTTAACCATTGCAGCAAAGGGGCTACCATCGTATTTTTTTCTACTAAATCTTTCTTCTTCAATAGCAAATACAATTTTACCATTCTTTACAAGACATACACCCGAGTTATGTCCACGTGAAATACCCAAAACCCAAAAATCTTTTTTCATTTGATTGTCCTTGTTAAATATCATTTAAAATTTTATCTGCTATTTGTTTAATTTGTTCGTCTGTTAAGTCCATCATCGACTCGTTATTTCGATCTGCACATTCATCAACTGTAATTCGAAGCGGACTATATTCTTTTTTATCTTTATTAAAATCAAAAATATCAAACCATTGATTATTTGGATACGAAACATTTTCAGCAAAGGTAGATCCTAATACTACATATGATTTTTTATTAAAAGAATTTGCAATATGTTGACCTATAGAATCGCATCCAATAAAAGCATCAACTGCATTTATTAGTCCAAACCATTTTCTTAAATTTGCATTTTCTACATAAAACGTATCCTCTTTGCATCCATATGCTTTAAAATCAATATCAAATTCATTCATTAATAAAACAGAACATTTATGCTCAATTTGTTTTATTAATTTTGCTGCTGAGTTAATGCTAAAAGATCTTCCTGTCGAATCAACAGGCCCCGAAGCTGCTTGTACAGCATTTAATGTTATTCCTTTACCAAATGGCTGAAATAAGAGAACAGGTGTATTACGTTTACTTCGCATATCCTTAATCATGTTTTGAGCAGTAAAACGTTCTTCATTGCTCAAATGTATTGCAGACGCTGGTAGATTCTTATCAAAACTTCCATTGATTTCGATATCAAATGCTTCTGCAATATTACATTTTTGATTATAATATTCCCATACATAGTAAGGTTCTGGCATTACTACATTTCTATCTTTAATTTTGTCTTTAAACAAGTGAGTTAAGTTTGACGGATATGATCTAGCATGCAGTGTCGGGTGTCCAGAAAATGCTTCATATGCCCATTCAGAAAATATTATAAAATCATCATCTGGATTATTTTTGAGATATTTCTCTAATGCAGGTATTGCACATATAGCTCTACCAACACCACCATTAATATAAAATGCAGTACTACGTTCTTTGTTGTTTATTTTTTTCATAAATTTAACTCATTTAATGTTTGTTTTGTTCCAAAATGTCCTTGCACAAAACAATTGAATGCAAGACTAATTCTATTTTTGTCGCCTGTATTGTCAGCAACTTCGTGCAATGTCGTTGACGGAAAATAAACAATATCATTATTTTTTACAGGTAACTGCCAAGAATTTGAATTAGCTAAAGTATATTCCGAAACATTAATTTGTAATGTTGGATTATTTGTTACTGTTTGATTATTTTGAGAAATAAACATAATATTATCGTCAGGTGTAGTATCTATATAATAAACACCACTAATCAAAGAATTACTATGGTTATGTCTATGATGACTACTTCCCGGTGGATTAACATTTAACCAAGACTGTGTAATATAAAACTTATGCTTGTCTTGTATATGCAACACATCATTTACATATTCTTTTAACCCAGCTTCAATTCTATCTTTAATTATTTTATAAGAATCTAATTCTAAAACATTAGTTTCTTGTGATGAAAAATTGCCACCGTGATTTTTAATCATATTTTCTTGTTCTTTAGAAGTATCATGAACATAATTTGGATCAGAATACTCATCATATGCAAAGACAGGAGTGCTAAACAATAGCATAGTATTTGATATGGCTCTTGTTGGCTTATACTGCATCATTATTTACGCTACCTTTTATAATCCAGTTTACATTAATTCTACGAGGTGATGTAGAAATAATCGGAGCATGCCATAGTTCGCTTTTAAAGAATATTAATCTATTTTCTTTATGTTCTATTTTTTCTCCACTTTTAAATTCTGTTCCGCCGTCTGCATCATTTACATAATAAAGAAGACTATACATATTGTCATCTTTAGGTATATCTTGGTGCCAGCCAGTAAATTGTCCAGGGGTATAAAAATTTATCAAACATCGGCTCAAATGATCAAACGCAAACATATCTCTATTTTCATAAATCCAACAATCAAATGCATATCTTATAGCATCGCATCTATCAAAGTTTTCTATTTCGTTATGAATATATGGAATATTTGCAAAGCAAGCCTTTCCAATATCTCCCTCTGCCAAGGCTCCATAGCCAGGGAAGTGCCAATCAAAAAAAGGATTTAATAATTGCTCTTTGACACGTTCATGTAGCCACCCTGGCATAAAATCATCATATACTTTTATCATTCGACTACCTTTATTTGTATATTTCCCGAAACTGTTATTCTTTGTTCATCTGAAGTATAAAAAGGATGTACTCCATGATGTAATGATGCCGGGAACATTAACATTATTCCTTCCCAGTTTTTATCAACTGGTAAAGCTAATTGACGCTGTCTTCCTAATATATCACTATATGCAAAATAAAATTTTGACGTATATGATTCTTTGCCTGAAATATTTGGAAATACTTTATCTTCTTCATCTAAATCATAAGGAATATTAATGTATATAACAAAACTCAATACACCTGAGTGATGATGCATAGGATTAAATTCGTGCTTTTTTTGCTTGTTAACCCAAAGTCCATCAAGCTCAAATTCCCAAGTATTAGCTTTTCGAACTTCTTCTTGAGATTCAATTAATCCTGGATTATTTTGTACCCAGTATCTTGCAACTTCGGTAATATAATCAGATATACTATCTTTTATATGATCAAGATTATACTCTTCTTCTATATGGCCTAATAAATTGCTATTAAAGTCTGATAACTCTTTTGAAGGATTTTCGATTTCTTTTGTAATTTGTTCAAATATATCAAAAGGAACTCTTGCTTCAACAATGTCAATGTTCGGCAAGGAACGAGATATCGCTTCTAATTGATTTATATTTATAGTTTCCATTTACTATTATCCTTCTTCATTGTATATATTCTGTTTAAGCCACTCATACGCACTAAGTTGGTTCTTAACAGCATCAGACCATTGTTTTTGTTTTTGTCGACGATCATATAAAAAGCTATTACATTGTTGCTTTAAATCAACTCTTGTCCCCAATTGTTGTCGTAATGCATCTACTTCTGTAAAAACATTATAATTCATACCATATGAAATAGCAACTATTCCGCCGCGTCCGTAGTGAGATTTATAATCTGTTTTACGCAAGTATAAATCATTAAAGCCACTTCGTGTATTAGATAAATTATTGTCGTATACTCTATCTCTGTTTTTGCGCCAGTATTTAGAATCATCTCTTATAGATAACGCATAATGCAGGGCAACAAATTCTGCAAAGTTATTATAAATTTTTTGTATACTTGCATTATATACATCTCGATCCCATTGTGTAACTTTTGGTCTATCAACTTGACTACAAAACTCTAGCAAAAATTCATGTACACTGAATAGTCCATTGCTTTCGAGTGGTTCAATAAATGCTGCTGACAGACCGATTGCTAGTACATTCTTAACCCATGTTCTTTCATGAATTCCTGTTCTAAAATTAATTTGTCGAAAGTTTAATTCATCAGTAACTCTATTAGGATTATAAACTGTCATTTTGTTTGAATTAAGATGATCTTTAAATTCTTGTAATGCTTGTTCATCTGATATAAATTCGTCTGAATAAACATAACCAGTTCCGATTCTACTCCAAAGAGGAATATTCCAAACCCATCCATTAGACAATGCAGTACAGTTTGTGTATACCTCTAGTTCTTTTTCCTTATCGGTATAAGGAACTTGAACTGCCCAAGCTTTACTATTTGGCAAAATATCATTATACGACGTGAATGGTTCTTGTAGTGCTTCGCCTAACAACAAACTTTTAAATCCAGTACAATCTACATATAAGTCTGCTGTAAGTTCTGTATTATCTTCTAAAATAACTTCTTCAATGCCGTCTGCATTTGTTGT
>Ga0209136_1002616_pt1 | contig 10772 bp, 5 predicted proteins | sample SaaInl0LU_22_DNA_FD_184640 | JGI IMG/M metagenome (GOLD analysis project Ga0209136, IMG submission 184640) | Marine microbial communities from expanding oxygen minimum zones in the Saanich Inlet - ESP_90LU_22_DNA (SPAdes) (version 2) | ecosystem: Environmental > Aquatic > Marine > Intertidal zone... | reverse complement strand
ATAAATTCAATGGATAGATTGCCTCCTTGCGGATTTTTTAAACCTTCACGAATAAAGTTTTGGTTCCAAGGGATATTTGAATCGTGTATATGAACATCATGACAAGTAAGAATGACTGGATTTTCGAAAGGAGTTCCAATTTTTATTACAGGAAAAATATTAAACTTTTTTGAAACTGACTCCCACCATTCCTCATAATATGCTCTCATTTTTTGAACTTCTTCAGCATTATACTCTGCAATATTTATTTTTTGGGATGGGTCCTCATCAATATCATACAACTCATCTCCGTTTATTAATCGAAATCTACCTGACATCACTGCACTTTTTTTCCATTTAATAGGAGATTGGACGCGCTGTGAGTCTGTAATCACATAATCTCTATTTATTTGTGCATTTTTATCCATTAATAAAGGTGTAATGTCTATACCATCTATTTCTAGATTTTGTATAGAAACATTGCATAATTGTGCAATTGTAGGAAGTACATCTATATGAGCTGTAAGTTCATCTATGTCGTTTCCTTCATTAATCATTCCGTTTGGATAGGATATAAAAAAAGGGACTCGATGTCCGCCCTCGTACTCGCTATTTTTTATACCACGCATAGAAGCATTATAACCATATTCTTTAACTCCAATTTTTTTATACCCCCAAGCAGTCCCATTATCTGTCATAAAAATTAAAATGGTGTTGTCGTATAAATTTCTCTTTTTTAAATGCTTTACCAATAAGTCAAAATTGTCATCAATATTGGTTATCATTCCGTAGAACTTCTTTTGAAATTCAGGAATGTCCATATTCTCATACATTTTATAATATTTTTCCGGCACGTTTAATGGAGAATGAGGTGCGTTAGTTGAGATATAGCAGAAAAAAGGTTGTTCCTTACTGTCATCTATAAACTTTATGGCCTCATTGAACCAGATATCTGTGCAATACCCCTTGAATTTTGTTGGATTTGCATTTACAAAATAAGTATCGTCAAAATAATCATTTCCCCAATAATCTGGGGTTTGTCCTACTCCACCAGCACCGTGATAAATCGCTTTATCAAAGCCTTTGTCGTGAGGTCTTGCAGGGTAATTGTCTCCTAAATGCCATTTGCCAAAAAGCCCCGTTTTATATCCATTTTCTTTTAAAATTTGGGCTATAGTTTTTTCATCTTCTCTCAATATGGAAACACCTCCAATGGTGTGCCAAACACCAGTTCGGTTTGAATATCGACCCGTCATTAATGCCGCTCTTGTTGGCGCGCATGTAGGGCTGACATGAAAATTAGTTAATCGCACAGCGTTATTATGAAATGTGTCCAAAGCTGGCGTTTTAATGATTTCATTACCATGAGCGCCCAAATCACCATATCCCTGATCATCTGTTATAACAACGATAACATTTGGCTGGGTGTTTCTTTTCTGACATTTAGCATTCAAATGAAATAGGCAAAGCAAAAGAATCAGTAGTAATTTTCTCATAGTTTATTTAATTTCAATTTCAAATGGACCTAAGGGAATTTGTTGACTATTAAACAATTTTACATCAGGTTTTGGGTAAGCTGCCCAAGCATACCTAAGTATTTTATCATCAGAATTTATGGTGAATTTCAAAGTTTTTGCATTAATCTTTTCTGGAACTACCGAACGAAATCCTTTTTGATTATCCCCTAATTCAAATCCTGGATATAGATTTATCTGATTCATCGAATTTGTAAGTTTTAAGTAAAGCACACCTTTCTTTTTACTAAGTTTTTTAACTTTAAAATCAACGTCCTTAATATTTAAATTGTAAATATGTTTTAAAGCAATTTTAGAAGCTCTATTTCCAATGGGTATTTTATCTTTTGGATGAATATCATCTTCTAAACCTAAATCTATAGAGCTAGACATATGACAATTCGGTATCGACTCCGCCAAAAGACGTTGATTATTTCTAAATTCAGGCCATGTATTTTTGCTAAAACGTGGAAGTTGTACAGTAACAAATGGCAAATCATTGTTGTTAAAATTCTTTCGCCATCCTTCAACCATCATTGGAAAAAGTGTTTTATATCTATTTACTGAATTTGATGTTATAGCATCCGTTTCTCCTTGATACCATAAAACTCCTTTAAATTTAAAATTACTAAGATGTTTTATTCCCGCTTCAAACAGAAAGCCAGGTTCGCACATCCATCTGTATTTAAACTCACCTGGCAAAAATGAAGTATTTTTGACATAGATATGTTGAAAAGCATCTAAACCACGCATACGATGCCCTCTATCGACATCTTCATTAGTGAACCAATCTTTTTCAAATAAAGAAGAAGTTAGGATAGAAGCCTTTAACGCCTCAGAAGGAATCCAGTTGTTAATAGCAGAACCTCCAACAGCACATTGAATGAGTCCAACGGGAACATTTAATGCTTTGTTTAATTGATTTCCAAATTGAAAACCAACTGCTGAAAATTTAGAAGCCTCTACGTATGATAAATTACTCCAGCTTCCTTCAAAGAAATCATTTGTGTTAGATCGATTTAACTCCTTAACCGTATATCCATTTTTTGCAACCAAACGTGGATAGTCCAAACGTAGTAATCTTATATAATTTTTGTTAGCTTTTTCAAATTCATCCATTCCCCCAATGGCTTCACCAAGATTACGCACCATATTGGATTGACCAGAACACAACCAAACTTCGCCAATAAGAATATCCGAGAAAACAAGATTATTAATGCGAAGGATTAACGCATTATAAGAGGCTTTACGTTTTTTAAAATAGACTTTCCAGTGGCCAGTTTCATCAACAATTGTTTTAGTTTTTTCTTTCCCTAAAGAAGCAATAATTTCATAAAATGGTTTGCCTTTACCCCACACACAAATAGTTTCATTTTGTTGCAAAACCATTCCTGATTGGAAAATTTTAGCTACCTCAATGTTTGCATTTTCCTTGTATTGTGTATAAACTGAGTTAACACAACACATATATAAAACAATAAAAAAATTAACTTTTTTTTTCATGTTCTATATAGGCTTAAGAGTTATCGAGTTTAAACTGGAGTTATATTTATTGCCATCAACTAAAGATACAGAAATCGTCTTTTTTCCAGATTTTTTAAATTCAATAATTCCGATAGGGTAAGTAGCGTATTTTTCTGTTGCTGCTTGCTGATTTTGAATCATCTCATTTTCGCTTGTTGAAACATTCCATACAAGTCTTCCATTTCCTTTATAGTTAAGTAAAACATAATACAATCCGGGAGTTTTCACATCCACTTCCCATTCTACAGAGCCATTTTCTTGCCAATTGCTAACCTGATTTACGTGTTTCCACTCCCCAAATTTTTCCATCCATCTAATTGATTTTTGTTCAGCATTATCAACTTTACTTGCATGATCTATGTGCATTTTGGTAGGCATATTTGGATATAGAGCTAACGTTTTTTCAACTTTAACCTCCTCACCTTCCAAAACCAACTTAACCACAGAAACTAATTCTTTGGAATATATCGGTGGAAATTTGATGGTTGTCCAATTTTTATTTTTGTCCGTTTCTAAAGTTATTTGCTTCCCGTCTGTCAGCAATTGTGCAGATTTTATTTTGTTACTTAATTTAGGTAAATGAATCAAGCCATCAGAAGGCAAATCAAATATACTTAAATACAAGTTGTTACCTTGTGTAGTTACATCGCCCCAAGGCAAAGCAAAGCCCCAAGGAGAACTTCCCGCATTATAAATAACATCAGGATATTTTCCAATCCAATTTCCAACGTCTTCAAGAAAAGAAGCGCCGATTTCTGGAATTGCCCCTTTATTATTAGGACCAACATTGAATAAATAAGTTCCGCCACGAGCTACAGTCGAAATAAGTCTTTTCAAAATCTCCTTAGGACTTTTAAAGTTGTTGTCATACCATGCATAGGACCAAGAGTCATTGTTTGTATCACAAGTTTCCCAAAGACCGGGCATGTTTAACAATGGAACTTCCATATCTCCTTTGCTACTGTAGTCACCTAATCCATGACCAACCCGGCTACACAACATAGCTTTGGGTTGCAATGTACGGACAACATCAACGAGTTCTACAACGAGTTTCTTGTCCATATCTCCAGGTGTGTCAAACCAAACAAAATCTATCTCTCCATAATTTGTGCAAATTTCCTTGACCTGAGGCAAGCATTTTGAGTAAAAATAATCTTCAAAACTAGCTGTTTTTCCTTCATTATCAACTTTTGGCCCACGTGTTCCTCCAGGTGCTGTCCAATCTTGATTGTGTGAGTAATAAAACCCAAACCCTAGTCCCAATTCATCGCACGCTTTTGCCAATTCTTTCATTGGATCTCTTCCAAAAGGGGTTGCGTCGACAATGTCAAAAGAGCTCACTTTTGAATCAAACATGGCAAAACCTTCATGATGTTTGCTCGTTATTATAATATATTTCATTCCAGCATCTTTGGCAAGCTGAGCTATTTTTTTGGCATCAAATTCTGTTGGATTAAAAGACGATGCTGTCTTCATGTATTCTTGTGGTGGAATGTTTGCCATCCTCGGATTCATAATCCATTCGCCAATTCCGTAGTAGGTTTTATCTTTCCATTTACCTCCCAAATTAGAAAATAACCCCCAGTGAATAAACATGCCAAAATTGCTTTGATCAAAAAGTTTTGCTCGCTCACTCAACAATACAGTTGAAGAACTTATTTCTTGACCCCACATCTCATCCATTGATTTTTCTTTTATTTCATCTTTGGAAATTTGAGCATTTAGGGGAAATAGGAAAGAAAAAATAAAGAACCCTATTAAAATGTAATTTAACCTTTTTGTATTTTTCATGATTATATTTTTGACATGGATGAACTATACATATTGTCAGTTTCGTCGTAAACATTTAAAAATATATAGAGTGCATCAGACGGAATTTGGGCATGTATTTGATTGTTTGATACAGTGACAGGCAATAATGATTCTTTCCATTCATAATTTTTTTCACCCCAATCATTTACTTGAGAAGTATAGTATAATTTTGCCTTTTTTATGGTATTGTTTACGCTGTAAAGTACAGAATTATTATCTGCCTTTTCCAGCTTAACCTTAAATGGACTTTTACCGTTAGCAACCACATAATTTGCAAAAGCATATATTTCTTTTGAATTCCATCCCGGTGCATGACCGTGTCGCATATTGTGCTCAATACGCAAATACTTCTCACTATTTGAGGTATTAAATGATTTCGTAAAGCTATTCATCGAAAAATGTTTGTCATTTGTTCCGTTGACAAAAAGGGTAGGTAGATTTTGAAGAGGAATATAAAGTGATGGCTCCCAATTTTTCAAATAAAAATACCGCCCCTCTTGAGTTAGTTTATTTAACAACTTTTTGTAAAGAGGAGTTTCGTATAGGAACCCACAACCATATACTGGTATAGAAAATTTAAATCGTTTATCTAAACCGGTAACTACATTGGTAATTATACCGCCCCAAGAAATTCCAGTGATACCAATATTTTCAGTATCAACTTCGGGAAAAGTTCTCAAAAGGGAGTGTGCTAGTATCACATCGGAAACGGCGTGGTAAAACCACTGATCTTTCAAATTTGAATTCGTAATATCATTAAAAAAACCAACCCTTGAAGGGCCTGAATTGCTTTGTCGTTGATAAACTTTATTTCCACTATTATCATCAATTTTTTCGCCGGGAATTTGTCCTTCCAAAGCTATTGAAATGGCGATGTAACCTTGATCATTCCATTTTTTTACCCATTTTTCAAAAGCGGTTCCTCCACCACCGTGCACCAAAACAATTGCGGGAGCTTTCTCACCTTCTTTAAGATTTTCAGGTACGCCATACCAACAAAAAACTTTTGTTTTTTTTCCTTTATAGCCTAAACCATCTAAAAACAAACCTCTTATATTTGGTTCGTTTATTTGGCTATCATAAGCTGTTGTATATTCAAACCATGGAGATTTAAAGACACCGTCTTTTTGCAATTGTTGTTTTACAAAACTAGGTCCTTGAGAAAGATTTTGTGTATTACTCGTATTATCTTGTGCTGCTTTGCAACTAACTAACGCAGTTAGAAAAAAGAATGACATTATGATGGTTTTCATTTTTTTTATCATTTATTCAAAAAATGGACCTTTTACATTATCTATAAAGTAAATTGTTCCGACAGCTCTGTTATTAGAATCTCCTGGGGCACAAAAAATGTACAATTGATAATAATCTATACCATCTCTTAAAATATCTTTTAAATCGAAAGTAAACTCGTGCCATTTATTAAAACTTGTAATTTTTTGAACAGGTGTAGCCGCTTGTGTAGGTCCTGTTCCAGATTGTTCTCTAACAATAACTTTTAACTCATCATTTGGTGTTACAAGACCATTGTTTCCAGCATCTTCCACATAAACCCAAAAACTTATTTTACTATCTGGCATTCCAAAATTTATTTTTTTGGAAGAAATAAATCTTAAAAAAGAAAAGGGTGCTTGTTCTCTCTCAAATTTTAAAACATTGGTTGAATTATAAACTGGTGTAGGATTTGGATTTGGAGCTGAGGGGTTTAAAGTACCACGAATTCCAGCTAAAACTGTTGGATTTTGTGTATTATCTGCAGCATAATATGTTTCGACATCTACTACATCTACAATAATTTCATCACTAATAGAGCTGTCACTAGCACTTGTAATAGTTATACTGGCTGCTCCAAAATTAACTGAAGTCGCTGCTCCATTTTGGTCTATAGTAATAATATTATTGTCACTTGATGCCCATGTATAGCCACTGGCACCAGCATTAATATTTATTTCTTCAAACTCTAGTTGAATTTTAGTGCCTAATTTACCTCTAATTTGCGTATCTCCAGATGTGATTTCCACAGTTCTTTTTACATTAAGCCCCTCATCTGTTCCACCAATTAGCTCTAAAGAACCTTCTGAACTATCACAAGCAAAAATTGTTGTAAAAGCTAATATGTATAAAAAGTTTTTTTTCATAATCTATATTTAATATTATTATAAATTTTTAGAATGAATATCTAACAGCTGCGAACCATGATGCATTTTGACCGAACATATCTGTAAGGTTTCTTGAGTCATTTCCAATAAACCTTCTCACAGGTTCTGCTGTTATGTTTTGTACACCCCCTTGTATTAACAATTTTCGGTTGATGTTATATTGTAAAATTATACCATGAATTGTTCTGGCATCTGTGAATCTAGAAGCATCTTCTCTTGTAGAACCAAAACCTAATTCACTTAAATAACTATTTCTGTATGCTACAGTATATCTTGCTGTAAAGCCATACTTTTGATAATACAAAACTGAGTTTATACTATGCTTAGAAGACCCTGGAAATGATATAGCATCTCCAATAGATTCATCAAAATCACTTTCAACAAAGGTGTAATTTGCTTGTAATCCAAAACCTGATAAAAAGCCTGGTAACTTTGTAAAATGATGGTTAAAACCAACCTCAAAACCATAAATACTGGCATTTGTAATATTTTGAGGTTTTGTAATATCAAAAACTAAACCATTAGTTATTTGACTTTCTATAGGGAATATTCTATTTAATTCCTCTGGATAAGGAGTATCTAGTAATACTTGGTCTGCAATGAAATTTTTAAATGATTTATAAAATAAACTAACTACAAAAGCACCACCATTTTTCACGTAATATTCAAATGTATTATCAAAATTTAAAGAGGTAAATGGTTTTAAATTTGGATTGCTAAGTCTTATTAAGTTTTGACCTCCACCTTGAGTGGTAAGATTTACCAAATCATCCTGTGTATTACTGAATCTTAAACTATTAGATGGAACAATATCTGTAACTTCTGGTCTAGTTATGCCTCTATAAAAACCAAATCTCCAAATAAGATTTTGTTTTAGATTGGTTTTCATATTGAAGCTTGGTAACAAATTAAAGTTTTCTCTATTTACTTGATTGTAAACTATAATATCTGCACCACTAACTGCACCTCCAAAAGAAACGAATGTAAAACCTTGTGAGTCGTTTGTAAATTTCACAGCTCTTAAACCTGCATTAAAATACACTGGTTTTCCAAAAAGTTCTCCATCATAATCTAACTGAGCATAAGTTTCATAGCTTTTCTCGTCATAAGAAAACGAATTGAAGTTTGGAATGGTAGCAAAAAAGTTATCTCCAGATTGTTGATCTCTTAATTGAGCTTCTCTTAAAGGGACATTAAAATCAAAATAATTACCTCCATTAAAGTTTGCTATATCACTAAAAATTAATTTTGCTCCTTCTATTGGAGTTGAAGCCCAACCCGGAATTCCTGTGTTTCCATTTAAAAAATTAGTTCCTATAATCGGAGAATTTTGTCTCAATGTAGTGTAATCTAAAGCTTCTTGAGGTGTAACTCCTGTGCCTGTCGCTCCAGGTCTTTCGAAAGTAGAATATCTTGCAGCTCTGGTTTCTAAATAGGTGCTGTTAAATCGAGATCCTACAGATAGAGTGAAATTATCGTCTAAAATAAACTGATTATCTAATCTTAAGGCATAATTATCTCCTCTTGTTTTTCTAAACGTATTTGCCTGACCTGATAACGTATAATCATCAACTCTTTGAATAACATCTGTAGGTAAATTAAAAGTAGGGTATTCTCCTCTTAAATCGAAACTAAAGTCATTTCTATCTACAGTTGGATTTACTGCTTCATTTTTAGAAACAATTCCAATAGTATTTATTTTTTGGTCAAATTTGATATCTGAATAAGAAACATCGAAGTTTATGTTTATTTTTTCTGTGGCCTTAAAATCAAAATTAATACCTCCAATATTGTTTACAGTTTCGTTATCGAAATCGATACCTAAGTTTACGATATTAAGTCTAGATTGACTTGCGCCAGCTAAATCGATACTTGTAAGGTTGTCACCATTAAAAGTTATTGATCCTGGCTTGAAAATAGTTTCTGGGTCATATAAACCAGCGGTAGTAGGCTTGTTATCATTACTAGCAGAACCTATTTGCAACCCAAGCTGATCTATTTGAGAAATAGCTCTTACATCAAAACGTGTAAAATCTGTATTAATTTCTAATTTTTTAGTGGGTTTCCATTGAATTCCACCTGAAAAAGCCTTAGTTTTTGTATTTCTCTGAAAAGTTCTAGTATTAAAGATTTGTGGTACTAAAACATCTCTATATAAAACATCTCCAGTAGTCTCATCCCATATACCATCATTGTTTGTATCTTCTTTTAGAGAAACAACGTCAAAATTTACAGAGGAAAATTGATCTGAAAAGATAAGTTCATCTGCGTAAACACCTGAGAAGTAAGCTCCTAATTTATCATTAATTTTACCTCCTATTGCTGCTGAAATTCTTGGTCTAAAATCACTATTACCTTCAAAATTTGAGCCATTTAAGTTTCTTGCATTTACAACTGCAAAATAGTTTTTGTTTGGTAAATACCTCTTATCTAAAGGCTTAATAGTTTGGATATCTATACCTCCACCAATATTACTAGAGATTGCTTTTGCATCTGCACTTTTATTAATAATAGTTCTGTTAGTGACTTCTGTAGGAATTAAGTTTAAGTTAAACGTTCTTAGGTTTGTAGAACCTTCACTACCAGCAGAAATTGGAGTTCTTCCATTTACTGTAACCGTAACAAACTGTGGCCCTATACCTCTTATTGATACTCTTTCACCACCATTCCCTTCTGGATCTCTTTCTATTTGTACACCAGGAACTCTTTGTAATGCATCTGTAATACTATTGTCTGAAAAACTACCTATATCTTCTGGTGTTATTGCCTCTATTACTCCTTTAGCATTTCTTTTAATTCTTGTTGCCCTAAGTTGGGACCCTCTTACACCAGTTGAAACTATTACCTCATTTAAAGACAATGCGTCTTCTTTCAGTGTAATATTAATTACAGAAGATTCGTTAACGGGTATCTCTTGCGTTTCAGTACCAATAAAAGAAAACACCAATATGTCTTTTGAAGTTGCTGATATATTGTATTTTCCCTCAAAATTAGTAACAACACCAATGTTGGTGTCTTTAATTTGCACGGTAGCCCCCGGGACACCTTGATTATTCGCATCTGATACAACTCCCGAAATTGTCTGGGCTATTGTTAGTTGCGAAATAATAAAGATGAAAAAGATTGTAATTTTTAGATTCATAATTTTATTAATTAATATGTCAAATTTAGATAAATGTAGTTTTACAAGGCTTCTCTAATCATTCAGATTTTTGCTCATTTTTAGAAATTCTATTTGATGAGAATATCAAAGAGTTTATTTTCTAGTAGCTGAAAAACATTGTTCAGGAGCACTTGTAGGTAAGGTTTCTTCCCAATCATTAATTTTTTCAAGAAGCAATTGAACGATCTCTGGATTTTGATTTGAAATATCATCTTGTTCTGCCCAATCATGATCTAAATTGAACAAAGCTTGTTGTCCCGAGTTTTGATTTACGTATAATTTCCATTTACCATCTTGAACAGCAGCGCTTGCCCAAAAATTTTTTCTATGGTTAGAAAATTTCCATTGCCAATAAATTGGTTTGGTTCTTTTAAAAATATTACCTCGCAAAAGATCAACGAAACTTTCGCCATCGGGCAAATAATTTTCTGGTAAATCAATTCCAGCCAATTCACAAAAGGTAGGCAACAAATCTACTGCAGAAAGATGTGATTTTTTATCTATTATTCCTCCCTTGACAACACCAGGCCAATGCACGATGAATGGAACTCTTGTACCACCTGCAAATAAAGAGCGTTTTCTACCCTTAAGACCAGCTGTTTCGCCCACAGAAAAATAAGT
>Ga0209136_1002615_pt1 | contig 10772 bp, 8 predicted proteins | sample SaaInl0LU_22_DNA_FD_184640 | JGI IMG/M metagenome (GOLD analysis project Ga0209136, IMG submission 184640) | Marine microbial communities from expanding oxygen minimum zones in the Saanich Inlet - ESP_90LU_22_DNA (SPAdes) (version 2) | ecosystem: Environmental > Aquatic > Marine > Intertidal zone... | reverse complement strand
TCCATACTGCGCGCAATTACAGAGGTTGAGGTGCCGGCCAATGGCGGGGGAGCGCTTTTCGCCTCGCGCAGCTCTTCGGAGGTCGCTTTACGTTTCGAATCATTAAGAGTGGTCAGTAGATCACGCCAGCCCAGTGGCTGGTCGGTTTCGTTCAGTACATCCTCTGCCAGTTGTTGGCTATTGCTCTCAATCGGTTGAAACTCCGCAGGTGTACTAATCACTTGGGCCGCCATTGCGGATTGGAGTTGAGCCTGTTCGCTGTCAAAAATCGCGCGTTCTTGGGTGGAGGGCTGATGCTTCTCCACCGACTCCCCTGAGCCTTGCTGATTCGTTTGCGCTAGGTAGTCGGCATTCTCAGGCGCGTTTTTGTCATCAAAGCGCGCGAGGGTAACTTCAAGAGTTTGAGCGGGCTTAGTGGGGTCGGGCAGACCGAAATTGAGGGCAAGAATCAGCAGAGCGTGCAGAACCAGTGCGAGGATCAGCATAAATCTGAAACGCTCGCTGCTCTCCAGATGCCAGATCTGGTCGAACTCTGTCTCTGCCTGAGCAATCACGCCTTAAGTTTCGCCTCAATTACATCCATCAATTGCATGCTGATATCCAGCCCGAACTGGTCATCTAGTTCGCGGATACAGGTTGGACTGGTGACATTAATTTCCGTCAGGTAGTCACCGATGACATCCAACCCTACAAATAGTAATCCCTGCTCTTTCAGTTTAGGGCCAACCTGCGCTGCTATCCAACGATCACGTTCGGTCAGCGGACGCCCCTCCCCTCGACCCCCGGCCGCGAGGTTTCCGCGGGTCTCGCCCTGGCTGGGGATGCGGGCTAAAGCGTAAGGCACAGGCTCGCCGTCAATCATCAAGATTCGCTTGTCGCCATCGACAATTTCCGGGATGTAGCGCTGCGCCATAATGGTCTGCTGCCCGAACCGAGTCAGCGTTTCCAAAATTACTCCCAGGTTCAAGCCTGCTTGATCGACACGGTAGATAGAACTGCCACCCATGCCGTCGAGCGGCTTGAAGATCACATCTTTGTGTTCAGCGTGAAAGGCGCGAAGGCGCTCCATTGAGCGGCTGACCAGCACAGGAGGACAGCACTGTGGATAGTGTGTCGCAAAGAGCTTCTCGTTGTAGTCACGCAGGCCTTGAGTACGATTAACGATTAGTGTGCCTGCTGCTTCAGCAATGGCGAGGAGCTGAGTGGTGTAGAGGAACTCGTTATCAAACGGCGGATCTTTGCGCATTAGAACCACATCAAGATCGGTCAGCGGCCTGTCAGAGTCGTTCCCGCGCTCGAACCAATTTTCCGGATCCATCGCCACGGTGATTGGCGCCATACGTGCAGAGACAACACCATCACGGTTGTAGAGATCGCTCTGCTCAAAATAGAACAGCTCCCAACCCTTGCGCTGAGCAGCCCAAAGCATCGCTAGCGAGCTATCTTTTTTGAAGTTGATGGTATCGATTGGGTCCATCAATATGCCGAGTTTGATGCTCATTTCAGATCCTTGTAGTGAGAGCGACTAACTGAAGTCACCCCAAAGATAATGTAATACCGCTGCAGCGGCTAGCGGTGCTGTCTCAGTGCGCAACACACGGGGGCCGAGTAACCAGGGGTGAAAACCCGCGGCAATCGCCTGCTCCACCTCGCTATCCTCTAGACCACCCTCTGGGCCGATCAGCAGTGCAACCGAGCTCGGACGTTCCAAATTGCCCAAAACAAGCGGTTCGGTGTGGGGGCTAAGAACCAGTTTCAGCTCGGCGTCACAACGTTGCAGCCACTCTTTAAGCGACTCAGGTTCGATAATATTAGGTAGCACTGCGCGATAACTCTGCTCACAGGCGCTGATCGCAACCTGCTGCCAATGCTTTGTGCGCTTAGCCTGACGCTCTGGATTCAAACGAACCTCAGAGCGCTCCGTAAAGAGCGGTGTGATCTCACTCACACCCAGTTCGGTCGCCTTCTGAATGGCGAAATCCATCCGCTCCCCGCGCGATAGCCCTTGTCCGATCTGAATGCGTAGAGGTGACTCATTCGTGCGAGCCTCAGCGGATTCGATCACCACGGATGAACGGCGCTTCTCAACCTCAATCAGCTTCGCCAAGTAGTCGCTGCCATCGCCATTGAAGAGCACTAACTGCTGTTCAACCCGCATGCGCAGTACCTTAACCAGGTGGTTATGCACTTCATCAGGTAACGAGAGCTCGGTCCCAACTTGCAGTTCAGCTTCGATATAAGCGCGAGGAATACGCATGATTTTCCCGTTCAGAATAAACGGGGTAAGTATGACATAGCCGTGGGCCGGAACGAATCTCTTTGCTGACCTCAAGGATGCTCGCGATCTACGTTTGGTTAGCAATCGGTAAATGGTAAGTGTCGGTTTTTGTGGGGAGGGGCGCCGCGGGGGACTACTTCGGGGTGTTGCCGGCAGGGAAGCCGGCACCAAGCCCCCAAGGAGGGGTTTACGGCGTCCCCGAGGTAGTCCCCCGGGGTGCCTTAGCTCAAATCTTGAATCAGATCCCGGCTGCCGCTCGCAGTGCATCAGCCTTGTCAGTCTTCTCCCATGGGAAAGCGGTGAAAGTGTCATCACCCACAGTCATCTCGAATGGGTTACGCCCGAAGTGTCCGTAGGCTGCGGTCTGACGGTACATTGGGTGCAGCAGGTCAAGCATATTGGTGATCGCGTATGGACGCAGATCGAAGTGCTCACGTACTAACTCAATGATCTTCTCATCGGATACTTTGCCAGTGCCGAAGGTGTTGATAGAGACTGAGGTTGGCTCAGCGACACCAATTGCATAAGAGACCTGAATCTCAATGCGGTCAGCTAGACCTGCTGCAACGATGTTCTTAGCTACGTAACGGCCCGCGTAAGCAGCTGAGCGGTCAACTTTCGAAGGATCTTTACCGGAGAACGCACCGCCGCCATGACGCGCCATACCACCGTAGGTATCAACGATGATTTTACGGCCTGTCAGACCACAGTCACCAACAGGTCCACCGATCACGAACTTGCCAGTAGGGTTGATGTGGTACTTGGTGCCGGCGTGCAGCAGTTCAGGCGGCAACACTTTTTTGATAATCAGATCTTCAACTGCATGACGCAGGTCTGCTTGCGATACTTCTGGGTTGTGCTGGGTCGATAACACGACTGCATCGATTGCGACAGGTTTGCCGTTCTCGTAGCGGCAGGTTACTTGTGACTTAGCATCCGGGCGCAGCCAGGGCAGAAGTCCTGATTTGCGCGCTTCAGCCTGACGCTCTACCAGGCGGTGTGCGTAGGTAATTGGCGCTGGCATCAGCACTTCAGTCTCGTTAGAGGCATAACCGAACATCAGGCCCTGGTCACCTGCGCCCTGATCTTCAGGTTTAGAGCGATCAACACCCTGAGCGATATCGACAGACTGCTTCCCTATGATGTTGATCACACCACAGGTATCGCCGTCGTAGCCAACATCAGAAGAGGTGTAACCGATATCGTTGATAACACCACGTACTAAGTCCTCGAGGTCGATCCACGAACTCGTAGAGATCTCACCGGAGACGATCGCAACACCGGTCTTAACCATGGTTTCACAAGCAACACGGGCATACTTGTCCTCAGCGATGATCGCGTCGAGAACCGCATCTGAGATCTGGTCGGCGATCTTGTCTGGGTGGCCTTCAGAAACTGATTCAGAGGTGAAAATGCTGTATTCGCTCATGGCTGGTTTCGTCCTTAAGAATATTTGCTAGGCGCTATTGTACGCAGCCCGTCAGCAGAGGCTAGGCAGAAAGTCGTAAATGTGCTGAAAAATATTAGACCTTCACATGAAAAGCGCTAATTTTCGCCCATCTTTGTTTGAACCTTTGCGTCAACTAAGGGAAAATTAGCGCCCTCAAATTGTACGTCGACAGGAGTAAGTCAGATGTCCTCACGTCGTGAGCTCGCAAACGCTATTCGTGCCCTCAGCATGGATGCAGTTCAGAAAGCAAAATCGGGTCACCCAGGTGCACCTATGGGTATGGCAGACATTGCCGAAGTGCTGTGGAATGATTTCCTCAAGCACAACCCGAGCAACCCGCACTGGTTTGATCGTGATCGCTTCGTGCTGTCGAACGGCCACGGCTCGATGCTGATCTACTCACTGCTGCACTTGAGCGGCTACGACGTTAGCGCTGACGATCTGGCGAGCTTCCGTCAGCTGCACTCTAAAACTGCAGGCCACCCAGAATACGGTTACTGCCCGGGTGTTGAGACAACAACGGGTCCTCTGGGTCAGGGTATTACCAATGCTGTAGGTTTCGCTTTGGCTGAGAAGACTTTGGCGGGTCAGTTCAACCGTGAAGGCCACGAGATCATTGATCACTACACCTACGCCTTTATGGGCGATGGCTGTTTGATGGAGGGTATCTCCCACGAGGCGTGCTCACTGGCCGGTACACTGGGCTTGGGTAAATTGATCGCGTTCTGGGATGACAACGGCATCTCTATCGACGGTGAAGTTGAAGGCTGGTTCAGCGATGATACGCCGGCGCGCTTTGAAGCATACGGCTGGCAGGTTATTCGTGGCGTTGATGGCCACAACCCGGATCAGATCCGCGACGCCATCGAGGCGGCACGTTCTAACGAAGATCAGCCAACGCTGATCTGCTGTAAGACGATTATTGGCTTCGGCTCACCAAATAAACAGGGCAAAGAGGATTGTCACGGCGCACCACTCGGTGATGATGAGATCGCACTGGTTCGTAAAGAACTTGATTGGCCACATGCCCCATTTGAGATCCCAGCGGAGATTGCTGAGGGTTGGGATGCACGCACCAAAGGCAGCCAGGCTGAGAACGAGTGGAACGAAGAGCTCGCAGTCTACACTGAGGCTTACCCAGAACTGGCAGCAGAGCTATTGCGCCGTTTGGCGGGTGATCTTCCTGCTGACTTCGCTGAGCAGGCTGATAACTGGATTGCTGAAGTTGCGGCGGCGGGTGACACTATCGCATCACGCAAGGCTTCGCAGAACGCAATCAACTCTCTGGGCCCGATCCTACCGGAACTACTGGGTGGCTCAGCTGATTTGGCAGGCTCTAACCTGACCCTGTGGAAAGGTTCTGACCCAATTCGCGCGAACAACGCTGGCGGTAACTACGTTAACTACGGTGTGCGTGAGTTTGCGATGCACGCAATCATGAACGGTATTGCGCTACATGGCGGCTTCATCCCGTACGGCGGTACTTTCCTGATTTTTATGGAGTATGCGCGCAATGCCGTACGTATGGCGGCACTGATGAAACAGCGCGCAATCTACGTCTACACTCACGACTCTATCGGTTTGGGTGAAGATGGACCTACTCACCAGCCTGTTGAGCAGATGGCGAGCTTGCGCTACACGCCAAACATGGAGACTTGGCGCCCCTGTGATGCAGTAGAGTCTGCTGTGGCTTGGCGTCAGGCCGTAGAGCGTACTGATGGCCCAAGTGCTCTGATATTCTCGCGTCAGAACCTTGCGCACCAGAGCCGCGACGAAGCGCAGATTGCTGCGATCGCTAAGGGTGGCTATGTACTGAAAGATAGCGCAGGCACACCTGATCTGATCTTGATTGCGACCGGTTCTGAAGTGGATCTGGCGATGCAGTCTGCTGCAGCACTGGAAGCTGAAGGCAAAGCGGTACGCGTTGTCTCTATGCCTTCAACTGAGCGTTTTGATGCACAGTCTGCAGACTACAAAGAGTCCGTACTGTCAGCAGCTGTAACAGCGCGTGTGGCCATTGAAGCCGGCCAAGCTGACTTCTGGTACAAGTATGTTGGTCTAAATGGTGCTATTGTCGGTATGACTAGCTTCGGCGAATCGGCACCTGCGGGCGCACTGTTTGAGCATTTCGGTTTTACCGTAGACAATGTCAAAGCTAAGGCTCTAGCTCTGGTTTAAAGCTGGTTTAACACTAGCGCTCTTGCTACAAAAGGTGCCCCGATATCAGTCGGGGCATTTTCGTTTTTGCACTGGGTCTGGATTACGTTTGGCAAACATTAGGGTTAGGGATGAGTTACAGAGTCGCGATTAACGGATACGGACGTATTGGTCAGGCGGTATTGCGAGCTATCTACGAGCGAGGTCTTGAGAACCAGCTCGTGCCCGTCGCGATCAATGAGCTCTCCGATATCGATACCGTCTCTTACCTGACCCGTTACGATACGACCCACGGTCGTTTTCCACGTTCGGTCCGCGTTGAGAAGCCCAACCTTGTTGTGGATGAACAGCCTATCCGCATTTTGCGGGAAGAGCAGATAGATTCGCTGCCTTGGAGCGAGCTGGATGTGGACCTTCTGTTTGAGTGTTCCGGCTCTTTTAGCGATCGTGAGACCGCAGAGCGGCACTTGAACTCGGGGGCTAAACGTCTGCTATTCTCACAGCCTGCCCGCTCGGATGTGGATGCAACGATTATTGCCGGTCTCAATCAGACCGAACTGAAGGCCGAGCATAAGATCGTCTCTGCCGCGTCGTGTACTACCAACGCGATCATCCCGGTGTTATCGCTTCTGCACGAAGCCTTCGGTATCGAGCAGGGACTGACTACAACCGTGCACTCGGCGATGAATGATCAGCCGGTTATTGATGCATACCATCACACGGATCTACGCCTTACTCGAAGTGCGCTGCAGTCAATAATTCCGGTGGATACCAGCCTTGATAAAGGTATCGACCGGCTACTTCCAGAGCTATCTGGGCGTTTCAAGTGTCTGCACCTGCGCGTACCAACAATTAATGTATCGCTCATGGATATGTCGATCACGCTCAGCCGTGAAACGACCGAAGCCGAGGTTAATGCACTTTTGCAACACGCATCCCAAGGTGCTCTCAAAGGTTATCTTGGCTACACCGAGGAGCCTCATGCCTCTGTTGATTTTAACCGCGACCGTCACTCCTCTGTTATTGACGCTACGCAAACTCGAGTTTCTGGCGGCAAGTTGCTTAAAGTGATTTGCTGGTTCGACAACGAGTGGGGGTTTGCCAACCGCATGCTCGATGTCGCGGAACGATGGCTTGAGATTCAACCTAATTCGAAATAACAGCTCTTAATTTGGAGAAATAATGAACGTACGTCTGATGCAAGATCAGGATTTGAGCGCTAAACGTGTACTGATCCGTGAAGATCTTAATGTGCCCGTTAAAGATGGCAAAGTAACCTCCGATGCTCGCATCAAGGCTTCACTGCCAACTATCAAGCTGGCGCTTGAGAAGGGTGGCGCAGTAATGCTGATGTCTCACCTCGGTCGTCCAACAGAAGGTGTATATGAAGAGCAGTACTCACTGGCCCCAGTTGCTGCGCACTTGAGCAGCCTACTGGGCTCGGACGTTCGCTTGATTAAAGATTGGGTCGATGGTGGCTTTGAAGTGGCTGCTGGCGAAGTCGTCCTGCTTGAGAACGTGCGTTTCAATACCGGTGAGAAGAAGGATAACGAAGAGTTGTCGCGCAAAATGGCGGCACTCTGCGACGTTTACGTCATGGATGCTTTCGGCACAGCTCACCGCGCTCAAGCATCAACCCACGGTGTCGCCCGCTTTGCACCGATAGCCTGCGCGGGCCCTTTGTTGGCGAACGAACTTGAAGCGCTGGGTAAGGCGTTGGATAAGTCCGCTCGACCACTAGCCGCAATTGTAGGGGGCTCAAAAGTCTCTACCAAGCTTGAAGTGCTGAACTCTCTCTCTGATAAGTGTGACCAGCTGATTGTCGGCGGCGGTATCGCCAATACCTTCCTTGCTGCTGCTGGCAAGCCAGTTGGTAAGTCGCTTTACGAAGCGGACCTCGTCGATACAGCCAAAGCGCTGATGGCCAAGTGTGAAATTCCAATCCCGACCGATGTTGTGGTAGCGACTGCCTTTGCTGAGGATGCCGAAGCGGTGGTTAAGTCTGCTGATGATGTAACCGAGGATGAGATGATTCTGGATATTGGTCCTGAATCCGCTGCTAAGTTGGCAATTATCTTGCAGAGTGCAGGCACGATCATCTGGAACGGCCCTGTGGGTGTATTCGAATTTGATCAGTTTGGCGAAGGGACGAAGACATTGTCGGTGGCAATTGCGCAGTCCAGTGCGTTCTCTATCGCCGGTGGCGGTGATACTTTGGCAGCAGTAGACAAGTATTCTATTGCAGATGATGTATCATACATCTCGACCGGTGGTGGCGCTTTCCTCGAGTTTGTTGAAGGTAAAGAGCTGCCCGCAGTAGCGATGCTGCGTACACGGTTCGATAACTAATCAAAAGGGCTGAGTAGCGACCATCTGCTCAGCTAATTAGGAGACTTCATGGCCCTAATTTCAATGCGTCAGCTGTTAGACCACGCCGCAGAGCATGGCTACGGCATCCCAGCATTTAACGTAAATAACCTCGAGCAGATGCGTGCCATTATGGAAGCGGCTAACCGCGCCGATGCGCCCGTCATTGTTCAAGCCTCTGCCGGTGCACGCAAGTATGCCGGTTCAAACTTCCTGCGCCATATGATTTTAGCTGCGATTGAAGAGTTCCCGCACATTCCTGTCTGCATGCACCAGGACCACGGTACAAGCCCAGCAGTCTGTCAACGCTCCATCCAGCTCGGGTTCTCATCAGTTATGATGGATGGCTCGCTCGGTGAAGATGGCAAAACGCCAACGAGCTACGACTACAACGTCGATGTAACGCGCCGCACTGTTGAGATGGCACACGCCTGTGGTGTCTCAGTTGAAGGCGAGCTTGGCTGCCTGGGCTCGCTCGAGACGGGTGAAGCGGGCGAAGAGGACGGCATTGGCGCTGAGGGTAAGCTGACTCACGACCAGATGCTGACTGACCCTGAAGAGGCGGCTCAGTTCGTGAAGGCCACTCAGGTTGATGCGCTGGCCATTGCCGTGGGTACCTCCCACGGTGCTTATAAGTTTACGCGTCCACCTACAGGTGACATTTTAGCGGTAGATCGCATCCGTGCTATTCACGAGCGTATTCCCGGTACTCACCTAGTCATGCACGGCTCGTCATCTGTGCCGCAGGAGTGGCTTAAGGTGATCAACGAGTTTGGCGGTGCGATTCCGGAAACTTATGGTGTTCCTGTCGAGCAGATTGTGGAAGGTATCAAGCATGGTGTGCGTAAGGTCAATATCGATACTGACCTGCGTCTGGCATCAACGGGTACGATTCGTCAGTTTATGGCTCACAACCCAGCTGAATTTGACCCACGTAAGTATCTGGCAAAGACCATCAAGGCGATGTCTGATATCGCTTATGCGCGTTACGAAGCCTTCGGTACAGCGGGTAATGCTGCGAAGATCACGCCGATCTCGCTTGAAGCAATGACAGCGCGTTACGATTCGGGTGAGCTCGACGCCAAAGTAAACTAATCGCTTTCTCCCTGTTGGAGGCTTCTGCCTAAAAGGCAGGAGACGACCTAAAAAGCCACCGTACTCTTAGTACCGTGGCTTTTTTGTTGCTAGGCGATCGCCCCACTGGTTATTACCCTTTGGGACCGCTTCAAGCACGTCCGTGTGTCGCTACTCTTCGCCATCCATGGCTGCGAACGTTCCCAAAGGGTAATAACCAGCGGGACAGGCTCTGCCCACAATTTTGGTGAACAGACATTCCACCTCGGAAAGTCCTATGAATACGCACTAGAGACAAGGATAATCCTCGGATCAAGCATAACGGAGTTCAGCATGAGCGACAGCCAACCCTTCTACCAGATGACGCCTGACGTCGTGATTGACGCCGTCGAGTCTCAGGGCTGGTTAAGCGATTACCGCATTTTAGAACTTAATAGCTATGAAAACCGCGTTTATCAGGTGGGAATTGAGGCTGAGCAACCGGTTATCGCTAAGTTCTACCGTCCGAATCGTTGGAGCGATGCTCAGATTCAGGAAGAGCATGACCTCTGTTTTGAGTTAGTGGAGCGGGATCTCTCGGTAGTGGCGCCGCTCAAAGATGACGAAGGGCGCAGCCTTTTTGTGCATGGGGATTACCGTTTTGCCCTCTATCCGCGTCGGGGCGGTCGAGCGCCAGAGCTCGGCGACATGGATCATCTTTTCACTTTGGGTCAGACGCTTGGGCGTATGCATGCGGTGGGAGCCAGTCGGGATTTTGTCGCGCGTCCGGCGCTGGATGTGCAGAGCTTTGGCTGGGAGAACCGCGAGTTTCTGCTAGAACACTTTTTGCCAGCAACCTTGCGTGAGGCCTATGAGCGAATCTCTGAGGATCTTTTGCAACGGGTAGAGCAGCGGTTTGCTGAATACTCTGATCTACGACAGATTCGTGTTCACGGTGACTGCCATGTGGGCAATATCCTCTGGCGCGATGATCTTCCGCACTTTGTCGACTTTGACGATGCTCGTACAGCTCCTGCGATTCAGGATATCTGGATGTTGCTGACGGGTGATCGTCCGCAGCGTGAGCTACAACTGGCAGAGGTGCTTGCGGGCTATGAGGAGTTCTACGAGTTTGATCCGCGCGAGCTGCACTTGGTGGAGCCGCTACGCGCGCTGCGCATGATTAACTACTCAGGTTGGTTGGCAAAACGCCATGAAGACCCCGCCTTTATCAAAGCGTTCCCTTGGTTTAACTCTGAGCGCTACTGGGGTGAACATCTGCTCGACTTGAAGGAGCAGTTCGCTCAGTTGGACGAACCGGTTCTCAGGTTATTGTAATGACGTGGCTTGAGAGGGGGTATGCAGACCCTTGGCGGTAGGGAACCGCCACGGAGCGATCAGGGATGACTCGAGCGAGTCTGCATACCCCCCTCTCAGTCACTCCCGCTAAATTTTTCTGACACGAAC
>Ga0209136_1002613_pt1 | contig 10779 bp, 12 predicted proteins | sample SaaInl0LU_22_DNA_FD_184640 | JGI IMG/M metagenome (GOLD analysis project Ga0209136, IMG submission 184640) | Marine microbial communities from expanding oxygen minimum zones in the Saanich Inlet - ESP_90LU_22_DNA (SPAdes) (version 2) | ecosystem: Environmental > Aquatic > Marine > Intertidal... | reverse complement strand
AAGCTGACTTAGCATCACCTACGTTTACAGGCACGTTAACAGCGGCCACTGTAAATGTATCAGGTAACGCAACTATTACTGGTACGTTAGATGCCGGGACTATTGACGGAGGTACGTACTAATGGACGAGATTAACTGGGGTGATGTTCTTTCGGGCGCTGCTGGTTTATTTGGAAAGGTTGCTCCTGTAATTGGCGGAGGCTTAGCTGCTAAAACTGCTTACGATAGACTAGGCACAATAGGAGAGGCAGCTCAGCAAGGCGCTCAACAAATTGCTCAGCAAGGTTTACAGCAATCAGAGTTTAAACCATTTACTGTAACGTCTAGCACTGGCGGTATGTTTGCTGCTGACCCTAGCGGTAGTGTAACTATGGGGTTAGGCGGTCAAGAGCAAGCAATACAGAACGCTCTTATGGCGCAAGCTCAGCAAGGCATTGCTGGTGGCTTTACTGGCGATCCTATGCAACAAGCTGCTGCTCAACAAGCATACGGACTTGGCGGTCAGTTTATGGGTATGGCTGGTCAAGACCCTATGCAGCGTGAGCGTGACATCTACGGTAATATCCGTGCTATGCAGAGTCCTGAAGAGCAGCGTCAGCGCATGGCTCTTGAAGAGCGTCTGTTTAACCAAGGCCGTGGTGGTGTTTCTACTAATATGTACGGCGGCACACCTGAGCAGTTGGCTATGGCTAAGGCGCAAGCTGAAACACAAAACCAAGCGTCGTTAATGGCTATGCAACAAGCACAAGCAGAGCAGCGACAGCAAGCTGACATCGGCTCTACGTTTGCTGGTTTAGGTTCTACGTTAGGCGCTCGTGACCTTGCAGCACAACAAGCACAGCAGCAGTTAGCACTTGGCAATCTTGCAGGAGCATATGCACCACAGAATCAATTGTTAGCAGTTCAACAAGCGTCTCAGCTCTTTCCTCAGCTACAACAAAAAGGACAGCTTTACGGAGCAGGCTTGTTTGGCGAAGCTTCTATGGGCGGTCTTGAAGCGTTACTTGGCGCAGGTCTTGGTCAGGCTAACCTTATGGGTCAGTTAGGTACTGGTTTGTTAACAGGTTTGTCTACTCCAACAGATAGCTATGGCGGCTTGTCAGAGTTGTTTGGTGGCGCTGTCGATTTCGGTAAACAAATTTACGGTGGTTTATTTGGTAACAGCTCTGGCGATATAGGTGGAGGTTTAAACGTGAACAACAACCCATATTACACAGGGGATTTCTAAGATGGCTAAATTTGGACAAGCGTTTGTAAACCAATTAACAAATCCTAGTTATGGTCAAGGTATGTTTAATTTAGGGGCTACTATAGGATCTGCTCCGGCTATTGCTGCTGAGAAAGAACAAAAACAAAAAATGCTTCAGGAGTTTATGCAAGGCTCTCCTGTGCAGCAAGGACGTTTGTTGCAGCAAGAAGGAGTACGTACAGGTAATTTGCAGCTAGCTGCGCAAGGAAAACAGATTGAAGAAGGTGCGTTAAAAGAGGGCGTTAAACAAGGAATAGACGCTATTAAGGCACGCATGTTAAAACTTCCTGAGAGTGAGTTAGAGGCTGCCCAAGCAAACCTTGAAAAATATGTTGCGTCAGTTGGCGGCAATGTTTTAGAGGTATCTAATGTAGCTACTGAAATTAAAGAGTTGCGGCGGCAACAAGAGATAGATAATTTTACATTCGAACAAAAGAAAAAGGAAAGGGACGAGCAAATAGTAATTGATACGTTTTTTTCTGTGCCTGTGGAAAACAGAGAAAAGTTTTTAGAGGGAGCTGCTAACAAAGGTTTTGGAGATATTGCAGCAAAGCTTGAGCAAAGGGAACTTGAGCGTCAAGTAGAACAAAGTAAATTACAGTCTGCTCTGACGGATAGAACAAAGCCAGTTGACGTAAAAAGTTTTGAATCAAGGATACAAGCTTTACCTGAAAGCAAAACAAAAGCTGATTTGTTAGCACGTGTTGCCGAAATTAAAGGAAGAATTCCAGACTTTGAAAAAGGCAAAACGTTTAATCCGGGAGAAAGAAACACATTGTTAAAAGAACTGGACGCAATAAATAATGATATAGCAAGATTTGCGTCGGGTCAAGACCAAGCACAGTTAATTTCTGAGCGTCAGCTTGATAACGATATACGAACCATGAGATCAAGAGCTGCTAACTATAAGCCAACAAATGCCGAAATAGAGGCTGAAGCAAGAAAGCTAAAGAAAGATGAGGGTTCTTGGAGTAGCTATAAAAGTTTTGAATCTGAGGCAAGAGAAAGTTTAATTCAAGAAAGAAAAGATCAAACTGAAGCAATTATTAAAGACATGCAGCAAGGCGTCTCTGTAAAAACTGAATCGTTTACAGAAGAGCAAGAAACGTTAATATCCGATAACATGAAAGAATATGGTCGTAGCAAAGAAGAAACAATAAAAGCTTTAACCGCTAAAGGAATGTTGAAATGAGCATGGTTGTTCCTAACTTGTTTGACGAAGAGCCTAAAGGAAGCATGGTTGTTCCTAACTTGTTTGACGAAGAGCCTAAAAAAAGCATGGTTGTTCCTAACCTGTTTGACGCTGAAAATACTTTTTCTGAAGACGTGCAAGGCGCTGGTCAAAAACTTCTTGATGGTTTAACTTTTGGTTTTGGTGACGAAATTGCCGCCGGTCTTCGCGTAGGGACGGATGAACTTGTTCGTATGTTTGACGAGTCTATTGTTCCTACAGGATCTGCGCAAGAAAGGTATAGTCGTTACTTAAATCAAGGCAGACAAGCCGAAGAAAACTTTTCAAAAGATAACCCTATTGTTTCTGCTGTACTTGAAATAGGCGCAGGTATAACTACGGGTGTAGGTGTTGGGCGTTTAGCAGGAATTGGAGCTACCCGTTTAGGTAATGTTGGTCGTCAAGGTTTGGCATCTGCTGCTGACGTAACTGTCTATCAAATAGGCGAAGCAGAAGGTTCGTTTACGGATCGTGTATCTCAAGTAGATCCTGTAACTACTGTGTTAGGTGCGACTATTGGAGGAATTGCTGGTGCTTTTTTAAGGGGAGCTGCTGAAGTTCCAACAACAAAAGAAATAAAGAACAGAGCATCTTCTAAAGTACGTGAAAGTTTTAGTGCTTCTAACGTTGGTGTGCAGCGCGGCGAAATGGCTATAGGAGAGGGCGTTCAAGAGTCTGCGTTATCTCGAAGCTTGGATAATTTAAAAGCAACTGAAGAGTCTCTTTTAATTCGTGTTAAAGATTGGGCTTCTAGGAACATTAACGAAAGAACATCTCTAAAGATTGTAAACGCTGACGGGCAAACAATGCAAGTTATTGGCCGTACAATGCAAAATTTAGACACTTCAGCAGGAAAAAAAGGTTCGTTAGCTAAACTTGATAAGTGGTTTGAAGAGTCAGCGGCTGGTCAGCAAGCTAAAAAATACTTAGCAGATACAGGAAAAACAGGAAAGTATGGTGTTGTTTCTGACGTTAAGACAAGAGAAGCCAATTTTAAAACCGCAGAAAATCTTTTAAGGAACGCTCCCGCAGACGTTCAAAAAACATTTTATGCTCTTAACGATGAACTTCGTTTGTTAAAAGACTTAGATCCGGGCAACAAAGCTACTGGAGATTTTTGGCCGTTTCGTCTAAAGCCCGGCGCATCGGAGGCAACAGTAACAGGCAACTACGAAAGTCCTGTTGCTTCTGTGCTTGCTTACATGGAAGATGTACGTGTTGCAGAAGTTTTAGCTAAGAACTTTGACGTTCCGCCTACTGCTACAAAAGGATTAAAGAACGTAAACGAGCTTAGGCAGATTGCGTTAAACCTAGAGAAAAAGGGAAAGTCTGAAGAGTTTATTACGGGGGTTATTGAAAAGCAACTTGCTAGAAACTCTCAGTCAAACACTGATAGGGTTATTGACGCTATTATTAAAAAATCAGACGATCTTTCTCCAGAGCAACAAGCAAATTTAAAAGAGATATTAGGTACAACGTTTGTTGCAGGACGCAAAAGCGCAAATGAAATAACAAACACATTACGTGTTGCCGTTTCTACATCGCAACTTGCTCGCCTTTCTGGAACGATATTAAACTTATCTGAACTAGGCGTTGCTGCTACTAACTTTGGTCTTGTCAACGCACTTAAAAGTTTGCCGCAGTCTGTGCGTTCTGCTTTGTTAACGAACGGCGATGAAATCATTGACGACTTTGGCAACAGTCTTCGCCTTGCTGACTTGGGTGTTGTTAACCAGTTTATGGGAGAAATTAAACAGGGTAAGGGATGGGCTGATAAGTACGCAGACAAATTGTTTACATTTTCTGGTGTTAAAGCAATAAACAGATTAGGTCAAGAGGTTGCTGTTAACGCTGCACTTAAACAAGCCCAAGCATTGGCTAAGCGCGGTAAACTTTCTGAGCTTAAAGCCTCTAAAGGAATGCTTCCTTCTGAAATTAAAGCACTTACTAAACAACTCGAAGAAGGAAACATAAGGCATCCTGACGTTAAAGATTTTGTTTTCCGTCAGCTTACTGATGTTGCTCCTGTATCGCGTACTTCTATGCCTAAAATGTATAACGATCATCCAGACGGTCGTGTGTTCTACAGCATGTTATCGTTTATGGTTCAGCAGCATAACTTGCTTAGAGAAAACGTAGGGACAAACTTAATTAAAGCCTACAAAAAAGGTTTAAACTCTAAAGAAGGTCGTAAGCATTTTAAAGACGCTGCTAGTTATGGACTGCGCTATACGGTTTTGACAGCAGGACTTGCTGGATTCTTTGATGACGGTAGAAAAATTCTTAGAGGAGACGAAGGAGTTGAATATGATCCTTTGTCTTCAACTGCAAATCAATTAGCGCAGTTTGCTACTATGGGCATAGTGCAGCCTAAAGCAGAACAGTGGGGCGGCAGTACAGTAAGTCTGCTTAACCCACCCCAGCTCTCCATGCTAGAAGACGTAGGATCTCTTGCCGTTAAAGCGGTAACTGGAGAGGCTGAGGGGGAGGACGTTGCTAAGGTAACACAAAGATGGCTCCCCGGCGTGAGTAACCTAGATGATTTTCTACGTTACTTCAACGACGGAGAGCGTTTACTTACTGATTAGATCTCGCAAGCGCCTCCTACGCAAGCCAGTGTCTGAGCACCTTCTGTTTTATCTTCGTGCTCTACGATGTCCCAGTCGATAACCTTGGGTATGTCCTTCACTAGCTTGTTGTAGGTGGCCTTGTCTATCTCCTCATACGGTGCTTGTTGATAGGTGTGTTCTGAGTACGGCAAGAAGCTGATCCCGGACACGTCATCGAAGTTGTTATACAACCACTGTCCTACCTCCATGAACTCCGAGTCCTTGTAGTACACAGTAATGCTCGGCTTATGTTCACACCAGTAATCCTGATAGATCTTCCACAACCGTAGCTGTTCCATAGCACCCATCTCTGACGTGCATATAGCGCCCTCTGGAGCCTTCTGTACGAAGCTGAATACCTTTGTGTTAGGTGACATCACATCGTCCTCTACGGGCACACCAGCAGCCTCTAACACACGGCATAAAGGATCGTCAGCAGAACCTCTTACTCGTCGAATGTACTGTGGCGAGAACCGTGGGTGAATTCCAGAAGCAGAATCAACAAGCTGACTGACAGTACCGCTGGGCTTAACAGCAGTAACAGCAGTAGAAGGATTAACCCCAAGCTTAGCAGCCCATTCTTTATTCGCCTGTATAGTTTCTTGGCGCAGTTCAGCAAGCCACTTCTTAAGTTGTTTAGCATCTCCATCGTCTCCTACAGTGTCACGTCCTGACAGTACAGGGTGATCCATAATACCTGTTAACGACACACCCAGCAGTGCTTCTTCCTCCGTGTTATCTTTCCACACCTTACGCAGGTAACGGAAGTCTGTCAGTGTCGCCTGAAGAGTTCCAAGGATAGCCGCAACTCGTACTTTTCGTTTGAGATCTTTGAGACTATCGGCTGGCCTAACAACAACTTCCGATAAGTTACAGAATTGATAAGGACGGAGGATAATTTCTGAGCAAGGGTTCGTCCCAAAGTCCCAGTCAGCATCTCTTCTGCCGTTTTTTGCAGCTTGCTTCTGACTTGCGACTCGGCTGAACATTCCTCGTTCTCCTGAGTACGACTCATACAGGCTCTTCCATTCGTTTAAGAAAGCAGGGAAGTCAGGCTTCTCTGTGTAACACGCCGAGTTATTTGCTAGACCCCGTTGCGGGTTGTCCACCCACCACTGCCCTGTCTTAGCTCGTCGGATTCGATCATCGGTAAGATTACTGAGACTGATGAGTGCACTTCGCCTAACTCCTCCGACAACGACGATCTGCGCAATCTTACAGCAGATATCGTGACACTCGATGGAACTAAGCTTTCGTCCAGAAGCTGCTCGAAAGACTTCAACGGTGAAGCGGAACAAATCCTCAAGAGGTTCTGGGCCAGACGCTCTGCCGCCAAAGGTTCTGAGGGTTGCACCAGAAGGTCGTACTCTGCTTGTATCCCACTTTGGCACTTGACCTGTATAGAGCATGGCAATAAGCTCTCGGTATGCCTTTGCCCATCCAATTTTACTGTCCGCGACGTGTACAACACTCTCCGTGTCATGGAAATCCTCCGCTACTTCAGGTAGTTTAGATATGTACTGGCGTTCAACACTGAAGCCAACACCTGTGCCGCACATAAGTACGTACATCATTTCATCAAATGCTTTGGGGTGATCTATCGGTAGGTAGCTACAGTTAAAGCCAGCTACATTATCTCGATCCAGTGCTTCACCTGCTGTCATCAACGCTCGCATCGAGGGCATGACGTTGAGTGCTTCAATCTCTTTGGTTATCGTCTTTGCGTCTGTCTCGTCTAGCTTACCCTTGCCCACCCAGTAGTTAACGTAACGCGCTACTGTTTCGTCCCAGTTCTCACGGCGCTGTTCGTTAGGCAAGTACCTAGCATAGCGTGACTTGTGTATGTACTGTTGATATGCGTCCATTATCTTTCCTCTAATTGTTTAATGATCTTCTTGCGGTCGTCTTCGTTCATCCGTGACCACTGTGCTATCTCGTTGCGTGTTCTCTTGCAGCTAACACAGCGTTCGTTCACGAGCCTACACTGGCTAACACAAGGGGTTATCACTCACCGCCTCCTAGTATCCCTTCCATGATACTGTCCTTGCCCATTGATAGTAACATATAAGCACCGTCAGGGTAGTTAACGGTTGATGCTACAGCCAGTGCTGCGCCTTCAACAAACGTTACAACCACAGCCTGTATCTCAACTCCTTCTGCTTCTTCTTCTGCACAATGTTCAGCTAACAGTTGGAACATCTCAGAGGCTTTGCTCTCGTTCTCTGTTGGCTTACCGAAGTTACCCTCAACGACTTTCATTATTCCTTCCTCGCTTTCATCATGCAGTCTGCTTGATAATATGCAGCGTGAGCTATTCTGTCTTCTTCTTTGAATCCGTGAAAGTGAGTAAGAAGAATCTTCATAGCTGCCAAAGCAAACTGGTCGCGTATTGTCATAGGCTCTGAAGTGAAGACGACAGAATCTCCGTCTAGTTTAACATGGGTTGTCATAGGTTCTCCTCAATCAACCTGTCTAAGTACCAACGCGCCTTACGAAGATCCTCTACTGGTTTGTTCTTGTATTCGTGCCGCCAGATGTACTTCTCTACGTTGCCCTTGAGATACCCCTTGAACTGCGTAGGTTCCATTGATGCTTTGATAGCGTCGATGCACTCAATATCTCCTGTGTTGTAGTGCTTAGGGCGTGTAACAGGATCTACTGCGCTGACTGGCTCTAGTCCTCCCTGTTTAGTCCAGTAACCTTTGCGGTTCTTATCCCACTCTTCTGGCGTAGCGTCATCTATTGAGTTTACGTTGCGGTCACACTTAGTACCCATACTCGTCCTCCTCCTCTAAAAACTCTTGCTCTAATTGTTCAAAACGTTTGATAACTTTATCCTCAAACCTGTCTAAAATTTCTTCTGATGATAGCTCTAAAAACTCTAGCAGGTCGTCTGGGTCATAGTTATCCATTAGTTTTTCCTTAAGTTCTTCAAGTGTCAGAGACATAATTAATAAGCTCCTGTAGAGTCTCTATAGTATACCATTTTATGTTGTATTTGTCACACCATTGAGCCATAGTAAGTTTGGTAGTTTTACTCACTTTTTGGTCAGGTTTCATCAGGATAAATACAAGCTCCTCCGTCCACGAGAGTGAGCTAGAGATTGCTTTATACTTCTGAGTATCTCCTGCCCTGAAGTAACCTTTGCATTCGATGTGGTAGGTGGTGTCTCCTTGATACACGAAGTCTGGGGTGTACTTTCTAGGTACTGTGTACGGTATTTGGAAAGGTTCGTAGTTAAAACCATGTGGTTGTAGCTCTTGTGCAACGTCATACTCAAATGTACTCCTGAAACCTTTAGGTACTTTCTTCCGTTTAGCCAAATCATATCTCCTTTAGTGGTATCTCCATAACTTTAGGCTCATTAATGACCTCTGTTAAGTACCTTGGGCCGTATGAGTAAGCGAAGGCGCGAACCGAAGGCCAGCAGACCTTTTTGTAAGAACAGTAGGAGCATCCGACGGCGAGTTTCTGGTTGCCACTCTTGCCATCTGGAATAGGCTCGTAGCAAACGTCTGGTGGGTCGGGTAGCTCCACTAGCTTTTTTACGTGTTCAATGCGCTCCTCTATGTCGTAGCTGATTAGATCGTATACCGGTGCTTGCGTATCTTCCGTGTCGTAAAGTAAGTAGGTGAGGTGTCCGTTTTGTTTGTCCATAGCAAGCCAGCCAAACTTCGTGTCTCCTTCAGCGTGAGCGTAGCCCTTAATTTGCCCAACATAACCAAACGGGTCATCATAAGCGAGCGAGCCGTCTTTGAATTTCTTAAACCCAAAAGTTGAAACACTCTTAACGTCAGTGACAACACCGTCAATTTTACAGTCCATAGAACCAGTAATACCTCTGACGTTGACTTTCTTTTGCTCATCTGTTACCTCGTGTCCTGCGGCCTTAGTTAAGAACAATAGTAGTTCTTCGATAAGGTGGCCGTATAAGAATTTAACGTAGGTGTGACCTTCTATCTCTTCGCCGTGTTCCTTTTTGTTTACAACATTCCAGAGATAGCGGTCGTCACGACCAATATTAGACATGCGAAGTGTACGTCCGTCACTAGACTTCTCACGACCAAACTCCTTTCTCATTAGCTCCTTTACGTTCTCACCGAAAGCGTCTATAGCAGCTTCCAGATCAACACCATCGGGTGTCTGTTTTGTTTTAACCAGATCGTATATATCTGGAACTAGGTTGTACACTGATTTACTCATCGGTTGTCCTCTAAGTATTTTATGGCTCTACCGAGCATAGCTGTGTCGTCATCAAAACCCCCTAAAGACCTGTTGCATTTGTGGCACAACCAGCCCCTGAAAGCCTCTGTCTCGTGGCAATGGTCTAACACCCAAGATCCGTTTTTTGTGTTTCCTCGCCCTTTGACAGCCTCTTCATCCCCCTCACAGATGGGACAGACGTAACCCTCAGACGGCATACCGTACTGCTTTTTTAGTGCTTCTCTAACCTTACTTAGTTCGTTATTGCATTTCTTACACTCTGGTCTTAAATAGTTTCCTCCTGAAGTTCTCGAAAACCTCTCTAGTGGTAATATTTCCTTGCACTTGCTACATTCTTTACTGTCACCACCTAAGTCATAGTGGTCGTCCTCTAGTAGTAATTCTATCTGCTCCATCAGTGGGTCTCCGACCAGTTGTCTCCAATTTTGTATTCTCCGTCAAGTGGGCATCTGAGTCCGAACTGTTGCCCTGCTTGGACAATGCAAGACACCGCGAGCTTGCCGAAATCTTCTGCCTGTTGTTCATCAACCTCTGTTTGAATCTCGTCATGTATGTTACCTAAAAACTTATAGTCAAAGCCTAACTCTTTAGCTGCATCGTCTAACAAAACTAGAGCCTTCTTCATTACAACAGCACCAGATGCCTGTAGTAGTGTATTCAGTGCACTATGTTCTGATCTGACCCAAAGCTTTCTACCGTCGAGTCCGATAAGATGTCCCCTTGAACACGCTCTAGTAACACGCTCTCGTAAATACTCAAGAGCTGGTGTATTTCTAAGAAAACGTTGCTTAAGAGCACGGCCATCTTTTGCAGATCCTCCCACGACGCTTCCAATTTTTGCGTCTCCTGCTCCGTAGAGGAAAGCGTAGATGAAAGTCTTTGCCTGAGATCGTTCCGAAAGTCCAGCAGCGGTTTGATTTGTGGTGTGTATGTCTCCATTAAGGATTTCATTTGTGTATTCCTCGTCTCCCATGTAGTGTGCGAGCATACGAAGCTCTAGACCTGAAGCATCGAAACCCACTAGCTTCTTGCCTTTAGGTACAATCCAGCAGCTACGGCTCTCTGCTCCGTATACGCCTCTAGCAGTGATCTGAGCCATGTTAGGGCTTTGGTGTGTCATTCGGCCTGTAACTGCCCCACAGGGGTTTACACGTCCGTGAACACGGTCTGTCACTGGGTCTGCGTGTTCTAGCCACGACTTGACCATAGAGCTTCTCTTTTGCAGCGTAAGGTACTCCAGAACCAATGCAGCCTCTGGTATGTGCTGTAGTGGCTTTAGCGTACTCTCATCGACCTGCGGCCTACCTGAAGGGGTTACATCGTTCCACACAGCGCCCTTGCTCAAAAGTCGCTCTGCGACCTGTTGGCGTGATGCTGGGTTAAAAACAGTAACCTTGTCTTTCAGTCTTTTGCCTGTCTTCTCACTCCATCGCTCCTCAACAATAGGGGGGAATACGGCCTGTAG
>Ga0209136_1002594_pt1 | contig 10834 bp, 12 predicted proteins | sample SaaInl0LU_22_DNA_FD_184640 | JGI IMG/M metagenome (GOLD analysis project Ga0209136, IMG submission 184640) | Marine microbial communities from expanding oxygen minimum zones in the Saanich Inlet - ESP_90LU_22_DNA (SPAdes) (version 2) | ecosystem: Environmental > Aquatic > Marine > Intertidal... | reverse complement strand
ACTTTATATTATTAGACATAATTATTTATGAATTTTATAAAAATTTAACGCAACAAAGATAGTTAATTTCTTTATTCGCAAATAAAAAAAAATATATTAACTATTTGTTAATCTATTGATTTCAATCGATTTCGTGGGCAATTGTTCTTTTCTTAACTTTTATAATATTAAACTCTTTAAAAAAGTTTAAATTTGTGCTATCAATTTTTGATAAAAATGTTAGATAAAGTAAAGGAATTAATTGGTGAGGTGCAATCTTTTAAAGCAACTACCAAAGACGAAGTTGAGTCATTTAGAATTAAATATTTAGGAAGTAAAGGGTTATTAAAAGATCTTTTTTCTGAATTCAAAAACGTAGATGCTGATTTACGTAAAGATTTTGGTCAAGCATTAAACAACTTAAAGAAATCTGCAGAAAATAAAGTTACAGAATTAAATGAAGCTTTAGAAAGTGCTGTTGAAGAAAAAGGAGTTTATGGGGATTTAACAAGACCTTCTGAACCTATTGAGTTGGGTTCACGTCATCCAATATCGTTGGTAAGAAATCAAATCATTGAGGTTTTTAACAGAATTGGTTTTACAGTTTCTGAAGGTCCAGAAATTGAAGATGATTGGCATAACTTTACAGCCTTAAATTTACCTGAATATCATCCTGCAAGAGACATGCAAGACACGTTCTTCATCGAACAAAATCCTGATATTTTATTACGTACACACACTTCTTCTGTACAGGTGCGTTATATGGAAGAAAATAAACCACCAATTAGAACAATTTCTCCTGGTCGTGTTTTTAGAAACGAAGATATTTCTGCTAGAGCACACTGTATTTTTCATCAAGTGGAAGGTTTATATATAGATACTGATGTTTCTTTTGCCGATTTAAAACAAACACTTTTATACTTTACAAAAGAGATGTTTGGGAAGTCTAAAATTAGATTAAGACCTTCTTACTTCCCGTTTACTGAGCCAAGTGCAGAAGTAGATATTTATTGGGGATTAGAAACTGAAACAGATTACAGAATTACAAAAGGTACTGGTTGGTTAGAAATTATGGGTTGTGGAATGGTAGACCCTAATGTGTTGAAAAATGCAAACATAGATCCTACAAAATATTCTGGTTACGCTTTTGGTATGGGTATAGAACGTATTGCAATGTTGTTATATCAAATACCAGATATTAGAATGTTTTATGAAAATGATAAACGTTTCTTAGAACAATTTAAGAGTGTATTTTAATTTTTAAGAAAACAAAATAGAGATAAAAGAGAAGAGACAAATTAGTCTCTTTTCTTGCTTTTTATCTCTTTAATCTAAAAAAATGAAAAAAGACATCCAAATACCAGAGGTTACAGATGTAGAAATGGCTGTAGTTTATGAATACAATAATATTTATAAAACTGATGATTGGAACGTATATCTAATCAACAATAAAAGCGTAGATTTAGAAATGTTGGTTATTGTTTCTCAAGGTTTTTCCGATACTAAAACCACTTCTTTATTGCGTAAAAAACTAGAAAAACTACCTGCAAATTCTTTTGCTAAGATTGAATTGATTCAGCCAGAATTATTCAAATTAAACAACCGTTTTCAAGTTACTTTCTTTGAAGGAAATACGTTATACGAAAAAACGTTTATCTTTAAAGAAAACACCATTAAAGAAGGTGCTTTACGAATGATAGATGAAATTAAAAAACGTGGGGTTTTAGCTAATTAATTATCCAAAAAACCCAATAATCAAATATAGTATTACTGTTATTAAACCTCCAAATAAAGCATAAGGCAGTTGTGTTTTTACGTGGTCTATATGATCACTAGCAGAAGCCATAGAAGATATAATTGAAGTATCAGAAATTGGTGAGCAATGATCTCCAAAAATTCCTCCTCCTAAAGTTGCAGCCACAACAATAGTAATATCTGCTCCATGAATATTAGCCATAGGTAGAGAAATTGCCAACATTATTGCAAAGGTTCCCCAAGAAGTTCCTGTAGAAAATGCAATAAAAGAACTTACAATAAAAACAACTGCTGGTAACAATTCTGGAGACAGCCAACTTTCTGTAATATTAGCCACATAATTTCCTGTGTCTAATACTTTACATGCGTCTCCAATTGCAAAAGCTAAAAGCATTAGTAAAGCTAAAGGCATTAATTCGCTAATCCCTTTTAAAGTTAAGTTTACAGCTTCTTTTGGTTTTAAGATTCCCTGAATAAAATACATGGTAATCGCAACTAAAATTGCAGAAATTACTGCATACAAAACAGATGAAGATCCAGAGCCTTCTCCTATTGCTTGCGAAGCATGATTTAAAAATGATGTTGCTTCTTCTACTGCATCCCAACCTGTATAAATTAGGTTGATTGGCATCATACAAACCATTACCAAAAGTGGCACAATCATGTTGTATGCTTTTGCTTCTATTCCTTCTTTTGGCGGGAAAGAAGTTACCTCATCAGAAACCACAGGTTTAGAGCCTTCATTCATTAACAAACCAGTTTCTCTAGTTCTTTTTTCTGCCTTTTTCATCAAAACAAAATCTTTTTTTGATAAAATGATAAAAAACAAAATTCCGATTGCTAATAAAGGATAAAAATTATATTTAATAGAAGCTATCATCACAGAGAAAGGTTTATCAATTCCTTGTGTTAGCAATAAACCCATAATAAAAGCACCCCATGCATTAAAAGGAATTAATATTGATGATGGTGCAGAACTAGAATCTGCAATGTAGGCTAGTTTTTCTCTGGGTATTTTTAGTTTATCAAATATTGGTCTGTATAAAGTACCTACTGTTAAAGACGATATACTAGTTTCTACAAAAAGTAACAAACCTGTAAGCGTTGCTAAAATTTGAACCATTATTCTAGCATAACCAGATTTCTTATTTTCTAGTTTTACCAACCTACTATTAATGATATTTATAAAACCTTCAACTCCTCTAGAATATTGAATAAAAACCAATAAAGAACCTACTAAAGCACTAAAAATTATGGTTCTTGTATTTCCTTTCGATTGAAAAACATTAACCATTCCCTCAATCATTGCTAAAGTTCCTTCTAAAGGATTCCAGCCTTTTATAATTAACCAAGAAAACCAAATTCCAAAAAGCAAAGCAATATAAACTTGCTTGGTTTTTAACGCTAAAATAATTGCAACAATTGGCGGTATCACAGACAAGAAACCATACTCCATAGTAAAGAATTTATTTTGCTAAAGGTACTAAATTAATAAATTTAGATATCGTAATTTAGATTTTTAAAACTCTTATATATTATGGCTAAGTTTTACACTAAAATTACTTCTAAACTAGTTCGATTTATTGAGGCTCAAAAAATATTTTTTGTTACGACTTCCCCAAATAAAGGAAGAATTAATTTGTCTCCAAAAGGCATGGATTCTTTTAGGGTGATAAACGAAAATAAAGTAGCATGGCTAAATGTAACTGGTAGTGGTAACGAAACAGCTGCACATCTCATAGAAAACAAACGCATAACTCTAATGTTTTGTGCATTTGAAGGTGCTCCAAACATTTTAAGATTGTACGGAAAAGGAAAAGAGATTAAGGAAGGTGATGCCTCTTGGAGCGATTTGATAAAGCTATTTCCTGCAACCCCAGGAACTCGACAAATTTTTGATATTACAATTGAGTCTGCACAAACATCTTGTGGAATGTCAATTCCGTATTTTGACTACAAAGGCGAAAGAGAAGATTTAAATAATTGGGCCAGTAAGAAGGGTAAGGAGGGGATAAAACAATATTGGAGCGATAAAAACCAAAACAGCATAGATGGTTTGCCAACAAAAATATTAGACTAAAAAATGAAGATCATTTGTATCGTTAAATATGATTAAAAAAATTATTACACTTACACTTTTTTGGTGTTCATTAAATTTGTTTGCCAAGCAAACAATAAACTATACTAAAACTAGCCAGAAATTACTTCAAAACCTAATAGAAAATAAACCTTTTAGAGTAGAAGTTAAAACACTTGCAAAAGGCAGTTTAAAAGATCTTATTTTAGAACTAAATACAGACGAAAAAAAAATAGCTTTTTGGATTAATGTGTACAATGCGTTTATACAAATATCATTAACAAAAAACCCTAAAGAATATGAAAATAGAAGTCGTTTTTTTAAAAAACCTCGGATACAGATTGCCAACCAATTGCTGTCTTTTGATAATATTGAGCACGGTATACTTAGAAAGTCTACCGTAAAACTAAGTTTAGGATATTTAAAAAAAATATTTAGACCAAAATGGGAGTTAGAGCTTCGAATTCAAGGAGAAATAGACTGGCGAATTCATTTTGCACTGAATTGTGGTGCTAAAAATTGTCCACCTGTTCAAATATATTCCCCTAAAAACTTGAATACAGCACTAAATTTTGCCACAAAAGAATTCTTAGAGACTCAAACTACTTATAACTTAAAAAATAAAACAGTTAAGACAACAACGCTATTCTCTTGGTTTAGAGGAGATTTTAAAGGAATTAAAGGTGTAAAAAAAATTCTTATCGATTATAAAATTGTCCCTGAAATGCCAAACCGATTAGTTTTTACAAATTATGATTGGACGCTTAGTTTGGCTAATTATAGAATAATACCAAAGTAGTTACCCTTCTTTTTCGTTTTCTTCAATATCTGTAGTAAGATCTAAATTTCTAATTGTTGGACTAACTACTACTGTTGTGGCTACAGTAATTATGGTCATAGTACCACCAAAAACAACAGCTGCAACTGGTCCTATAATTTTAGCTGCTAAGCCACTTTCAAAAGCGCCTAACTCATTAGAAGAACCTACAAACATAGAGTTTACAGAAGATACTCTACCTCTCATTTCATCTGGTGTTTTTAACTGCAAAATAGTTTGGCGAATTACCATAGAGATACCGTCTGCAGCACCACTTACAAAAAGGGCTAATAAACTCACCCAAAAGATAGATGATAAACCAAAAGCAATAATACTTAAACCAAAAATAAACACAGATATCAACATCTTTTTACCTGTATTTTTATTAATAGGTATATATGTTGTTAGCAACATCGTTATTATACTACCAACAGAAATAGAAGCATTTAAAAGTCCAAAACCCTCTGGTCCAACTTTTAAAATATCTTGAGCAAAAACAGATAAAATAGCAACTGTTCCACCAAACAAAACTGCAATCATATCTAAGGTTAATGCTCCTAAAACAGCTTTATTACTAAACACAAACTTTACACCTGCTTTTAAACTTTCTCTAATTGGTTCTCCTATTTTTTTATTTAAAATAGGCTTCTTTTTAATTAAAAATGTAAATATTAACGAAAAAATTACCAGAATAAATACGAACAACAAAGTGTTATCAACATCTATCCAACTTATAAAAAAACCTCCACATAAAGCCCCAGAAACAGAAGCTATCTTCCATGTACTTGAACTCCAAGTTGCAGCATTATGATATATTTTTTTAGGCACCAATAAAGCCACTAAAGAAAAAATAGTTGGGCCAAAAAATGATCTTAAAAATCCACCAAAAAATACAAAACCATAAATGCAATACAAAACCGAATTTATAGACCAATTATTTACAATTTTATCTGAAGTTAGTAAAAACAAACCTAAACTTATTAAAGAAAAGGTTGCGGTACAGAGAGCTAGTAAGTTTCTTTTTTCTTTTTGATCTACAATATGACCTGCAAATAAGGCCATAGAAAAAGCAGGAATAATTTCCATTAAACCAATTATACCTAAAGAAAGAGGATCTTTCGTAATGGAGTATACTTTCCATTCAATGACTATAAATTGCATAGACCATCCAAAAACTAAAAGAAATCTTGCAAATAAAAAAATATTAAATTCTCTAATTCTTAGTGCTGCATAAGGATCTTGCTTTGCCATTTTAATTTAATTTCATGTCCATTAAAATAGCAAATGTTTGGTTGATGTCTTCTTCATTTACAACAATTGTCATTTCATTAGTCGTAGAAATAATCTCTTGTAATGAAATATCTGCCCAAGCCAATTGCTTTAAAATAAAGTAATATATGCCAGATTGTTCTAGATTTTCTTTTGGTAATTTAATTGTAATTGAGGCTAAATCTAACATACTGTTTGTAAGCGATTCGTTTTCAAAAATTTCCTCAACGAATGGTCTTAAGTTTTTACTCGTTACAATATTTGTCTCAAAAATACCTTGAGAAACTGTTAGAAAATAGTCTGAACTTTCTGAAGATTTTGTAAGTATTTTGGCAATTTCTCTTAGTAAAGATGTTGTGTTTTTAAAAGTAAAATCGCACAAATCAGAACGTACAATAACATCTCCTAAATCTAAAGCTAACTTTTTAATATTTTTTCGAATACGTAATTCACTTGCAGGAGATAACCTGTTAATAGCCATCATTACAGCACCAACTTTAACATCTTTCTTTAAAACTTTAGAGACTTCTGGTAGAATAATTCTAGCAAGAGAAGAGACATTAATTAGCTTTTCGTGAAGAGCCTCTTCTATAAAAGGGGTTTTTCTAATCGTGCTTTCAACAACTTCTTGTATTGTTTTCATAATTATTGTTTAATACATTACGGCAATGTTCAAAATTAAACAATTAATCCAATTTATCTGATAACTTTTCAAATTCTTTTTTTGGATTCTTATTAGTATATAAAATATTAAAAACGGTATCTATAATTGGTGTTTTAGCATTATTATCTTCTTTTATTTTAAAAGCACTTTTAGTAGCGTAGTAACCCTCTGCAATCATGCTCATTTCGTGTTGAGCGGAAATAACAGTATAGCCTTTACCTATCATATTACCAAACATTCTATTTCTACTAAATACAGAATAACCTGTTACCAACAAATCACCTAAATAAGCAGAATTATTAATATTGCGTTTCATTTTATGTACTTTCTTAATAAAGCGCTTCATTTCTCGGATTGCATTACTCATTAATACCGACTGAAAATTATCTCCATAACCCAATCCGTGAGCAATACCTGCAGCTACAGCGTAAATATTCTTAAGCATTGCAGCATATTCTGTACCTATAATATCGTCTGAAATTTTAACTTTAATATACCAACTTTCTAGAGATTTAGCCATTATTAATGCTTTGTTTTCGTCAATACAAGCTACTGTTAAATAAGATAGTCGCTCCATAGCTACCTCTTCAGCGTGACAAGGGCCTGTTATTACTCCAATATTTTCTAAAGGAATGTTAAACTCTTCATTAAAATGTTCACCAATAATTAAACCTGTTTCTGGAACAATGCCTTTAATTGCTGAAAATATTGTTTTATTAATTAATGGTACTGTAAGTTTTCTTAACTCACTAGTCAGAAATGCAGAAGGTATAGCAAAAATTAAAATAGAATAATTTTTAACGATATAATTTATATCATCTGATAAATCTAAAGATTTAGCTTCTACGTCTGCAGAGGATAAATATTTAGGGTTATGATTGTTTGCTTTTATGTGTTCAATAGACTGTGTATTCCTCATATACCAACCTATCTTATCTTTATTTTCTGTGAGCATTTTAACAATTGCAGTTGCCCAACTTCCTCCTCCAATAACAGCAATTTTCTGTTTGCTTTCCATACTTATCTATTTAGTGATCAAAAATAAGAAAAGTATTAAGTTATAAAAGAAAGGAGTTCATTTATTATATTTGTTTAATATTTTAAGCTTTATGAATAAGTGTTTTTTATGTTTTTTTTTACTATTATCCTCATTGATTGGTTGTAAAAGTATAGAAGTGAAAGAAACAGTAAAAACTGACATTTTAGAGCAAAATTCTTCAAGATCTAATAATGTTCAAATCCTAAAAAAGGAGTTTATTATTAAGAATTTAAATACAGTTTCTCATAAAGTTTGGGTTTATTTACCTCCTAATTATCAAAATTCAACAAAAAAATACCCAGTAATTTATATGCATGACGCTCAAAACTTATTTGACGCTAAAACTTCATATGCTGGAGAATGGAATGTAGATGAAACTTTAAACAACTACTATAAAACTTCTAAAAAAGGATTTATTGTTGTTGGGGTTGAAAATGGAGGTGAAAAAAGAATTGAAGAATATACACCTTGGCCAAACAAAAAATATGGTGGAGGGAAAGAAGCAATTTATATAGATTTTCTAGTAAACGAATTGAAACCTTATATTGATGAAAATTACAGAACAAAAACGAAGGCTAGGCATACAGCCATTATTGGTAGTTCTTTAGGTGGATTAATATCCTTTTACGGAGGCTTAAAATATCCTGATGTTTTTGGCAAAATAGGCGCCCTTTCTACTTCATTTTGGTTCTCTAACAATAGTTATGCTTTCGTTTCAAAAAATAATAATACAAAAAACACAAAACTGTATTTATTGATAGGTAGTAAAGAAGGTGGTTCTATGGTTTCTGATACAGAAAAAATGAAACAATTATTATTAGATAATGGCTTTCCAAAAGAAAACTTAAAAACGAAAATTGTTGCTGACGGTAAACACACAGAGTCTTTTTGGAAAGATGAATTTTTAGAAACAATATTATTTTTATACAAGTAAAATACGATGAACGTTCAAATTATAAACAAATCTAAACATGCAACTCCTAATTACGAAACAGAGGGTGCGGCTGGTATGGATTTAAGAGCAAATATAGAAGATGCAATAATGCTTAAACCTTTACAGAGAGCTATTATTAAAACAGGCTTATATATAGCTTTGCCTGTAGGTTTTGAGGCTCAAGTAAGACCTAGAAGTGGTTTGGCAGCTAAAAAAGGAATTACTGTATTAAACTCACCTGGCACTGTAGACGCAGATTATAGAGGAGAAATTGGAGTAATTTTAGTAAACCTTTCTAATGAAGATTTTGTTATAAATGACGGTGAAAGAGTGGCACAATTAGTCATAGCAAAACACGAACGTATAAATTGGAAAGAAGTAACTGTTTTAGACGAAACTGAACGTGGTTCAGGAGGATTTGGAAGTACGGGGTTTTAATTAACAAAAAGGTTAAATATCCTTTTTTTTTAGAGCTATAATAACTTGTAAAGTTGACTCATTTTACGAACATCTTTTTTCATCAACTCAAAAGATAAGAAAACATGAGTATGATATTGGTAACCTAACTTTTTATAAAATTCGAAAGCTTGTTGTTTGGCATCCATAGCATCTAACCAAATTGCTTTATAATTCTTTAGTAAAGCTTCTTTTTCTAACCAATTCATTATAGCTTTTCCTACTCCTTTTCCTTGAACGTTTTTATGTAAATACAATCGATGTAATTTTACCTGATTTAGTATTTGTAGATTCTTAAGAGGTTCATTCCAAACAACTCTAAAGTTTCCAACAATCTCATCATTTACTAAAACAAAATAATAGTTTGCCTTTTCTTGTTTTAACTCTTTTAAAATATTAGCCTTAGAATATTGTTCATTAATATACCAAACACCATTATCTGGCCACAGAAAGCTATATGCAGCAGGATAAATTATATTCATTAAATTATTCAGAACATCTACATCTTGTTCTGTAATTTTTCTTAAAGCTATATTTTGTGTAATAGATATCATTTGTATAGAAAAACTGCTATAGATTGATTAATTCTATAGCAGCTTAAAATAATAATTAAAACTTTTAAAATAATTTACTCTTGATTTTCAATAGCTTCTTTTATTTTATTTTCTAGTTCTTCCATTAATTCTGGATTGTCTTTAATTAAGCCTTTCACAGAATCTCTACCTTGCCCTAGTTTGGTATCTCCGTAACTAAACCAAGATCCACTTTTCTTAACAATACCTAACTCAACACCAATATCTAAAATTTCACCAACTTTAGATATTCCTTGTCCATACATAATATCGAATTCTGCAATTTGGAAAGGTGGAGCTACTTTGTTTTTAACAACTTTTACTTTTGTGCTATTTCCAATAACTTTATCTCCATCTTTAATTTGCGTTCTTCTTCTAATATCTAAACGAACAGAAGCATAAAATTTTAATGCATTACCTCCAGTTGTTGTTTCTGGGTTACCAAACATAACTCCAATTTTTTCTCTTAACTGGTTAATAAAAATTACTGTACAATTTGTTTTAGAAATAGTACCTGTTAATTTTCGTAAGGCTTGCGACATTAAACGTGCATGAAGACCCATTTTAGAATCACCCATTTCACCTTCAATCTCAGATTTTGGTGTAAGTGCTGCCACAGAATCAATTACTACAATATCTATTGCTCCAGATCTAATTAAATTATCTGCAATTTCTAATGCTTGCTCTCCATGATCTGGTTGAGAAATAATTAAATTATCTATATCTACACCTAAATTTTCTGCATAGAATTTATCAAAAGCGTGTTCTGCATCAATAAATGCTGCAATACCACCTGCTTTTTGAGCTTCAGCAATTGCATGTATGGTTAATGTTGTTTTACCTGACGATTCAGGACCATAAATTTCAATAACTCTTCCTCTTGGATAACCGCCAACTCCTAAAGCTAAATCTAAACCTAAAGAACCAGACGAAATAGCGTCTACATCTTCTGTTACTACATCTCCTAGCTTCATTACAGAACCCTTTCCATAAGTTTTATCTAACTTATCTAAAGTAAGTTGTAATGCTTTAAGTTTTGCTGTTTTTTCTTTATCTTCTGCCATATATCTTGCATATATTAATATTATTATAATGTCCACAAGTTACAAAAAACTCTTCTCTTTTACATAACAAAAGATCTTCATTTTATCTTATTTTTACTAAAATTTATCAAATATGAAATCGATAATTGTTTTAGAAAATAATAACAGTAAAGTTCGTTTAGAAAAAGGCGAATTAATTAGTTTTATATTTAATAATGAAGAATTTATT
>Ga0209136_1002582_pt1 | contig 10897 bp, 6 predicted proteins | sample SaaInl0LU_22_DNA_FD_184640 | JGI IMG/M metagenome (GOLD analysis project Ga0209136, IMG submission 184640) | Marine microbial communities from expanding oxygen minimum zones in the Saanich Inlet - ESP_90LU_22_DNA (SPAdes) (version 2) | ecosystem: Environmental > Aquatic > Marine > Intertidal zone... | reverse complement strand
GAACTCAGAAGTGAAACGTATTAGCGGCGATGGTAGTGTGGGGCTTCCCCATGTGAGAGTAGCACATCGCCAAGCTCCCATTACGAAGAAAGGCTTACCTTAGGGTAGGCCTTTTTTTATGCCTGTAAGAAAGTGGTACAGTGAATACCAATGCGTTTCCCCATGTGAGAGTAGTCATTGCCTTTACCGGGACGTTTACCGGGACGTTTACCGGGACGGAGCTCCCATTACGAAGAAAGGCTTACCTTAGGGTAGGCCTTTTTTATGCCTGTAAGAAAGTGATAAGGTAAAAGCCGATGTTCTTTTGTAAATAATCATTGTAATTTACACTAAGTAAACACATTCAGTATGAGCATAAATATGTCCAATTTGTATATTGAATAAGTCTTAATATTATAATTATTGTCGCTTTTATTGTGTATTTTAATTGTTTACTTAATCAATTAAGAAAAAGTGTTGATCTTTCGTTCGTTTTTCATTATCGTTACATCTTAGTAACATTTGTTACAAGCTCATTAAGAGAAAACAAAGGACACACACATGAAAACAAATAAAATATTTAAACCTGCAGTATTATCGTTAGCAGTTTCTGCTGCGATGTTCTCTGGTTCAACAATTGCACAAGAAGCTTCTACTGCTAATGCTGCAGATGACGTTGAAGTCATTGCGGTAAGTGGTATTCGCGGTTCATTAATCCGTGCTCAAGCTGTTAAACAAGACAACAAATCAATCGTTGAAGCAATTTCTGCTGAAGATATTGGTAAATTACCTGATTCATCTATTGCTGAATCTTTAGCACGTCTACCTGGCCTTGCCGGTGAACGAGTTGGTGGCCGTACTTCAGGTATTTCTGTACGTGGTTTTAAAGAAGATTTCACCGGTACAACTCTTAATGGTCGTGAATTAATCGGTATCGGTGATAACCGTGGTGTTGAATATGATCTATATCCTTCAGAGATCATGACTGGTGCGACTATTTATAAAACTGCTGATGGTGCATTAACGACTCAAGGTATTGGTGGTACAGTTGATTTACAAACAGTACGTCCACTAAACGCAGAGCGTACATTAACAATCAACGGTAGTTATGAGCAAGCGGGTAACTCTGCAGATAATCCAGAATTTGATAACACAGGTAAGCGTTTTGCTCTATCTTTCATTGAAAAATTCGCGGATGACACTGTAGGTATAGCAGTTGCTTATGCTAATGCAGAGTCTCCGAATAACCAACGTAAGTATGGTGTTTGGGGTTACAATGCTACAGATACAGGTTTTGTTCCTGCTGGCTTGGATTTAAACAACCAGTCTACGTTATTAGACCGCGAAACTTTATCAACAGTAGTTCAATGGCAACCTAACGATAAGTTAGACATTGTTGTTGATGTATTGGATATTGAATATTCAGACTCAGGTGTATTACGTGGTTTTATTGAACCATTTGCTTTAGGCGCTTCGGAAGGTTCTGGCTCTACTGTTAGTGGTACTCAAGTTGGCGTTAATCCTGTACTTCGTACGGATCCATTACAAAAAGACGGTACTCTTGAAGCGTATGGTTTCAACCTAAACTATGCTATAGACGATACTTGGTCTGTAGAAGTTGATATTGCGCAAAGTGAATCTTCAAAGCGTGATTTGCGTGCAGAATCATATGCTGGTCTAGCACGTTCAGGTACGTTAACTCCAGATCAATTAGGTTCTCGTACTTTCCAAATGAGCCCTGATGGTGTCTTCTTTACTGGTCAAACAGGTCTAGGTGCATTCTCAGATCCTAATGCATTACAGTTAACGGGTCCTCAAGTTTGGGGTGGTGGTATGGCAAATATCGCTAGCCAATTTACTTCATCTGTATTGCAAGCAAATGGCGAACCGTTTAGCTACTTAAATGCGCAAGATGGCTTTATGAACTATGCAGATTTCGCTGAAGAATTAACGACTGCTAAGTTCCAAGTTGAAGGTGTATTAGATGGTGACTTATTCACTAATGTAGTTGTTGGTTTGAACATTAGCGACCGTTTTAAAGAAAAAATTAATAAAGGTTTATTTGCAACAGCTGATTCATATCCTTTATCTGACAGTATTCCTAGTGAATATGTTTACGGTTTAGCTAATTTAAGCTGGGCTGGTTTAGGTCAGGTTGTCGCTTATGATGGTTTTGCACCTTATTTCGATGGTACTTATTCACTTAATGATGCAGGTCTTTTAGAACCAGATCGTTTAGGTGACACGTTTACTGTTGATGAGCGTATTACAACGTTCTTCGCAAAAGTTGATTATGAAACTGAATTAGGTGATATGCCTGTATTTGGTAACGTTGGTTTACAATATATCCGTAGTGACCAATCATCTTCTGGTTTCATCGGTGTTGTTGGTGATAATTTCGCAGTGTGTGATGATGACAACAATGGTGAAGTAGATGATAGCTGCCGTATCACTGCTGGCGATAAGTATACTCATTTATTACCAAGCTTTAACTTAACAGCTGAAGTTGCAGATAATCAGTTTGTCCGTGTTGCTGCGTCTAAGACTATTTCTAGAGCTCGTATTGACCAAATGCGTGCATCTGGTTTCGTTAAATTTGATCAGAACATTTCGTTAATTGCTACGCCTAATACTTTAGAAGCAGTAAATGCTTATGGTAGCCCATGGTCTAAAGTGACAGGTAACCCAACTTTACGTCCACTTGAATCAAATAACTTCGACGTATCTTATGAGAATTATTTTGACGATGAAGGTTATGTTTCTGTAGCAGTATTCTATAAAGACCTAGTTAACTGGACGCGTGATGGAAATCAAGTTATTGATTTCACAAATGATCCAACGAATGGTGGTGCTAATTACTTCATTCCTGGATTCCATGACCGTATTATCGACCAAGATGGTCAATATGGACCGGAAAGTACTTTTTATTCACAAGGTGATTTAGTTACTCCTCCTGATTTTGGTGCATACAGCTTCTTCGAAGATGGTTTAACTGGCGAAGTAAAAGGCTTAGAAGTTACAGCTAACTTACCATTAAATATGGTAATGCAAGAGTTAGACGGTTTCGGTCTTGCAGCGTCTGTTACGTTAATTGATGCAGAGCTAGAGAATGGTGCGTCTATTCCTGGTCAATCTGATAGCGTTACGTCTTTAACTGCTTATTACACTAATGCCGGTTTTGAAGTACGTGTTGCGTATACAGATCGTGAAGGTTATACAACATATGAGCGTGGTGGTTCTAATAAGATTGCTGAAGCGTCTCGTGATGATGTAAGCCTGTTAGATGCGCAAATCAGCTATGATTTCTCAGAGTCTGATATGGAAGCATTACAAGGTCTTAAATTATCACTTCAAGGTACTAACTTAGGTGATGAAGATGAGATTTCTCGTGATGGTAACGGTCTAGCAACGACTATCCGTCAGTTTGGTCCGTCTTACTTACTTAACGTTAACTATTCTTTTTACTAAGATAGATTAAATTGTAAAGACCTCATTGCTTTAGCAGTGAGGTCTTTTTTTTGCATTATTTATTTTTGGTTTTAAATTAGGTAAAGTCAAAAATAAATAGTGCTCAATGCATTTATTATATGCAGAATAAGGCAATAACATGCAAACACCCATTAAAAAAGTGGTCATTGCTGGCGGTGGTACAGCCGGATGGATGACAGCGGCCTTGATGCAAAAAGTATTACAAGGACAAATTGAAATTGAGTTAATTGAATCTGAAGATATTGGTATCGTGGGTGTTGGTGAAGCAACCATCCCTCCCATACAAGTATTTAATCAATTTCTCGGTTTAGATGAAAAAGAATTTCTAAGAGAAACTAATGGTACGATAAAGTTAGCTATTCAGTTTGAAAATTGGCGTGTAGATGGTGAGTCTTATCTCCATACGTTCGGCGCCCCTGGTGCAAATGTAGGGTTTTGTAATTTTCAGCATTATTGGTTAAAAGCATATAAGTCGGGATTAGAGAAGTCCATCTGGGAGTATGATCTCAATTACTTATGCTGTATTGATGAAAGTTTTAACAAAATTAACACCCAAAATCCCTTATTTGAAATGCCTTATGCATATCATTTTGATTCATCTTTATACGGCAAATATCTACGGAAAATTGCTGAAAAAGGTGGAGTTATTCGTACCGAAGGAATTATTGAACATATTCAGCAAGATCCAACGTCAGGCCATATTACCGGGCTACAACTTAGATCAGGTCAACAAATTAATGGTGATTTATTTATTGATTGTACTGGCACTCGGGCGCTCTTATCGCAAAAGACTTTAGGTGTTGAATACGAAGACTGGTCTCATTGGTTAGCCGCAGATAGTGCATTGGCGGTCCAAACAAATCGTTTCGACAAAACGTTACCTTATACTCGCAGTATTGCTCATGATATTGGTTGGCAATGGCGTATTCCTTTAACGCATCGAAATGGGAATGGGATTGTATTTTCGTCTCAATACATGAGCGATGAGCAGGCTCATGACCGTTTAATCAATAATTTAGACTCTGAACCTGTTAATGATGTCCGTAAGATATCATTTAAAACGGGGCGTACCAAAGAGCAATGGCATAAAAATGTTATCTCAATAGGGTTGGCGAGTGGATTTCTAGAGCCACTTGAGTCTACCAGTATCCATTTAATTCAATCAGCGATTGTACGCTTATTAAAGTTATTCCCACATCAAGGTATTCAGCAATCTGCTGTTGATTTGTATAATGAGGAATCAAAAACTGAATATGAAACTATTCGTGATTTCATCATACTGCACTATTATGTGAACGAACGTAACGACTCTGATTTCTGGCGCGATATGCGCAATTTACCTTTACCTGATAGACTCGCACATAAAATTCAGGTATTTAGTGATGTTGGTGAGATTTTCAATGATCAGCATGACATTTTCCGTGATGCGTCATGGTTGCAGGTTATGTTAGGTCAAGGAATATTACCAAAGGACTATCACCCATCAGTGAATCAAATGAGTGATGCACAGTTGTCTGATATGTTAGCTAAAGTTCATGCAGCAAAACGTCAACCATTAGCGAAAATGCTACCTCATGATGAGTTTTTAACACATTATTTGAAGGTAGGATAATACTAAGAATAAAAATAATAAGGTGAAAAATATGATGCCGCAACGAATTACCATTGTCGGTGGTGGCACCGCCGGATGGATGGCTGCGAATCTATTAGCCCATCATTGGCGCGAGCAGCCAATAGATATTACACTCGTAGAATCTCCAGATATCGGTATTATTGGTGTGGGAGAGGGATCTACGCCAAGTTTAAAGCGGTTTTTTGAAGACTTAGGTATTAATGAATCACAATGGATGAGCCGTTGTAAGGCGACCTATAAAGTCAATATACAGTTTTCTGGCTGGAGTCCAAACTCGGGTGTTCATAGTTATAGTCATCCGTTTATTTCTCAGTTAGACACATTCAGTGAACGGCCTTTTCAAGTAAATTGTTACACACGTCGTCTTGGGTTAGATGTGCAAACAGACCCCGCTAAATTTTTATTCAACGGCTGGTTAGCAAAACATAATCTTCAACCCAATACTCCTGAACACTTTCCGTTTAATATTGAATACGGATATCATTTTGATTCTGGACTCCTCGGCCAATTTTTATGTGAACATTCTCAAACATTAGGTGTAAAACATCTGCAACGTAAGATTGAGCATATTAATCAACATCCTGACGGTAGTATTGCGAGTTTACAATGTGATAATGGTGAAATGATTGATGGTGACATGTTTGTTGACTGTACTGGATTTCAATCACTGCTCTTACAGAAAACACTGAATGTGCCATTTAATTCTTTCAAAGATAATTTGTTTAATGATGCTGCCGTCGTATTTCCGACGCATACCGATGATAATCAACCCGTAGAAACAAAAGCGACTGCTTTATCAAATGGTTGGGCCTGGCGGATCCCCTTAACGCATCGAACAGGAAATGGATATGTATTTAGTCGTGAATTCATTACTCCTGATCAAGCAGAACATGAATTTCGTCAACACCTTGGGCTGTTAGACAGCGATGTAGAAGCACGGCATTTACAGATGAATGTCGGTCAGGTCAGTCAGCATTGGTATAAAAACTGTATTGGTTTAGGCTTGTCACAGGGCTTTATTGAACCATTAGAAGCTACAGCACTTCATCTTGTGCAAACTTCGGTAGAGCGCTTTATTGATGAATATGAAGCAGGTCATTTTTCTAATAAACGCCAAGATAATTATAATAAGATCATGACTGATACGTTTGAGCGTGTACGTGACTATATTGTTGCGCATTACAAACTCAACACGCGCGATGATTCTGAATATTGGATTGCTAACCGTAATAATGAGCATATCTCTCGTCCTTTGCTAGAGCTCCTTGATGTATGGTTTAGGCGGGGCGATCTGACTCAACACCTTCGTGAGCATGGTAGTGAATCACATTTTAATGCTACTTCTTGGCATTGCTTACTATCCGGATATGGTGCTTATCCACCATTAGCCTTGAATCAACCGGGTACTGGAGATTTATATATAGATAATGATTTAGAGTCCTTTTTTAGACGTTGTTTGCTCAATTTTGGCACGTCTGTGAATGGATAATATAACAACGTTATCTCCACCCATACCTGGGGAAATTTGTTCAATTAATGATGCTGTGTTGTGGTGTCGTATGCCACTGCCATTAGCGCTAGATCATATTAATGTTTATTTAGTTAGAGACAATGGTGGTTGGGCAATCATTGATTGTGGTATGGCGACTAAAGCTACAAAAGCTGCTTGGGCGGATGTGATTGCTCAGCTTGATGGTCCAATTACTCGTGTGCTTGTCACACATATGCATCCAGACCATATTGGGTGTGCAGGGTATTTAACCGAGCTTTATCAGGTTGACCTTTACATGTCTCAAACCGAATATTATGCCGCTAGAGCTTTGTTTGCAGGCAATCAGGGTACCGATAATTGGCAGGATAAACAGTATTATCGTCGAGCGGGTTTCAATGAAGAACAGGTACAATTATTCACCCAAGGTAATGGCGGATTTAAGAAAGTTGTTTCACCTATGCCGATTAGTTTTAACCGATTAATACCTGGTACATCGCTATTAATAGGTGATTATGAATGGGCATTATTACTTGGGTGTGGTCATTCCCCTGAGCATATTAGTTTTTATTGTAAAGCACTTGATATATGTATTGGTGGCGACCAAGTATTACCTCAGATTACCCCTAATATTGGTGCCTATAGTACTCAGCCAAACTCTAATCCATTGTTTTATTATTTTGAAACATTACAAACTTTTGCTAATTTACCACAAACCACACTTTTACTCCCCTCGCATAAAACCCCAATATATGATATCCCTGCACGTGTTGAGGAGATTCGCACTCATCACCATATACATTTACAAAATTTACTTGCTGCGTGTGAAAAGCCGCAAACAGTAGTGTCATTATTACCAGTCCTTTTTCATCGTGAACTAGGTCAGCATGAACTTTTCTTTGCAGTCGCAGAATGCATCGCTCATTTAAATTATTTGGTCTATAACGAGCAGTTAGAAAAGCAATTAGACGAAAATGATGTTTTTCAATATCGGATTAATCGATTGATATAATCGAAATCATTCGTTTTAACTAATCACTAATTTCCATAATAATAGATTCAAGTTTAAAGACAACGCAGTGTTGTCTTTAATGACTTAACCAACTAACTATTATTGAGGAATTAAACCATGGCTAAAATTAATAGCACAATCCCAGAGTTCAGCGCAGACGTTTTTCACAATGGCGAATTTAAAACCGTCACTTCTGATGATGTGAAAGGTCAGTGGTCAATCTTTTTATTCTATCCAGCAGATTTTACATTTGTATGTCCAACTGAATTAGAAGATATGCAAAATATCTACGCAGAGTTACAGCAACTAGGTGTGGAAGTGTACTCAGTATCAACAGACAGTCACTTTGTTCACAAAGCATGGCACGATCATTCTGAAGCCATTAACAAGGTAACTTATCCAATGATTGGCGACCCAACAGGTGCTATCACACGTGGCTTTGATGTGATGATTGAAGAAGCTGGACAAGCATTACGCGGAACATTCTTAGCTAACCCTGAAGGTGTTATCAAAGTAGCTGAAATTCATGATTTAGGGATCGGTCGTTCAGCTAAAGATATGCTTCGTAAAGTGAAAGCTGCTCAATATGTTGCTAACCATGACGGTGAAGTATGTCCTGCTGCGTGGGAAGAAGGTCAAAAAACCTTAGCACCTAGCTTAGACTTAGTTGGCAAAATCTAAGTACGCATACTTAGATATCAGATGGGGGTAACTCCCCATCTACGTCTTAATTCGACATATACAAACACCACGGTGCCGTTCATTTATAACGACACCATTAAGGAACAAACAAATGATTACTCAAGATATTATTACCGCCTTGCAACAATATACGCAAAACATGAATGCGCCTTTATCATTTGTGTTGCAAACAGGCGAGCACAGTAAACGTGCAGAATTACTCCAATTTTTAACAGAATTCGCATCGGCGAATGAACAGCTCAGTGTGGTTGAGAAAGATTTACCAGACACACTTCGTAGCCCGATTAGTTTCACTTTATTCGTCAACAATGAACCTACTGGCGTTATATTTTCAGGGATCCCTTCGGGACATGAATTTAACTCGCTGGTATTAGCAGTATTACATGCTACAGGCACAGATATTAAACTTGATAGTGGTTTACAACAAATCATTAAAAATGTGTCGGCACCGCTAAAATTCGAAGCTTATGTCAGTTTAAGCTGCCACAATTGCCCGGATGTAGTGCAGGCGTTAAATCAATTTGCATTGCTTAATCCGTTGATTGAATCAGAGATGATTGATGGTGGTCTGTATCCAGATTTAATCGAAAAAAATAATATCCAAGGGGTCCCAAGTGTTTACCTTAATGGTGAGATTTTCGCAAATGGTAAAATCGATACAGGTGCATTGATTGAAAAGTTATTGGAACAACACCCTGAAATCGCACAACAATCTGCTAATGCTCCACAATTACCAGTCCAAGATGTGACTGTTCTTGGTGGTGGGCCAGCAGGGGTATCAGCCGCCATTTATGCAGCTCGTAAAGGGCTTAAAGTGACTATGGTCGCAGAGCGTTTTGGTGGTCAAGTCAAGGATACAATGGGGATTGAAAACTTGATTTCTGTGTCCAGTACAACAGGGCCTGAATTAACCGGTGCGATGATGGCGCACTTACAAGACTATGATGTCACGTTAAAAGAACATTTACGTGTTGATAAGATTGAAAAAGGCGATCTGAAAACGATCACTTTATCCAGTGGTGAGCAGTTTGAATCCAAAACTGTCATCGTGACTACCGGAGCCAAATGGCGCGAGTTAGGTGTACCAGGTGAAAAAGAGAATATTGGTAATGGTGTGGCTTACTGTCCACATTGCGATGGTCCTTTTTTCAAAGGAAAAGATGTGGCTGTTATTGGTGGGGGGAATTCTGGTGTTGAAGCTGCCTTAGATCTTGCTGGTATTGTAAAATCAGTCACAGTATTTGAGTTTTTACCAGAGTTAAAAGCGGACCAAGTGTTGATTGACCAGTTATATAAGCGTGATAACGTCACTGTGATTAAAAACGCGGCCTCTAAACAAGTATTAGCAGAAAATGGTCAAGTGACTGGATTAGAGTACGAAGAGCGAGAAACTGGTGAAGTCAAAATTCAAGCTTTAGATGGTATTTTTGTCCAAATTGGTTTGTTACCAAATTCACAAGTGGTTGATGGTGTCGTGGAGTTATCACCTTATAACGAAATCATTATCAATGAGCGAGGTGAAACTTCTGAACCTGGTATTTTTGCTGCCGGTGATGTCACGACCGTACCCTATAAGCAAATCGTGATTTCAATGGGAGAAGGAGCCAAAGCGAGTCTATCTGCTTTTGATTATTTGATTAAACACTTTTAATATATCCATTAATGAAATATAAAAAAAGCGACTTCTGAAGTGACCCCCGAAAGCTAGACAAAACCTTCGGGGGTTTTTTTATACCTAAAAAGTACTCTTATAGTTAAAAGTAGTTTCTTTCTTATTACATCCGTTCAAAGATCATCGCAATGCCCTGACCACCACCAATACACATGGTTGCTAAGGCGTATTTACCTTGAATGCGTTGTAATTCGTGGATAGCTTTGGTCGCGATAACGGCACCAGAAGCACCAATAGGATGACCTAATGCAATGGCTCCCCCGTTGGGATTGGTTTTGGCTGGATCTAAATCCAGACCTTTACATACTGTGAGAGCTTGAGATGCAAATGCTTCATTCGATTCAACCACATCCATATCGGCAATGGTTAAACCCGCTTTCTTTAATGCTGCTTTAGACGCTGGGATTGGGCCTTCACCCATGACATCATTTGGTACACCAGCTACTGCGTAAGACACAATGCGCGCAATCGGTGCTAAATCGTTAGCTGTGGCATAATCTTCAGATGCTAATGTTAAGAAAGATGCACCATCATTAATACCGGATGCATTACCTGCGGTTACCGAGCCGTCTTTTTTGAATGCCGGACGCATGCCACTTAGGCTTTCAGCAGATGTATCTGGTTTGACGTGTTCGTCTTTATCAAATACGACGGTGCCTTTACGACTTTTTAGTTCAATCGGTACGATTTGGTCATCAAAATAACCCGCTTCGATTGCCGCTGCAGCACGACGATGTGATTCTGCTGCGAAGGCATCTTGTTCTTCACGTGAGATTTCCCACTTATCAGCAAGGTTTTCAGCAGTAATACCCATGTGACCTACACCAAATGGGTCAGTTAATGCCGCGACCATCATATCTGTCATGCTAGTATCACCCATACGAGCACCATTGCGCATCGCGCTGGATAAGTAACCTCCTC
>Ga0209136_1002579_pt1 | contig 10902 bp, 13 predicted proteins | sample SaaInl0LU_22_DNA_FD_184640 | JGI IMG/M metagenome (GOLD analysis project Ga0209136, IMG submission 184640) | Marine microbial communities from expanding oxygen minimum zones in the Saanich Inlet - ESP_90LU_22_DNA (SPAdes) (version 2) | ecosystem: Environmental > Aquatic > Marine > Intertidal... | reverse complement strand
AGCTAGATCTCGAAGAGCGAAGCGCTCTTCGAAGAGTTGCTGGTATCTCTACTGAACTTGAGGACATTACTGAGGTTGAGTACCGCCAGCTTCGACTTGAGCGGGTCGTATTGGTTGGTGTTTGGACCGAGGGAACATTGAAAGAGGCGACTGACTCGCTAAAGGAACTGGCCGCTTTGGCCGAAACTGCCGGTGCACAAGTTTTGGATGGATTGCTTCAAAGACGCGACAATCCTGACCCTGCTACCTATGTAGGAAAAGGCAAGGCGCAAGAACTGAAGGATGTAGTTCGAGAGCTGGGGGCCGACACGGTCATTGCAAATAGCGAGCTGGCTCCCTCCCAAAGGCGTTCTCTGGAGGATGTAGTCAAGGTAAAAGTGATTGACAGAACAGCAATCATCCTGGACATTTTTGCCCAGCACGCGAAGAGTCGTGAGGGTAAGGCCCAGGTAGAGCTGGCGCAGCTTGAATATTTGCTTCCCCGTCTTAGGGGTTGGGGTGAGTCCATGTCCAGACAGGCCGGTGGTCAAGCGGCCGGAGGAGTAGGTATTGGGTCCAGGGGACCAGGTGAGACGAAGATTGAGCTGGATCGGCGACGTATCAATTCTCGAATGGCAAGACTTCGCAAGCAGATAACAGCTATGGCACCAGCCAGAGCCGCGATGAGAAAAACCAGGCAAAAAAACAAAGTCCCAATGGTCGCTATTGCCGGGTACACAAACGCCGGAAAATCCTCCCTACTAAACCGCATAACCAAAGCCGGTGTCTTGGTTGAAAATGCCCTGTTCGCTACTTTGGATCCAACCGTCAGGAAGCATCAGACAGAAGATGGACGCGAGTTCACGCTTGCCGACACGGTCGGGTTTGTCGAGAATCTGCCTCACCAGCTGGTTGAGGCCTTTAGGTCTACTTTGGAAGAAATAGCCGAGGCAGATTTGATCGTGATTGTTGTAGACGGGTCAAATCCGCAACCGATGAAACAACTAAACACTGTTCGTTCCGTTATGGCAGAGAGCGGAATATCAGGAATTGATCAATTAGTTGTGTTCAACAAACGAGATTTGATTCCATTCGATGTTGAGGTGGAGTTGGCCAATCAGGTTGAAGGGAGCATGTTTGTTTCGGCAAAAACAGGCGCTGGACTAGCGGAGCTGGAACAGAAAATTGCTTTGATGCTCCCAAGGCCAGAAATTGAATTCAGAGGCATCATTCCTTATCACCGTGGAGATTTGATATCTCGTATTCACCTGTCGGGTGAGCTTCTAGCCTCGGAGTATCAGGAGGAAGGTACCTTGGTTCATGCGCTTGTTGAGCACGGCTTGGCGGCCGAGCTGGAAAGTGCCAGGATCTAGACTGCCCTCATAACGGCAACTACTTTGCCAAGGATTACTGCGTGATCACCGAGGATTGGTTCGTATGAGGAGTTTCTTGGGAGTAGCCAAGTGTGCCCGTCTTTTTGCTTGAAGGTCTTGACTGTTGCCTCCTCTTCCAACATCGCAGCAACTATGTCTCCATTGTCCGCAGTCTGCTGCTGTCGAATAACTACCCAGTCACCGTCGCAGATCGCGGCATCGACCATTGAATCTCCTTTGACTTTCAAAAGAAAGAGATCTCCTTGTCCGACAAGTTTGCGCGGGAGACTGAAAACGTCCTCAACATTTTGTTCGGCGGTTATCGGAGTTCCTGCGGCAATTGAACCTACAAGCGGAATCATTGCAACATCCTCGGAAATGCTCTGCTCGTCACCAGTATCGAGTAAGACGTCGATTGTTCTCGGCCTATTGGGGTCGCGGGAGATTGCTCCCAACTTCTCTAGTTGGCTCAGCTGGTGTGACACGCTGGCAGATGAGGCTAATCCGACTATCTCTCCAATTTCGCGCATCGAAGGGGCATAGCCACGTTGCTTTTTCGACAGCACAATGAAGTCAAGAATTTCTTTTTGCTTGACAGACATCTTCATCTCGGTCATGACTCTCCTAAATGTCCGTACGGACCCTTTTACTAGTTATAGAGATTAGATGGTTTGAACAGATTTTCCAAACATATTTTCGGAAATTCCTTCAAATTGTCTTGATTTTGTCCAAAATTGTGTCAATATTAGAACAAGTGTTCGAAAGGAAGAGCAATGTTTGCAACTTACAGGCTCGAGAGTCCAAGAAAATTAGTCCGTGCGTTGGTCATATGTGCTGCAGTTTTCGGTGCAACGGTACTCCCATATTCGGCCACTGCAAGCGCTGAGAAAGCCATAATCGAGTTTGAATATGTCACCGTTTCTTCCGGGCAGTCGATGTGGGATCTTGCTGGAATCTACGGGAATGGCCAAGACCCTCGGGATTGGATTGCAGAGACTGTCACCCTCAACAACCTGCAAAGCTCACAACTTCAAGCCGGTCAGCAGATCGCGCTTCCCTAATTGGTAGTCTTTCCAAGTGACTAGCTTGGAGAATTTACCAATCCGCGACGATTTGCGGGGGAGCCAGCCCTATGGCGCGCCTCAGCTTCCAGAGGGAATCCAGCTAAACGTAAATGAAAATAGCTTTGGCATTCCCGATGCGGTTCAAGCCGAAATTCTCAGCGAGATTCAAAAAGTGTTGGGCAACTTAAACAGATATCCCGACCGAGAGTTTTATGAACTCAGGGAAGCGCTCTCTGACTATTTGCCCAACAATCCTGCCTTGGAGCAGATTTGGGCCGCGAATGGTTCAAATGAGATTCTTCAGCAATTTCACCAGGCTTTCGGCGGCCCCTCCAGAACAGTTCTCAGCTTTGGGCCGACTTACTCGATGTATCCAGTGATTGCAAAAGCTACGCTGACTCAATATGTGGAGATACCCAGACAGCCTGGCTACACCCTGACTCCGGAATATGTCACCGAATCCATTCGAGAGCACTCTCCGAATATCGTGATTTTGTGTAATCCAAACAATCCATCTGGGACATCAATTGGTGATGATGTAATCCTTGCTGCATACGAAGCGACCGATGGCATGCTCGTAGTGGACGAGGCATATGCTGAATTTTCAAAACAGGGCTCAGCAATTTCCCTTCTCGAAAACAGGCCCCGGCTTGTAATCAGTCGGACAATGTCCAAAGCATTTGCTTTCGCGGGGGTCCGACTGGGCTACATGATTGCTGATCCAGCAGTCATTGACGCAATGCGGTTGGTTAGATTGCCGTATCACCTGAGCTCCCTCACTCAAGCCGCCTCCATTGCGGCCATCAAGAGCTCCAAATTAATGCTTGCTAACGTGCAGCAGATATCCCAAGAGCGAGAGAGAGTTGCCGCAGAGTTGGCCAGATTGAATCTGCGGGTGCTGCCATCGGCCGCTAATTTTTTGCTAGTCGAGGGGTTTGATGACCCTAGGGCAGTTTTCGATTTCTTATTGTCAAACGGGCTGATTGTGCGAAAAACGACGATTGAAGGGGCTCTTCGGATAACGATTGGAACGCCCGAAGAAAACGACAGATTAATTCAACTGATGCCAAAAGCGCTCGCATCACTAGACTAGAAGCCATGGCAAGACAGGCAGAGATAACTAGAAAGACCAGTGAATCGTCTATTTCACTGAAGTTGAACCTTGACGGAACTGGTAAGTCGGACATTGACACCACAGTTCCATTTTTGGACCATATGCTCACTGCCTTCTCAAAGCACTCTCTTATTGATTTGCAGGTCAAGGCCTCCGGCGACACGGATATTGACATTCACCACACTGCCGAAGACACCGGAATAGCACTTGGCGAGGCAATTCTTGAGGCGCTTGGGGACAAGTCTGGAATCTCTAGATTCGGAGACTCCTGCGTTCCTCTCGATGAGGCTCTTGCAAGAGCGGTAGTGGATATTTCCGGAAGACCATTTTTAGTTCACAAAGGTGAACCAGCTGGATTTGAGCACCACTTGATTGGCGGGCACTTTACGGGATCCATGGTGAGGCACGTATTCGAGGCGATTTGTCTGAACTCTCGAATCACGGCGCACATAACAGTCTTAGACGGTAGAGACCCTCACCACATTGCAGAGGCCGAGTTCAAGGCTTTTGCTCGGGCTATGCGCAAGGCTGTCGCGGTAGACCCAAAGGTGTCTGGTATTCCAAGCACTAAGGGCGCTCTTTGAAAAAAACCGTCGTTGTTTTTGACTACGGAAGCGGCAATGTTCACTCTGCAGTGAAAGCTTTGGAAAAGGTTGGCGCTGCGGTCTCACTAACCTCTGACAAGAAACAGGCTGTGGATTCGGATGGACTTGTCATACCTGGGGTTGGGGCATTTGACAATGTCATGTCTCAACTAGCGGCCACCAGTGGCGATCGAGTAGTTGATAAACGGCTGGCAAGCTCAAGGCCAGTTCTCGGCATTTGCGTTGGAATGCAGGTCATGTTTGAAAGAGGGATTGAACACGGTATTGCTTCCTCAGGTTTGGGGCAATGGCCAGGCACGGTAGAGAAGTTGGCTTCGGAGAAGCTTCCAAATATTGGCTGGAACAAAATTCAAGCCGGTGAGGGCAGCAAGCTGTTCAGTGGCATTGAGACCGAATACTTTTATTTTGTTCACTCCTACGCCGCAAAGAAACTGGAACTGGATGTTATGCCGCCTTTTCAGCCCCCAGTTTTGAGCTTTTCTGAACATGGCGATAAATTTTTAGCTGCGGTAGAGAATGGTCCGCTTACTGCCACACAGTTTCACCCTGAGAAATCAGGCGAAGCTGGCTTACAGCTTCTCGAAAATTGGTTAGGAACGCTCTGATGAAAAAGTTGGAATTATTGCCCGCTGTGGATGTAGCAGATGGCAAAGCAGTTCGTTTGACCCAGGGTGAAGCTGGAAGTGAGACTGACTACGGAAATCCTCTAGATGCAGCCCGAGAATGGGTGGATCAGGGCGCCGAGTGGATTCACCTCGTAGATTTGGATCGTGCTTTTGGACGCGGGACCAACATCAAGGTAATAGAAGCTGTGATTGCTGGCTGCCCGGATGTGAAAATCGAGCTCTCCGGTGGAATTCGCGACGACCAATCTTTGGCGCAGGCGGTGGAAATGGGAGCACACAGGGTCAACATAGGAACTGCGGCACTGGAAGATCCGGAGTGGACGAAAGAAATCATCTCGAAATTTGGCGAACTGGTTGCAATTGGTTTGGACGTTCGAGGTGAAACTCTCGCCGCTCGAGGTTGGACACAAGAAGGCGGGAACCTTTACGAGACCCTAGATGAGCTGGAGACGGCTGGATGTGTCAGGTATGTAGTTACGGATGTAAATAAAGACGGGACACTCAAGGGTCCAAACCTAGATCTGTTGCGCAATGTCATGAAAAAGACCGCAAAGCCAGTGGTGGCTAGCGGAGGCATTTCGAGCCTTGAGGATATCCGCGCCCTCAGGGAATTGGTCGATTTGGGCTTGGAGGGAGCAATCCTTGGGAAATCTCTCTATGCCGGAAAGTTCACCCTCGCGCAGGCCCTTGAGGTTGCTGGTTGAGCTATACCGATTCGGCAGGGGTACCCTGGGATGGGAGAAGCTTCTCACAGAATGCCTTCGCCGGTGATGATGGCTCCGAGCAGCCAGAAATCAGCAAGTTTCTCGAGGCCTTTCGTAACTCGAAACTCTCTTTCGCCGACCTTCTGAGCGGTTTTCGAGAGTCTCGAGTTCTAATCCCGTTGATGCCAAAGGCGGCCGGAACAAAAATGGGACAACACGGGCAGATAGTGGACACGAGCTCTGATATGCACATTGTGGCAATTGAAGGACCCGATAAATTTCCAGCTCTTCCAATTTTTACTTCTGCCCAAAAACTCACAACCTGGAACAATCAGGCAAGGCCAGTTCCCTCTCAATTTGAAAAAGCTTTGCTGGCAGCGGCTGCCGAGGGTCAAACAAGGGTGATAGTGAACCCGGGTGATGAAAATTGGTTCGCACTTAGGCGCCCAGCAATTGAGGCGCTAGCGCAGCAGATTCAGTGGGTGCCACCTGAGGAAAGTAATGAAGTTAGGTCACTGGTTTCAGCAGCAGTCAAGGGTCTTCAAGTCGAAGGCTTCAAATTGATATCTGCAGACCCACAAAGGCAACTGGTTGCCGAGGAACTCGGTGTTCTTTTGAAATTGAAGCCTGGACTAACACCGGAGCAAACCAATGCAATTGTTCCCGATTTTTTGAAATCACTGGACTACGAGAGATTCAACCCACTGGTCGACTCTCTGAAAATTTCACTGGTGGCTTAGTTCACCGGTCCTGTGTATTTTTCTCCCGGACCCTGACCCGGAGGGTCTTGGTGAGTGGATGCCTCCCTAAAGGCCAATTGAAGAGACCTCAAGCCATCTCTCAGAGGCCTGGCGTGGTGATCACCAATCTCAGTCGAGGCAGCTGTAACCAGACCGGCTAACGAATGAATGAGTTTTCTTGCCTCTGCAAGATCTGTTTTTGGATTGTCTTCGGCTAATCCGCAATGCACTGCTGCGGCACTCATCAGGTGAACGGCAGTTGAATTTATAATTTCCACAGCCGGGACCTCGGCTATATCTCTAATCTCATCACTTGCGTCGTTGAAATCCAACTCTTCTCCTTTGGCTTATGCTCTGTTAGGCTATACGAGGCTCTGGGCAAAAATGTCCAGTCAGAAGAGGATTTCAATCCCACCTTGCAGTTGTTTCCAAGATTGCTGGGTAAGAAAGTTTGATCCTTCTGCGCGCGTGCGCGGCTTTGTAATGAAAACCAGAAGGAGCTAGTAATCAGCGACCCGAGAATCAATGAGCGCATACGCGTTTCTGAGGTGCGATTAGTCGGACCCAAAGGCGAGCAGGTTGGGGTAGTGCCAATTGAGCAGGCCCTCACCTTGGCAAGGGAAAGTGATTTGGACTTGGTGGAAGTTTCACCAAATTCAGCACCACCGGTAGCCAAATTGATGGATTACGGCAAGTACAAGTACGAGGCCGCCCAGAAAGTTCGCGAGGCCAGAAAAAAGCAGGTCAACACTGTGCTGAAAAGCATCAGGTTTGGACTGAAAATTGATGACCACGACTATCAAACAAAGTTGGGCCAGGTTACAAAGTTCCTAAAGGCCGGTGACAAGGTAAAAGTCATGATCGTGTTTCGAGGCAGGGAGCAATCTCGTCCTGAGATGGGCGTGAAGCTTCTTCAGAAGCTATCGGATGAGGTTTCGGAGTTCGGCACAGTCGAGTCCACCCCTTCAATCGATGGTCGAAACATGGTGATGGTTTTGGGTCCGGTGAAAAACAAGGCTGAAGCTCGAGCAGAGGCCAAGCGAGCAGCAAAAGCTCAGCAAAAAGCTGAGCAGAACAATGAGGAGAACTAATGCCAAAAATGAAGACCCATTCGGGCACCAAAAAGCGTTTTCGCTTCACAGGTAGTGGCAAGTTGATGAAGCAGCAGATTAATATGCGACACAACCTGGAGCACATGCCATCAAAGCGCAAGCGCCGTCTAAACCAGGACCAGGTTGTTAGTGCAGCTGATGTCAAGAAACTCAAAAAGCAGCTTGGTCGCTAGGAGGAAATAGATTATGGCAAGAGTAAAGAATTCAGTAAATTCACACAAGAAGCGTCGTGTAGCACTAGAGCGCGCCAGCGGTTACCGCGGTCAGCGTTCAAGGCTTTACCGTCAGGCTAAGCAGCAGGTCTTGCACTCGCTGGTTTACGCCTACAACGACCGACGCAACCGTAAGGGCGATTTCAGGAGACTGTGGATTCAGCGCATCAACGCAGCCGCAAGATCCAACGGCATGACCTACAACCGTTTCATTCAGGGCTTGCACCTGGCTGGCGTTGAGGTTGACCGTCGAATGCTTGCAGAACTTGCGATCAATGAACCGGCTACTTTCACCAAGTTGGTTGAAACAGCCAAGTCCGCACTGCCAACTGACGTTAACGCACAGAAAGCTGGTTAGTGAGCATAACTAATGCCCAGCTTCGCTGGGTTAAGTCTTTAGCAAAGAAAAGCGCCCGGGTTGAATCTGGGCGCTTTTTTGCTGAGGGTTCCCAATCCCTGAAAGTTTTGGCAAGAAACCCGCACTGGGTGGAAACCATTTATGTAACTGATGATTTTGCGGAGGAAAACTCTGAGCTTTTGAGTCAGTTCCGGCCTGAATTACTGGCAAGAGTTGAATCCGAACAAATTGATCGAATGGCGGATGCGAACTCCCCTCAGGGAGTGATGGCCATTTGCAAGCTGCCAGCAGATGATTCTGATCTCATTGGTGAACCAATTGTCTTCTTAGAGCATATTTCTGACCCGGGAAATCTCGGCACGATAATACGCACCGCCGATGCGTCGGGTGCTGGGACCGTGGTGATTGGAACAGGGTCGGTTGACGCATTTTCACCCAAAGTGGTTCGGTCTAGCGCTGGAAGTATTTTCAATATTCCAATCATTCAGGATGTTGAATCGGAAGCCGTCCTGAGTGATCTTCGCCGTCAAGGGTATAAATTGTTTGCTGCCGATATGAACGGCGAGCCTTTTCAGGAAGCAAACTTAGATAAAAAACATGTTTGGGTTTTCGGTAATGAAGCCCATGGATTGAGTCAAGCAGTGTTGGATTTTGTGGACGAAACTTTTTCGATTCCCATCTACGGGAAGGCAGAATCTCTGAATTTGTCAGTTGCGGCTGGCGTGGTGCTTTATCACTCAGCTTTTTCTAAGCGGGGCTAGACTTTATCCCTAATGTCAGAAATAACTCCAGACAAAATTGCTCAGGTGATTACTGAAGCCGATGAGCTGTTAACCTCTGCTCAAAACATTGAACAGCTAAAGGCTTTGCGCTCGAAAATAATCGGCGATGACAGTGAAATATCCAAACTAAACGCAACGATTAGGTCTCTTCCGAATGACCAAAAAGCTTCAGCAGGGAAGCTAATAGGGGAGGCCAAGGGAAGGCTTTCCGCAAGCTATTCTGAAAAAGAACAAAAACTTATTTCAGAGCACAAACAAAAGCAGTTGCTTGAGGAATCGGACGATCTTTCGGCATACGCAAACATTCAACCACAGGGCGCAAGGCACCCTTTATCGCTCATGATGGAGCAGATAAGTGATGCATTCATCGGCATGGGGTGGGAAATTGCAGAGGGACCGGAGCTTGAGAGCGAGTGGTTTAATTTCGATGCATTGAATTTTGATCAGGATCACCCCGCCAGGGCTATGCAGGACACATTTTTTGTCAGTCCGGTTGATGCCAAGTTGGTCCTTCGCACGCACACCTCGCCAGTTCAGGTCAGATCCATGCTTGAGCGCGATATTCCTATTTACGTTTTGTGCCCCGGTCGAGTTTTTAGAACTGACGAGCTCGATGCCACTCACACCCCAGTGTTTCACCAGGTCGAAGGGTTGGCGATTGACAAAGGTCTCACCATGGCGGACCTCAAGGGAACGCTGGAGCACTTTGCGAGAAAGATGTTTGGTGACGAGGCAAAAATTAGGCTGAGACCAAGCTATTTTCCTTTTACCGAGCCCTCCGCTGAGTTGGATGTCTGGCACCCACAGGCTAAAGGTGGTCCGAGATGGGTTGAATGGGGTGGCTGCGGCATGGTGAATCCAAATGTCCTAAAAGCAAGTGGCATCGACCCCGAGGAGTATTCAGGGTTTGCATTTGGCATGGGAATCGAGAGAACCTTGATGTTCCGCAACGGCGTTTTGGACATGCACGACATGGTCGAGGGGGACATGCGTTTCGCAAGACAGTTCGGAGCGCGGATCTAATGAGAGTTCCTATCAGTTGGCTGAGTGAATATACCGAGCTTTCGAAGACGGCTAAACCGGATCAGTTAATGGCTGAATTGGTGAAAATTGGTCTTGAAGAGGAAGATGAGCACTACTTTGATTTGACGGGTCCAATCGTCGTTGGTCAGGTCATGGAATTTGTTGAAGAGCCACAGTCAAATGGCAAGACGATTCGCTGGTGTCAGGTGGATGTTGGCGAGAAAGAGCCCAGGGGGATAGTTTGCGGGGCCAGCAATTTCGACGTTAGCGACAAGGTAGTGGTGACTCTTCCGGGAAGTGTGCTGCCGGGAAATTTTGAGATTGCCGCGAGAAGTACTTACGGTCACACCAGTGACGGAATGATTGCGTCGGTGAAAGAGCTCGGCCTGGGGGACGACCACGATGGAATTTTGGTTCTGTCCTCACTGGGATTAGACCCAAAGCTTGGCGAAAATGCGATAGAGCTTCTTGGACTGGATGATTCGGCCGCTGAGATAAACGTCACCCCCGATAGAGGTTATTGCTTTTCTATAAGAGGTGTTGCTCGCGAGTATTCTCATGCCACCGGCACCAAGTTTGTTGACCCAGCGGATGTTGAGCCGATAAGTGGCAAGGGCTTCGATCTAAAGATTGAGGACAAGTCGCCAATTCGAGGTAAAAACGGCTGCAGCAGGTTTGATCTAGTCGAGCTTGCAGGTATTGACGCGACATCACCGACGCCCGCCTGGATGGTTTCAAGATTGAAACTTGCCGGCATGCGCTCAATCAGCCTGGTAGTAGATGTAACAAATTACGTAATGCTGGAGACCGGTCAGCCCACACACGCATACGACCTGGACAAGTTAAACGGTGGGATAACCGTGCGTCGCGCCAGCAAGGGTGAGAAACTGAAAACTCTCGATGGTCAGGTCAGAGACCTCTTCGAGGAAGACTTGCTAATTACTGATGAATCAGGACCAATCGGTATTGCTGGAGTAATGGGTGGGGAATCAACCGAAGTTGGCGAATCAACCAAAAGAGTTCTTATTGAAGCCGCCAATTTCGATCCCGTTAGCATTGCTCGATCTGCTCGCAGGCATAAATTGCCTTCAGAGGCATCAAAAAGATTCGAACGCGGAGTCGATCCGTTCGTTGCCGACAGAGCCATTGCCAGAATTGCAAGACTGCTTGAAGAGTATGGCTCTGCCAAACCAACAGGTTTTGGTGCGAG
>Ga0209136_1002567_pt1 | contig 10920 bp, 21 predicted proteins | sample SaaInl0LU_22_DNA_FD_184640 | JGI IMG/M metagenome (GOLD analysis project Ga0209136, IMG submission 184640) | Marine microbial communities from expanding oxygen minimum zones in the Saanich Inlet - ESP_90LU_22_DNA (SPAdes) (version 2) | ecosystem: Environmental > Aquatic > Marine > Intertidal... | reverse complement strand
TATGGGATGCCTTATCACAAGCGGACGTAAAGTACCGTGCAAGTCGGCAGTAGGAGGGATTAAAACTATCTACTTTGCAGATTACGGAACTTTAGGAGATGCGACAATCGTAGCTGGCGAAATAACAGCAGTATCTGGAACTCCAACGTGGTTTCAGTTTGACGTAAAAGGTAACAGTTCAATGGAAACTGCTATCACTTCAAGCCGAGAAAACGGAACAACTTTCTATGATACAACACTTAATATGACTTTGACCTTTCAAGACAAAGCTACACAGGAAGAACTTAAATTAATCGCTCACGCACGTCCGCATTTGGCAGTAGAGGATTACAACGGAAACTTCTTTTTAGTAGGGCTTGAAAATGGTGGTGATGTAAACGGTGGTACAATCGTTACAGGAGCTGGATTTTCTGACCTCACAGGTTATACTTTAACGGTGAACGCACAAGAAACTGCACCGCCTTACTTTGTAACATCAACTGTAATAACTGACGATGCTTCAGCGGTTCAAATTGACCCAACTGCATAATTAATACTTTTACTTGTAAAATGGGGTTGTCTTAATGGATAGCCCTTTTTTTATACCTACACAATACAAAATATTTGTTTTTTATTTATATATTAATATGAAGTTAATAACCACAAGCGGAAACAAAACCTTTAAAATAATTCCTAGAGAATTTACGGTAGGCACTTTGAACTTAAAATTGACAAGCGAAAGTACAAACAAAAGTATTACAGTTAATTCAAATTCTGTAATTGACGGTAATTATATTTCTTTTGATGCTGTTTTCGGCACTTTAACTGAAAGCGATTTTTATATTTTAGAAGTTAGTTATTTAAACAATATAATTTATAAAGATAAGATTTTTTGCACCGACCAAGCTATTAACCAAAGTAATGATGAATATTACAGCGTTAATAAAAACCAATATATAAGTGAAGAAAGTTCGGATAACGAATTTATAATAATATAAATATGAACGATTTAAGAATAGTAAATTTAAGTACTTACACAACACCAGAAATTGTTGAGAAATCAAACAAGGAATGGGTTAGTTATGGTTCTAATAACAATTATTTTAAGTATTTAATTGACCGCTATAATGGTAGTCCAACAAATAACGCTATTATTAACGGTATTAGTGAGATGATTTACGGACGTGGACTAGATGCATTAAACTCAAATAAGAAGCCAGAGCAGTACGCTAAAATGATTTCTTTGTTTCATAAAGATATGGTTCGTAAATTATGCTATGACCTTAAATTAATGGGTCAATGTGCTATGCAAGTTATTTACTCAAAAGATAAAAAAACTATTGCACGAGTTGAGCATATACCAGTTGAAAATTTAAGAGCTGAAAAATGTAATGAAAAAGGCGAAATAGAAGCGTATTATTATGCTGATGATTGGTCTAAGGTTAAAAACGTAGGTCACACAACTAGAATACCATCTTTTGGAAGTAGTAAAGAAAATATTGAGATTATATATGTAAAACCTTACAGAGCTGGGTATAAATACTATTCTAGTCCAGATTATCAAGGAGTTTTAAATTGGTGTGAAACAGAAGAACAGGTGTCAATATACCACCTAAATAATACCGTTAATTCTTTCAGTCCTAATACTTTAATCCAATTTAATAACGGAACACCAAATGCCGAAGAACGTCAAGCAATCGAAAACCGTATAACTGATAAATTTACTGGGACTTCTGGTTCTAAATTCATTTTAGCTTTTAATGATAATTCAGAAAGTGCTGCAACTGTTGAAACACTGCAAATAAGTGAAGCACACAACACTTATCAGTATGTTAGTGATGAATGCACTAAAAAAATAATGGTAGGGCATAGAGTTGTTTCACCTATGCTTTTAGGAATTAAAGATAGTACAGGACTAGGTAATAATGCAGACGAATTAAAGACTGCATCTACATTAATGGATAACACCGTTATAAGACCATTTCAGATGCTTTTAATAGATGCTTTTGATAGTATACTAGCGTACAATCAGATGAGCCTTAAATTGTACTTTAAAACGCTTCAACCGTTAGAATTTACAGACTTAGAAAACGTTGAGGACGCTGAAACAAGAGAGGAAGAAACAGGGATTAAACTTAGCCAAGAATTACCAGATGAATTGGGAAGTGATATTGCTGATGAATTAATTGACTTAGGACAAGATGAAAGCGAATTACTAGCCGAATATGATTTAGTAGATGAGAGCGAGGTTGATTATGAATTAAACGATGAGCTTGATGAGGTTATAACAGACTTAAACACCGAGCCAGAACAATCCGCACTATCTAAAATATGGAATTTTGTAAGTACTGGAACAGCAAAGCCAAACGCAAAAAGTACACAAGACGGTAAGTCAAAACAAGACAGTCAAAAGGGTGTACAGTTTTTAGTACGTTATTCTTATGCACCAGAACAAGCTGGTTCAAACAGCAGACAGTTTTGTTCTAAAATGGTAGGAGCTAAAAAGGTTTACCGCAAAGAGGACATCGTAGCAATGGGAAATAAAGCTGTCAATCCTGGCTTTGGAAAGGGTGGCTCAGAAACCTATTCAATCTGGCTTTGGAAAGGTGGTGCAAGATGTAATCATAAGTGGTTTAGAAAAACCTATCAAATTAAAAATGGTGAAAAAAGCCAAATAACAAGCGGTCAAGCAAAAAGTAAAGGTTTTAAATTCCCTAAGAACGCTCAAAAAGTACCAGTAGCACCAAAGGATATGAAGTATAAAGGTTATACGGCTGAATATTGGAACAAAATGAAATTCAAAAACTAAATGGCAACAGCATTATTTATATCAAGAACTGACTTAGTAAGAAATTCCATCTTAGATGGGAATGTTGATACTGATAAGTTTATACAGTTTATAAAACTAGGTCAAGAAATTGACATACAAAATTTACTAGGAACGGACTTATATAACCGAATAAGTACGGATATTGAAAACAGTACTTTATCTGGTGATTATTTAGCACTTGTAAGCGATTTTATACAACCAACCCTTATATGGTTTGCTCAAGTTAATTACATTCCATTTGCAGCCTATCAAATTAAGAATGGCGGAGTGTTTAAACATTCAAGCGAAACAGCCGAAAACGTTAATAAAAACGAAGTTGATTATTTAGTTGGTAAAGCTAGAGAGTATGCAAACTATTACAGTACAAGGTTAGTAGACCATTTATGTTTTAATCAATCTAAATTCCCAGAATACACAAGTAACACAAATGACGATATTAGCCCAGATACAGATACGGTTTTTAACGGTTGGGTTTTATGAAGTATAAAGTAAAAGAAATAAACGTTAAGCGTTTAAAAAAATATATAGGACTTAAAGCAAACGAAGAATACGCTAAACAGTTTTATAATGAAATGAAATTGAAATACAAAAATAAATGATTTCTGTAAATAACGTTTTAAATGCGAAGTCTAGGGAGTACACAAGCAGAGGTTTAACGACTGAAAAAATCAGCGTCACTTGGCGTCATTATATTAGTGGAATTTCTACTTACACGCTTTTTGATACTGGCGCGAGTACTGCGTTCCCTTATGCTTATGGTGGAATACCAGTACCTTATGACGCTTATTTTAGCCAGTTTATGATTTCGTCTATGCCCTACTCAACAAGGCAGTTCCCAAACGGAAGCTCTTTAACTTTAAGCGTTTATGTTGATGGTGTTTTAAAAGGTAGTGAAACTGGAACATATACAAACACAGTTAGGGAAACAGTTGTTTTAGATTTCGGTAGAGGAATAGAAATAAATAGAGGTCAAACAGTAACGTTAAGACTTCAAGTGAACGGTCAGTGGTGGTATTGTACTAGCACATCAATAATAATAGAAAGATAATGAAAAACCCAGTATTAGCATTAATTCCAAGCGGATATAAAACAAACAAAGTTTATTCTGTTTTACCAGTAAACGGTGATGGGGATTTTACATTTTCAAGAACAGGGAGCGGTACTAGAGTAAAAGAAAACGGTTTAATTGAAACTATTGAAGGTTCAAATAACCCTAGATTAAATTGGGATGGTGAATGTCCTAGCCTTTTATTAGAGGGTACGTCCACAAATTTACAAATTAGAAGTGAGGAGTTTGACAATGCGTCTTGGCTTAAAACAAATATAACAGTTACTGCAAACGATACAATTTCACCAGATGGAACGGAAAATGCTGATAAATTACAAAGAACAAGTACCGCAGCTAGTAATATCCGTAACGAAACATATATAGGATATGGTGCTAAGACTTACACAAGTTCAATTTTTGTTAAAAAAGGAGAGGGGAATTTTTTAGCAATTAGAGTTAAAGGCTCTAGTTCTTGGGTTGATTTAAGATTTAATTTTTCAACTAAACAAATAATTTCTTATATTACAAATGGCTCATATATTGCGATAGGCTCAAAGGTTGAGGAATTTAACAATGGATGGTTTAGAATATACTTTACATATACGACTGATGGATATGATAAACTAACTCAATATTATAGCCCAAGATTTACAGAGGGAGATATTGATGATACAGATACAAATAATATTGCTAATTGTTTTATCTGGGGGTCACAAGTTGAGCACCAATTATATGGGTCAAGCTACATAAAAAGAGAAGTTTCAACAGTTAGTAGAACTTTAGATATTTGTAAAAATGGCGGTGATGCTGAATTGTTTGACATAAAAGAAGGAACATTTTTTGTAGATGTAACACCTTTTAAAGTTGGTTCAAATCATAGAATAACTTTATCAAATGGAACGTCAGATGAGGAAATTATATTTTATTTTCTTGCAAATAATACAGGTATAGCAGTTGTTTCCGAACATAACGGTCTAGCACAATTTACACATAATGAAAATATAACATTTGACACAAGAAATAAAATAGCCTTAACTTTTAAAAATAATGAATTTAAGTGTTATGTAAATGGAAATCTAGTATCTACTAGTTTAACAGGAACAATTAGCGAAAATTTAAGTGATTTAACTTTTGCAGGATATACTGGTACTTTTAATTATTTTGAAGGAAAAGTCCACGATACAAGGGTTTACAATAGAATATTAACAGAAACAGAGGCAAAAGAATTAACAACTATATAATGGAAATAAAAATTAGTAAATACGAATTTAAAAGCGAAGAACAGGTTTTAGATAAAATACACGATTTAGGAGTTGATACAGATTTTGAAGGTAACGAATATCCAACACATAAACACGCTATTGTATTACTGGGTCATATAGTTTTAGAACAGGGGGAATATAATAAAGATGGGGAGGAAATAAAAGCACCTATTTTAAGTAATAAATACCACGTTGACGTTGTTTGGAATGGTTTAGAAAGTCACCCATACGGTTGGAAAACTTATAGCGTAGATTTAGAAAGCGAGGGAATACATAGTTTTTATGGTATTTCGTATTTAGAAAATAAAATGTAATGACAGTACAAGATTTAAAAATAGGAATTTTAAACGCTATCACTTTTGGAGTTAGCTTTACGCAAATAGAAAACGGACTAAAAATTATATTGTTGCTTTTATCCATAGGATATACAGCTCAGAAAATTTACGAAACGCACAAGAAAAAAAATGACTAAAAATTTTAGCATAAAAGAATTTGAATGTAAGTGTGGATGTGAAATGCCAGAAGATGTTTTAGTAAATATAACTAAACTAGCAAACCAATTACAGTACGTTAGAGATTGCGTTGCTATGCCTATAACAATTAATAGTGCTTATAGATGTGAAGCACATAATAAAGCGGTAGGTGGTTCTGAAAACTCTCAACATTTGTTAGGCAAAGCTGCTGATATTGTTATTCAAGGTCTTGACCCTATTTTAGATACTTACGACTATTTAGATGACCTTATGCTGTCAGGCGAAATACTTCAAGGCGGTTTAGGAATGTACCAAACTTTTACGCATTACGATATTAGAAAAACTAAAGCACGATGGAACAATGCCTAAATATAAAGACAAAAACGGAACTACAAGGGTAGGCGATGCTTTACGTTGGTTATTAAAGCAAGGCAAAGAAGTAGCACCAGAACTTTTAAAAATAGCTTCTAACGTTACAGGAATTGAAGCCTTAGAAGTTTTAGCATCTAAAATTGGAGCAGATGAAAAACTAAGCGAAACAGATAAACAGCTTTTATTAGAAGAACTAAACTTTGATAAAATAGAAATGCAAGAAACTACAAAAAGGTGGGTTTCGGACAATAATACAGATAGTTACTTAACACGCAATATAAGACCTTTAACACTAGCTTTTTTAACCGCTACGTTATTTATATACATTATATTAGATAGTTCTTTAGAGGGCTTTAAAATAGCTCCTGATTGGATTGATTTACTTTCTTCTCTATTACTTTTGGTTTATGGTGGTTATTTCGGTATGCGTTCTGCAGAGAAGATAACTAAGCATTGGAAAAGTAAATAAGTTTTTTCTTGTTTTTTTAAAATAAAATATATAACTTTGAATTTTTTATTAAAACTAGACATTTAGTTAAATGTTTTGTTGCCCTTAAAGGCATAAAAAACAAATACAAAATAAATAGATATAAAAAGTTAAATAAAATATAAGACTTAGGAGAACTAATCAAATGGCAAAAAAAACATTAAAATACTGGAAAAATAAAATTGACAAAGTATTTCACGAATATATAAGACGTAGAGATGCTGATAATAATACTGGCTATTGTAATTGCATAACCTGTAAAAAACCTATACATTTTACAGAAAGCGATGCTGGTCACTTTATATCAAGGGGTAGATTATCTACTCGCTACGACACTAGAAACGTTTACAGTCAGTGCCGTAAATGTAACCGTTTTGAGTATGGGCGTCAATATGAATATTCTTTATCATTAGGAGAACAACTATCAGAAGAACTATTAATAAAATCACGTGAGATATACAAACTATCAGACGATGAATGGTTAGATATATTTAATGATTACAAAACTAAACTAGACGAATTAAAAAATCAACAAAACTTTTAAAATGTTAATAGAAAAATACGAAATGTTAATTAAAGAACTAGATACTTAATGTATCTTTGTAGTGTATTGTTTTTGTTTTAAAATAGGCTAACCAGCCAAATTAAGCCACCTCAAAAGGGTGGTTTTTTTTGTTTAAAACTATTTTTTTTTGTTTATATTTTTTTTATTGAATTATTTGTTTTATATTTGCCTTAATATTAATTAAAACAATACATTATGAATTTATTTGAAAGATTAAAACCAGAGTACAAAGACAAATTAGAAGCGTCTAATATTACATACCCATCGTTAGTTGGTTATATTGTGGATGAATTAGAAAACCATAAATACGTTAGGCTTTTACCATACGGTTTGGTTGTAGATTTAAAATTTTTATTAGACGTGAGCAGTCCTTACGAAATATTTGAAGAGTTATAATATGACTTATTCAGAAGATGTAAAAAGAGCATCAAGCACAGACACAATAGACTACTTAAACGCTAGAATTAAAGCGTTAGAAAAAAGAGTAGAATTTTTAGAAGCACAAATAGAAATCAAAAACAATTAATATGAACAAAGAAAAATTAACAGAGTTATACAAACTCTATAAACTTGAAAAAGAAGATGTATTTAAGCATCAACACTATTTAATCATAACCAGAAGCGGAATTGATAAAATACAAGCGGTTGCTAAAATACAAATTAATTACGAAGTAGTAAGGTGCGAACCAAATTTTGCAGTATTTAAAGCCATAGCACATAAAGGAGCTACAACTATTGAAACCTTTGGCAGTGCATTAAAAGGCGACAGCTATAAGGATAGTTCAACAAATAGCTGGTATGTTGCCGAGATGGCAGAGAAACGAGCAATGTCAAGAGCAGTGCTTAAATTAACAGGCTTTTATGAGCAAGGGGTTTTTGGCGAAGATGAAAGCGAAAGTTTTAAAAATAATAATAACAATTAAAAACAAGTAAAATTATGGGAGCAATTATCAACTATTCACTAAGAGTGGACAAATTACCAAAGGAGAAATTTATCGCAGGAAAAGACGGTGCGGTTTATGTAAACCTTACAATGTCAGTAAATGACGAAACACGATACGGTAACAACGCATCGATTATGATTAGCCAAACACAAGAAGAACGTGAAGCTAAGAAACCAAGAACTTACATTGGAAACGGTCAAGTGGTTTGGACTGATGGAAACATCGTGAAGGCTGAACGAGAAGAAGCTAAGGAAGTAGTACAAGAAGCTGAAACAAGCGACTTACCATTTTAATTTAATAGGGCGGTGTAATAACCGCCTTTTTTATTATCTTTACAAAAACAATACAAAACAATGAAAGAGATAACAGAAGAACAAACCACACATAATATGCTGATGGAATTAATAGCCGAAGAATGTGCTATTGATACATCATCAGTTATGGAGTATCCTCCAACCGCATTAAGTTTAGGAGAAAAAACTATACAGTCAAAAGGCGGTAATATAACAATGCCAATTCCAATTGGTACTTATGGCAATTTCTCATTTATACAGGCTCCCCCAAAATCGAAAAAAACCTTCTTTGTTAGTTTATTAGCATCAGTTTATTTAAGCGGTGGAAACAATTTTGGAGGTAAATTAAAAGGGCATAGAGAAGGACGTTGTTTAATGCACTTTGATACAGAACAGGGACATTGGCACGCTCAACGAGTTTTTAAACGTGTTCAAGATATGAGTAATACAAAAGAAGTAGGTTGCTACCATACTTACGCATTAAGAACGGTAGGGTATAAAGAGCGAATACAATTCATAGAACACTGCTTAGAACAAAACAAAGGTAAAAACGGATTAGTTATTATAGACGGAATTGCTGATTTAGTTTCAGATGTTAACAATCTTGAAGAAAGCAATTTATGTGTTCAAAAAATAATGCAACTATCGGCAAAATATGATTGCCATATAGTAACGGTAATACATAGTAATTATGGAAGCGACAAGCCAACAGGGCACTTAGGCTCTTTCCTTGAAAAAAAGACGGAAAATCAAATACAACTTGAGGTAAATACAGTAAATAAAGAATGGATAACAGTAAGCTGCAAACGTTCTAGAGGTTATGCTTTTGAAACGTTCAGTTTTAGTATTAATGAGTTTGGATTGCCTTTTGTAGTTGGCGAAATATACGACCCATTAGAATACTTCGTACCTAGAACACTAACACCAAATAAATAAATGACACCAATTTTAGAACTAGCATATAAAAAGCATAGCGACTGGAATAACATAGTAAAAAGTTTCGGCTGCAACCCTTCAATGAGCGAGGACGTTGTAATGGAAATGTATATTCAGCTTGATGCTGATGTAAAAAAAGGTTTAGACCTTTATTATAAAGATGAAATAAATCATTACTATTGCTATAAAGTTCTAAGGGGTATTTACACAAATTTATATAAGACAAGTCTAAGACAAAAAAAGGTTTATTTAGAAGATATAAACGAGCTTAAAGAAATACAAGAAAGTGGTATTGATGAAAAAGAATGGGCGAAGCAGCGTGACCATATAGACAGCATATTAAACGATATGTATTGGTACGACAAGAAAATATTTGAGATAGTGGCGAAGGGTGTTAGCGTTGCAGAACTAAGCAGAAACACTAAAATAAGTTATTACTCGCTTTACAATACATATACAAACGCAAAGAAACATATAAAAAATAAGCTATGATATCTAAGTTTCAACAGGATTTAAAAAATGGCAAAGAATATGAGAGCAAAGCGTTAGCACATATTCAACTAAAATATCCTAAGGCGTATATAATAGACGGTTATTGTTTAGATTGGGATATATATATTCCAGAACTCAAAATAGGCGTTGAAGTTAAAAGTGATGCACAGTATCAGAAAACAGAAAATTTTTATGTTGAGTATTTTTGTAATGGAAAACCAAGTGGAATAGCGACTACAAAGGCAGATATATATTATATTTATTTAGATAAATTGTATATTATTAAAACAAAAGATTTAAAAGACAAATGCAGAAAATATATAAACACAAACCGAGATAAAAAAGGCGGTGACAATATGGCTAGTAAAGGAATTATTTTACCATTAAATGAATTATTATGAGATTAGGAGATTTAGTTTATTACATTACTTATTACACTGGCATACATTGGCTAGTAAAAAAGATTAGCAAAGCACTAGGTAAAGATTGCGGTTGCGACAAAAGAAGAAACGATTGGAACGACATAAACATAGAGCTATGAGAATAGAAGACCAAGACGCTTGGGTTGATTTTAAGGCAAACGTTACTACAAAACTAACACAAGACCAATATAGGCTGCTCTGTACGCTTCACGCTAGGTATTTAAACCATAGGTATCACGAACCTTGTAGCTGCCGACCTAAAACATTAGTAATGTGGATTAAAGATATTGATAATATATATAACAAAATTAAATGATTGAGAAAATACATAATTGGGAGAAAGCAGTAGTAACACTTTTAAATTTAGACGGTTGGAACTTAACCCATACAGGAAAAGGGAATGAAAGCTGGGACGCCATAGGCACAACGCCGAAGGGTCAAGATTGTGTTATAGAAATGAAATTTAGAAATAAATACTATGATACTAAAATACTTGAGAAGTTCAAACACGATAAGCTAATTGAAACAGGTAAAGTTGCTCTTTACTTAGTGAACGACCCTAAAGGCAATTATATGTTCTGGCTTAATAACTTAGAAGGACTAAAGACTAAAGATATATACTGTCCTGATACAACACTCTGGACTAAAAAGAAAGTTTTAAAGCCTTGTTACCTATTGGAAGAACAAGACGCAGCAATAATTAACTTAAATGAAGAACTAGAAATAGGTATATGGGATAGCTATTTTCAGATAAAAGAAAAAATAAATAAAAAAAATAGTTAATAATTTGTTTATAATTAAAATAAAGTTGTATATT
>Ga0209136_1002564_pt1 | contig 10933 bp, 8 predicted proteins | sample SaaInl0LU_22_DNA_FD_184640 | JGI IMG/M metagenome (GOLD analysis project Ga0209136, IMG submission 184640) | Marine microbial communities from expanding oxygen minimum zones in the Saanich Inlet - ESP_90LU_22_DNA (SPAdes) (version 2) | ecosystem: Environmental > Aquatic > Marine > Intertidal zone... | reverse complement strand
CAACTAATCCAATATTTTCTATCAAAGCATATGAATACTCTTTATCAGCATAAGGGTTAATTGTTGCATCTTGCCCCTTACCCTTGCCTATCATACACATATTTTGACCGTTTGTTAATTCAAAAGTTTGCCCCAAAGAAACAAGTGGAATAAACAGTAATAATAAAATTAAATTTTTCATAATTAAATTAGTTTTACTTTAAATATAAGTTTAACCTATTTAAGAGGACTTGAAATAGCTGAGCTAAAAGAAGAAGATATGCCTATAGTATGATTATAAAAAAGGGGGTTTTGGCAGTGTCCAAGAAGATGCTCTATACGAAAAACTACTATAATTTGTTACATTAACAACGTTCCAGGAGGATAAATCTTGGTTGAAAGAGAATGCATCCGAAAACATAGAGGACATATCAGTTACATTACTCACATCCCAAGAACCAATATCTTGATTAAATGATGTACTTCTAAACATACTACTCATATTAGTAACACTACTAGTATTCCAATTTCCAATGGGTTGATTAAAAGCATCAGCATCCAAAAACATACTTCCCATATTAGTTACATTACTGGTATCCCAATTTGACAAATCTTGGTTAAATACTCTGCAGGTGTGGAACATATTAGTCATGTCAGTCACACTACTAGTATTCCAATTTCCAATGGGTTGATTAAATGCATTACCACGAGAATTATATTGAGATGCAGAAAACATAGAAGACATATTAATTACATTACTTGTATCCCAATTTCCAATGGGTTGGTTAAATATAATAGCCATATGAAACATTCCTGACATATTAACAACATTAGATATATCCCAACTGCCTATGGGTTGGTTAAAAGATGAAGCAGATTGAAACATAGAAGACATATCAGTAACACTGCTTGTGTTCCAATTGGCTATGGACTGATTAAATTCAGTAACAGATTGAAACATCTTACTCATATCAGTTACACTACTAGTATCCCAAGCATATATATAACCATTAAAGTTTGATCCACTAAACATACTTGACATATCAACTACTTTTGATACATCCCATAAATTCATTTCATGATTTACACCAAGATCACTAGACTCAAACATTGAATTCATATTAGTTACAGTTGATGTATCCCAACTACTTATATTCGATGATATAGTTCTGCCTTTAAAAACTTCTGACATATCTGAAATTAGAGATGTGCACACGGCTGAATAATCCATTCCTTGACTTACCATTGAAATTAAGGTTTCTCTATTTACAACAATATATTCTTTTCCATTTACTGAACCAACATCTCCAAAACTTGCCCATGAATGTGCTTTAATTGTAACGCCATTTGCTGATAGATATACTGGAGATAAACTATCTCTTCCGTCACAGTTTTGATCAATACCATCATCTTGAATTTCAAACGCCGATGGATTAATATTAAAATCAAGATCATTACAATCTCCATCTGCAACAGTATATCCATCACCATCATTATCATCTGCAGAATTCATTGTTTGAAATGAATAAGTAGAGCCATATACTGTTCTGTTTGAATTAGTAGCATATGCTCTGTAATAATATGTGGTTGATTCAGCAAGGTTAGTTAATTCACTTGTAAAAATTCCAGATCCTACACCATCAGTGGTCTTATCTCCATCTATCGTTGGATCTGGGTTAATACCCCATACAACACCTCTAGCAATTACACTAGATCCACCGTCAGCAATAATTTCACCCCCAGAACTAGCAGAATTATTTGAATAATAGTTTACTTGTGTAGATTTAATTTCAAAAGCATTATTTGCTGAGCTAGTACTTGAACTGATCTCCCATGAACTAGTAGATGCGTTCCATTTTAGCGTGTCCCCATCACTTATTCCTTGTGGTAGTGATCCTCCAGCATTTTCAGCATAGAGTGCATAAGGTACACTAAATAGTTGTGAGGTTCCCATAAGCTCAAATCCGTTGCCTGTATCTAGCTCAATTGCTAAATAATAGTTTCCAATAGACCAGTCAATTTCCGAAAAGACACTCGTTGTTGGAGTTCCTTGTCCTATTACAAGAGATACTTGTCCTAAATCATCTGTTAATAATGTATGGTCTTCAGAGTAAGTAGGGGCTGCAGTTTGTGAACCTTGAATAATATCAAAACTAAAACTAACATTTTGATTCACTACCAAATCTCCATTAGCATTTCTTACTGTAGCTTGGTAATTAAACCCCTGAGGTGCTTGCGCTTTTAAGCTAAGTCCTAAAAAAAGAAGCATTACAATTGATAGATAGTTTTTCATTGCTTAATAATTTTGTATGAATTAGTTTTTTTGTCTTCTGTAGTTACATTAATCAGGTACATCCCTGTGGGGTACCTTTCTATATTGATGGGATCTTCTTTGCCAACCTGTTTTTGTAATAATACTTTACCAGTCAAATCAGAAATAAAGACTTTAAAAGAATTACTGGAAGGATGCGTTATAAAAATCATCTCTTTGGTTGGGTTTGGATATATCTTTACTAAAAGATTTGTTATTGGAGAATCAATATTTAAAACTTCAAGGTTAAGAGAAGGATAGTACCCATTACCCAACTGAAAACTTCCATCTTCAGCTGTCATACCCCCTATAACAATCTCTCCAGCTGTGTAGCTTAGTTGGTTATTGCCATTTGAAATAGTACCACCTAGCGGTGCTATTACTTGTTTAGAAACAGATTGAGCAGATAGCCCAGCAGATAAAAACATTAAAATAAATAACTTTCTCATAATTCAAATATAATAATTACTTTTAAATTGCTCAGCGTTAGCTATATTAATGTTATTAGGTGCTCATATTTATAAAACATAGTTTGAGTCAATGAATTTAGCTTGATTGACTTACCACACAATGGGTAACACACTTTTAAAATTTAGCTGGAGAGCAGATATATAGAACCCTTACAGCATTTAACACTCATAAAAATGTGAACAAATTAATTAGAACTAAAGAATTACTAAATGAAAAATCTGTTATTTAAAACGAAGCTATGGAAAAGTTTAGATAGTCAAATAAGATCAAATATTAGAGAAACTTAAAACACTTAGTTATCGGATAAGTTTAGCTTTTTATAAACACCGTCAAACAGTACACCTTTACCCCCATATATAAAATGACAACTTTCTGTTTTAACTATAATTTTGTTGTAGGTTAATTCAAAATATAGCTTACAACGCTCCTCTCCCTCATTGTATAGGGGAAACTCTTCACTAAACTCACGCCCATCATCACTATACACAGCTTGATTTTCTTTGACTTCAATGACAAAAACTTCATCATCCATACCCCCTAAAAATTTAATATTTTGTTTTGCCAAAATATCATAAGATCTTCTCCAGCCATTAAATGAAAATTTGTAAGTGTCTTGCTTTCCCTTAACTTTCTCAAGGGTTAATGTATTCTCAAAATTATCTCCAGCGCTCATCCAAGAGCCACTATAGTCTGTTGATCGTTTGCAACTCAAGGAAGTAATAAAAATTAAAAGCATAATGTATTTCATATTATCAAATATAGTTAAATTGCAGTTATGAAAATTTTATTTTTTGACACTGAAACAACCGGATTGCCAAAAAATTGGAATGCTCCGGTAGAACAACTTGATAACTGGCCAAGATTAGTTCAAATTGCATGGCAAGTTTATAACTCAAATGGAGATTTGCTAGAGGAGCATGAGTATATTATAAAGCCAATTGGTTTTACAATCCCTTCAGAAGCTAGTGCTGTGCACAAGATAACCACAGAAAAAGCATTAGAAACAGGTGTAGATTTATTAACAATTTTGAAGGTTTTTTCGTCTTCAGTAAAAAGCTGTGGCTTAATGGTAGCCCATAATTATAGTTATGATTATAACATTATGGGTTCAGAACTTTTAAGAAATGATCTTGAAAACAGCTTAAAAGATAAAGAGCATATATGCACCATGAAGGCATCTACTGAATTTTGCAAAATACCCGGACCATATGGTTATAAATGGCCAAAGCTTGAGGAATTATATCACAAACTATTTAATGAAGCCTTTAATGCTCATAATGCTTTTGATGACTTAAAAGCTACAGCTAGGTGTTTTTGGAAATTAGATTTACTAAGTGGTTTTTATCCCCATGGACAAGTTTTTGAAATTATTGAACAGGCCATTGAAAAATACAATATTAACGCTAAAGATTTCAGTATAAAAGATGATCTATATGAGGAGTTGCATACGTATAATAGACCTGGAATTAGTTGGATAGAGAAATATAATCAGGCTCAAAAATTACGCTTTTTTGATGATGAAAGTAAATTTACAGTACGTTATTCAAACCTGGATCTGTATGCGGATGTAAGGTTTGATGAACGTATACCAGATTTAGAACCATGGGTAGATTTTGATGATTACTGGGAATATACTAGGGAAAATAATCAGGAAATAAATCCATTCTACACTTCAACAATTTTATTTAAAAACACATCTGGTCAAATCTATAAGGAACAATATTATTACGAGGGTTATATAATATGTCAAAAAATATTTTTAAACAGAAGACTAAAAACATACACTGAATGCAGTCAAAACGGTCCTATTTTATGTAATAAAGAATGGAATGAAAATAGTAATTTAATTTCATTTTATAAGATGATTGATATTGAAAGTAAGTTATCATACTATGCATATCTTGGGGGCAGGAATAAAGTATCATCTATTCAATTTTTTATTGATGGGACTATAAATTCAATAATAAGATATAATGACAGCTTTGAGATAATACATAAATGTGATTACATCACCGAAAAAAATCATCCTTCATTGAATTACATAGAGGATGTAAGATTTTATGGTAGTTCTAAGAATACATATATTAAAGACAAGTATATTTTTAAAAAAAATGAGTTATTTATTCATTACAAAGAATTTACAGTGGATGGTGAGGTAATATTTTATTTTACAAGTTGTTCGGATCTTTATCAGTGTGATTATTTAGAACCTTCAATCTTTGATAAATATGGTGAAATATTATCTGAAATTCATTTACAAAATTCAATAATACCAAGTTATAATGGTTTAATTTCAAGACGCTTTTCGGACGGTGTTTATAGTCATATACCATTAGATATTTTGATTGCTGGAAATTATAAAAATCATGAATATGATAATGTTAATGAATATGATTAAGTAATTTATTACTTGTAATTTTTTGATGTCCTGAATGTTATATTTTGAGTAAGTTTAAACAGCCAAATAAGATTAAATATTAGAGAAGACAGAACTGATCATGAAAGAAACACAGCTAAGTAATACCTTATACTCATTAAGCAAATATATTAAGACTTATAATATTATATTGCCGTCTGAATTTATATGCTAAATAAACTTTACTTTTTGTTCATTATCCCCTTATTCTTTGGCTGTTCAAATAGTCACAACATAGAAAATGATACAGCAGAAAATGAAGTGACAATTACAGCAGAGACAAAACGCATCACTATAACTCCCATTATTGAGTCATCTTGGGGCGGCAAAGGTGATCAGGGAGGACTAGCTGTATCAAATGGTGATCAGATAGATACAATTTATGATTGCACTTATGGAAGAACTCCTGATTATAAGATTCTGAAATACGGTTCTAGAGAGTATTTATTTACTTCCTGCTTAATCAATGGAAGAGGTACTAATTGGCAGACATTTTACTTGTGGTCATTGAATGATTCAAATTTCATGAAGAAACTTTTTTTTAGGAAGCTATATACAAGCAAAGAAGGGCCATACAATTCTAAAACAGGGGGTTTAATTAGATCAAATAATATAAAGATTGATCCATTGAATGATAAGGTAAAAACCTGGATACGTGAAGCCAGAGTTGAACAAATGAGAAATGTTAAATTCAAGAAGGAAGAGATCTATTGGCTATTGAATAAAAAAAATGAATTCAGTCTGGAGGAAAATAAAGTCATACTTACTGTTGACTCCACTTATAACTTAATAAATATGTCATCAGATGATATACCATCATTAGAAATATTAACTGGTAAGAAAAAATATAAGTTTGAGCTAGATGAAGGATAATCAAGAATACATATTAATCAAATCTATCCAGCTGAGGCATTCTCCGTGGGTGAGTGAAATAGGTAATCCTGATAAATTACAGGATGGGAGGGCCCATAGGAGCTTTATCATTCAATTCAATAGAAATATTGATAGAGTAGCAATGCTCATTCATTTTAAACACCTCAGTATTCTTGAAATGGAATTACACTACAGGAAAAAAAGTGCTGAAAATAGAAAGAAGAAGAAACAATATCCTCAGCATAAAATGAGATTATCCTTTGACAACACAATTGAGTTACTCACGTACTTATCCAGTAAAAACTATAAAGCAGATTGGTTTGAGATAAGATTTAAAAACGGATGGGTTATTCAAGATTCTTTTATCAATGGATTAGAATTCATTACAAATAATACCCAAGAAAGAAATCTACTCTTAGAGAAGTTTATTTCAATAAGTGGCCAGGGTCCAATTGATATTGATACATTAGAAATAAATCAAACCTATACACTTCATACTGATGGCAGATTAAAGTTGAAACCTTTGTTCTTTTAAAATATTTCTAACTGATAGCTATATATATACTTACTGTGCTCAAATTTTTAAAAGAACTTTTTGCTTTATCAAATTGACTTTTTTGGTCTAACTCACAGGGGGATACCCACGTTTGAATTGTAGGTAGGGAGCCGTATTGTATGAGGTAGAGAGATTTTAATATAAAAGTTATTAACATTAATATAGTTCATTGGTTTTCAGTTAGTTATATGTTAATTGGTGTTTAGAGTTTCAATTAACTCCATTTTTGATGATTTTCACACATTTTCCAGGCATGGGTGTTAATATCTATAAGTTTAAAAATTTGGATTGAGGGGTACTGCCTTATTAGCTTTACAGCTTCTGGTCTAATACAAATAATAATTATGAGTAAACATAAATCAAGAACTAAGGTTACAGATATCTTCAACATCTCACCAAAATTAAGAGAATGTGATGCTGTCACTATAAATGGAATCTGCGGGAGAATTGAGACTTTAACAAAGAGTTATCCATTAGAACTTTGGGATGCAATTCATAGTAAAGGAAGTAAAATTTCATTGGTTACAACTGCATATTTCAAATTAAAAAAAGCTGTTTTTGTTATTGCACCAGAAAAGGTAGTTGTTGCGGAAAAATTACATAAATTACATAAGTCTAAAAAAAAACTAATGAAAGAAATTAATCAGGAGTTGCAGAAAGTAAATGGCAAACCTAATGATGAGTTAATAGATTCAAATAGGAGAGAAATGGCAGAGCTAAATAAAATAATTACAAGCATAATTAAATAATTATTTTATAGTCACAGATTGCATGTCAATTTAATGATTCTCAATTATTGCAATTTCGTCATCAGTAAGATCATACAACCTATAAACCATAGCATCTATTTCCTTATCTGTTTTTGTAATTTGAGCTTTTATTTCTAGTGCTTTTTCTTGTTCTTTAATAAAGTAATCCTCCCACTCAGCTTCTTCTATTAAGGAAAGTTTTATTTTCTTCTTTTTCAACTCCTTTACAAAATCTGCAAAAGTAAGTTCATACCAGTTCTCTAATTTTTTAGGCAGCTTTTCTAAGTTTTCAAATTTACGCTTCAGAGTTCTTTGGAATTTATGAACTTCAATAAAAAGAGCTTGGGTTTGATTTAATTGACTTGACACAACATCTTTAAAATCAAATTCATCAAGTCTTTGTGTTGGTATGCAAAATGGCTCTAAATACTTAGTTTTAAAATAGAAATATCCTCCACCGTATTCTGAGCTAGTATTTTTAATAAAATACCATAATAGTTTACTATTCAAAATTGGCAATAATTCTAATGAATTATACATTTTCTTTGGTAATAATAAATAACCTCCCGCATCTGCATAAACGTTAGTCTCTTTAATAGTAAAGCTTGGGTAATTTTGTAGCTGAGGAGTAATAAGGTAGTCTTGTTCAAATAAAGATATTTCTCTTGATCTGTGTAATGAGTACCAATATTTAGGATTTGTTTTATAACGAATTTTTTTTTCAACTAAATATTCTTTAAAATTTAAAAGATAATTAAATGTTTTAGGATATAAGTTCTCAAAAATATCCTCTTCAATAGCAACTGTCTTATTACTACTGTTTAGTTTGTGTGGATAAATAACAAATCTATTTGATCTTAAAGGTAAATACCTTTTGATATCTTGACCTTTTAAAACTTCTTTTAGCATTCCTGCTTCTAATTCTACATTAGAGTCTAAGGCTTTTGAATAACCCCTGAATATTTTATCTTCAATCTTACCTTCAACCATAAAAATATCGTCTCCAGTAGTAATCAAACCTTGATAGATTCCTTCACACATATCATCCAAAGATTTCCCTTTTGTAATTTTATCAAATAGGGAGATTTCTGTTTTATCTTTTAACAACCATGCTTCATTACTTAAGTGTGAATAATCAATTGAATTAAACTTAAAAGAATTAGTAATGTTTAATGGTTTGATTTTTACAAACTTTAGCTCATCAGCTTTTTTTTGCAAATTTACAATACATGTATAGGTTGAAGCATCATTAAAAACTATATCAGAACCAAAATGTACTATACTCTCTACTGCATTATTTTCAGATAAGAATTTTCTAATGCCATTTCCAAAATCAGCTACTAAAAATTTATGAGGCAGAATAAAAGAAACTAATCCAAACTGGTTTATGAGATTGTATGAGCTTTCCATGAAAATTGCATACAAGTCATATTTACCTGTAGCGCTCAAATATGTTTTTTCAAGAAACTCTGTTTGTGAGAAATAGTTTTCCTTTAAGCTTTGAACTCTTACATAGGGCGGGTTACCGATTACAACATCAAAACCTCCATTAGAAAACACCTGAGGAAATTCATTCTCCCAATTAAAAGCTTTATTCCCTGCTATTTCAGGATCATCTATTAATGAATTACCACATTTAATATTATTGTTTAAGTTGTTTAGTTTTCTGTTAGGCTGAGCGGTTCTGAGCCATAAAGACAGTTTGGCGATTTCAACAGATTCTTCATTTAAATCAACACCAAAAAGATTGTTTTCTAAAATACTGTTTTCAACATCACTTAAAACCATTGCATCTCCAAATAATTTAGCTTGTAGCTCATCTATATAACCATGCTCCGTAATTAAAAAATTAAGCGCCTCATTTAAAAAAGCACCAGATCCACAGGCTGGGTCACAAATGGTTAATTGCAATAACCAATCTCTATACTGTTTTAGTTTTTCTACTAATGGTTTTATAGTTTTTTTCTGTCTTTTTTTATCTGTAAAATAATCAGCTTCAATTATACGTAATGCTATTTTCTTTTCATGACAGAGTTTACCAACAGTATGTTCTACTATATACTTGGTAATGTATTTAGGTGTATAAAAGACCCCATCTTTTTTACGCTTGGTAGTACTTTTATCTATGGCTGTGCCCTGTAATTGTGCTTTTACTTCATCTAACTCATTTAAGGAGTTTTCAAAAATATGTCCTAGTATATTTACATCTACTTCAGAAGCAAAATCATAATCTGCTAATTTTAACGTATGCTTATATAAGAGTTCATCATCTATTACAATGTTTGCTAAAACTTCATCTGGTTTAAAAAGACCTCCATTATAAGCAAATATGTCATACTGTTTACCTTTAAACCCTGTATTTAAATAGCCAAAGTATTTTTTAAACCTTTCATATAATGGTGAGTAAGCGTCTAAGTCTTTTAGTTGTTTCCACTGTGTTAAAATAAGCCTAACAGAGTTTGGTGGTAGTAAGTTCCTATCTTCTGCAAAGAATAGGAATAAGAACCTATCTAACAATTTCTGAGATTTCTTAAAAAGCTCCAAAGGCTCAAATTGTGGGTTTTGTTTTGTTAAATCTTGAAACAGTTCTCGCTTAAAAAGTGAATAATCTTTATAGAGTTGTTTGGTGATCTCTTCTTCTTGGCTAAGAGATTCTTCTTTTAATTTTTTTGGGATGTGTTTTTTAATATTCTCAAAAGCCACACACAAATACAATAATTTAAAATCTTCTTCAGTCAGTTTAAAAAGATTAAACTCTATATGCTCTGTGGCATTGTCTATATAAAAGCGTAATTTCTCAAAATTAGAAGTTATCACGTATACACAACCCGTCTGGTTGTTCTTATATCCAAAAGCTTGTGCTTCTACCTTAGCTAAATCTGTGGTATTAGTACCTTTTAATTCTATAACACCAAAAACTTCACCACCTATAATAATTCCACCATCTGCCTTTTTACTGTCTTTTACATTCTTTTTTTCAAGGACTAAGTTGTAATTATCTTTTGGTTTTAAGGTATACCCAAGAACATTAACAAATAGATCCCGCATGAAACCTTCTTGATACTCTTCCTCCTTGCTATCTCTTATGTTCTCCTGAACTACAGGGTCAAAGAAATGCGTTTTATAAATATCCCATTTTTCAGAAATTACTTGCTCATTTTGATTATTAAGATACTTATTAACTACTGTATTTTGAAATATTGCCATTTAATTTTAAACTATTTATAAAATAATATCACTTGTTAAAGTAACAGCAACTAATGTAATCAATTTATTGTAAAGTTTTAAGACCTATTAGGCCATAATAAAATAGAAATCACTGCCAGTTTTACTGCCAGTTTTTAGGATTTTACTGCCAGTTTTATGTATATTTGAGACTTAACCTTGGTAGTAATTATTGTAAATAATTAACTATTTATAGTGCTTTTAATGTTGTTAAATTTGCCTTAAAACCTTATTATACTAATGTTTAAAGCAAAAAAAAGAGTAACCATTTCTGATTACTCCTTAGTAGCGGGAACTGGACTCGAACCAGTGACCTTCGGGTTATGAGCCCTACAGCAACCAAATGATAAAGT
>Ga0209136_1002563_pt1 | contig 10940 bp, 4 predicted proteins | sample SaaInl0LU_22_DNA_FD_184640 | JGI IMG/M metagenome (GOLD analysis project Ga0209136, IMG submission 184640) | Marine microbial communities from expanding oxygen minimum zones in the Saanich Inlet - ESP_90LU_22_DNA (SPAdes) (version 2) | ecosystem: Environmental > Aquatic > Marine > Intertidal zone... | reverse complement strand
TTACTTATGCAACTTAAATACAATCAATGAAATTTAATAAAACCTTACTTTTTATAAGTCTTTTAGTTGCTGTAGCTTGTCAAAACAATACAGAATCTAAAACTGATGCGGAAAAAGCATCACTCCGCATAAAAATTTCTTCCCGTCCAAACATACTTTGGCTAGTAACTGAAGATATGGGAGCCTACATTCCGCCGTTTGGAGATACTACAGTTGCAACACCAAACCTAAGCCGCTTAGCAGAAGAAGGTGTCATCTATCCAAATTTATATTCTACATCTGGTGTTTGTGCCCCAAGTAGAGCAGCCATAGCTACAGGTATGTATCCGTCGAGTATTGGGGCTAATCACATGCGCGTCAATTCTTATACCAAAGAAAGAGGTATGCCAGCTTACGAAGCAGTTCCGCCTTCAGAAGTTAAAATGATAAGCGAATTGTTGCGTAGAGCAGGCTATTATTGTACAAACAATTATAAAGAAGATTACCAATTTAAAGCACCAGTTACTGCATGGGATGAAAGCAGCCCTTATGCGCATTGGAGAAATAGAGCAAATAATCAACCGTTCTTTTCAGTTTTTAATTTTACAGCAACTCATGAGTCTGGTTTATTCGAACCTTATGGATTTAGAGAAATAGAATCTAGACATTACCAAGCAGGAGATAGAAATTATAACTGGAAAAATAAGGGTGCGTCTGCTGCTAATAATAAATCTAGTGAGTCTGAAACAGAGGTTCACTTTCCAAAGGACACCAAATTCAATATACCGCCTTATTTAGCTGATACAGAAGTTACACGCAGAGATATGTGGAAATTGTATAATAACATCGCCGAAATGGATAAGCAGGTTGGTGCCGTTTTAAAACAGTTAGAAGACGATGGCTTATTAGAAAACACGATTATCTTTTTTTATGGAGACCATGGTGGACCATTGCCAAGAGAAAAACGCTTAATTTACGATTCAGGTTTAAATACCCCTATGATTGTTCGCTATCCAAATAAAATGATGGCTGGAACCAAAGACAATCAATTAATTAGTTTCATTGATTTTGCACCTACGTTATTGTCATTAACAGAAGAAGAACCAAAAGCATATATGCAAGGGCAAGCCTTTTTGGGAAAACATAAAGTTAAAGAACGTAAATATATTCATGCCGCTGCAGATCGGTTTGATGGATTTACAGATGCTATTAGGGCAGTAAGGGATAAACAATTCAAGTATATCAGAAATTATAAACCAGAACAAGGTTATTATTTGCCTGTAGAATATAGAGAACGCATTCCATCAATGCAAGAATTGTTAAGGCTAAAAAAAGAAGGAAAATTAAACGCTATTCAAAAGCAATGGTTTAGAATGCAAAAACCAAAAGAAGAATTATTTGATTGCAAAGCAGATCCTTTTGAGTTAAATAATTTAGCAGATAACCCTCAAAATCAAGAAAAACTTAAGGAGCTAAGCAAAGAAATGGATAGGTGGTTAAATAAAGTTGGTGATGATCCAGATTTGCCAGAAGCAGAACTTATATCAAAATTATGGAATGGTAATAAAACGCAACCAAAAACATCCGTTCCAACTATTACGAATAAAAATGGTAAAGTTGTTATAAGTTGTGAAACTGAAGGCGCTTCAATTGGTTATAAAATAATAGATAGTGAAGGAAAAAGTAAAAAATTATGGCTAGTTTATCAAGAACCTTTTGAACTATCAAAGTACGCTAAACTTCAAGTGAAAGCGCATCGAATAGGATTTTTGTCAAGTGATAATTTTGTAGTGAAATCGAGAGACTTAAAATAAACTTCTTAGTTTTTTATCATGAATTGCTAATATTTGACAATTCAGGCGAAGTGAATTCTATGGACTATTTTTTAGTCCCTTTACATTAGTTTAGGATGGCATAATATCAATAACATCTCACACACTAAATAGATTTAGTTTAAGTATAAATAACATTAATATAATGCCTAATCGTTTAAGGGTATATCCTTCCAAGTAAGGATGGTAGGTTTAATTTAAGTAAACCTAATAAGTGGAAAATCTATTCGTTATTAGCAGCAAAAATAGCAGAAGGGAATGGTGCTTTTCTAGATATTTCTTACGCCTCTTAAGGCGTATATCTATTAAAATGGGAGGGATTGTTAAAAAGATTATTGCCCTCTAAAATATTAAGTTTTTAGGAGGTTTGTCTATTTTTAGTAATAATATGCAGGTAAGTATATGTAAGTTATGCAAGATAGTACAGGACAGTTTAATTGATTTATTGTCATAATATTACATTATATTATTAATTAAAAATTAAAAACTATGAAAAAAATTACAATTAAAATTAGTGCATTTTTATTTTTTACTGTGTTTGCATTACAGCTGCAAGCTCAAGGTAATAGCTATACTACTCAAACGGATGGAGTTTTTAAAATAAAAGTAGAAGGCCAAGATTTATATCTTACACTACCAGATTTGGAGCCACCTGTATTCGGAGCTTGGGAACAAATAGTTACTTACCAACCTTTAAACTCAACAAAACCAGAACTGCAAACATTTAATGTTACATACAGAGCTGATGATTGTACTTCTTGTTATTTTATTGAATCTGCAATACCAGGTAGAGGTTTAGTGGAGTTAATGAATCCAGGAAGTCAAACGGCTCCGTTAGTTGTTAAAGGAAATACAGCTGCTGCTCCTAGCTTAGATGGACTAGATCGTTGGAATGTTACTAGAGGTTCTGGAACGGAAATTTTTAGCGAGAATACATGTACTACTTGTGGTTGGTCTGGTGCAAAAAGAAGAGTTCAAGCTGGAACTGGAGGACCAACTTCAGGAGATGAGGTTAAGGTTAATGGAGGAACTGGACAAAAGTTTTCTTGGGAGGCAGTTAGCTTAAGTGCTGAAAAATTTGATACTAGTTCAATACTTATTTCTAATCCAGTAGGTGATGAATTAACTATTAAAGGTATAACATCAAATATTAATACAGTTTCTGTTTACTCTTTATTAGGAGAAAGAGTTTTATCTAGTAAAGTTGATAATCAATCTGAAGTTAATTTAGATGTTACAGCTCTTACTAGCGGTATGTACATTGTTGAAATGGAAAGTGATTCTGGAAAGTTTAGCAAGAAAATTTTAAAAAAATAATTAAAAAATAGTTTACTATTTTTTAATATCAAAGGCTATTTAATTAAATTAAATAGCCTTTGTTATTTTGTAAGAATTTAAAATTAATCTTCAATGAAAAATACTTCAAAATACAGCAGGACAAGGTTATTAAATAAAGTAATTATTTTTAATTGATTTAAATATTGAAAACATATATAATGAAACATCTTTTTTCTATAATAGTGGTATTTGTTTTATTTTTGAATTGCGAATCCAAAAAAAGTAAACAACCCTCTATAAAAACCTTAAGTAAAAACTTTTCATCACCTTCTGTACAATACCGTCCTGAAACATGGTTTCATCTTAATGGAAATAACATCAGTAAAGAAGGCTTAACCTTAGATTTAGAGGCAATAAAAGAAGCAGGATTACAAGGTATTCATTTATTTAATAAATCAGGACGACCTTTTCCAAATGTAAAACCAGTTAAAATTTTATCTTCAGAATGGGAAGATATGATTCGGCATGCAGCAGATGAATGTAAACGTTTTGGATTAAAATTTACCATGCAAAATTGTCCAGGTTGGTCTATGACAGGTGGTCCTTGGGTGCCAGCAGAAGAAGCACAACGCGAAGTTGTAGAAACGATTTATAGAATTTCAGGTGGTACAGTTTTTGAAGAAATCTTAAAAATAGACTCGCTCTACAGTACTCCCGATTATAATTATAAAGAAATTCAGCTACTAGCTTTTCCAACTCCAGAAGGTGATGATATACAGCCCTTAAACCCCACAAAAATTGAAACAAATAATAGTATAGTCCCTTGGGAAGCTATTTTTAATCCAAATTCTAAACTCATTATAACTCGAAAATCAACACAGTTAGATAAGCCTTTAAAAGCATACAGAACGAAAGGGATTTCTAAAGTAAAATCGGGTAACACTTGGGTGAAAACTAACTTTAATGAAGCGGTAACACTGCGTACAATTGAATTACCACAATTGCGTCATGTTATTATGAACACACAATATCCTCGAGTTGATGTAGCTATCAAAGTGGAAGCTCTAATTGATAATAAATTAAAAGCAATAACAACGGTAAACCTTCCAGATGCCAATTGGAATGATAGACGAAAACACCTTACACTTGCTATTCCTGAAACAACTTCTAATTGCTTTGTATTTACCTTTGAAGGTAAACATACTATTGCTCCAGAATTTATCCGATTAAGTTCAAGTCCAAAATTCCATAATCATGAGGCTAGGGCCGCAAAAGTATTAAGGCGACTTGAAAAAGAAGTGCAGTACGATTATGCCGAAAATACTATTATAGACTCCAATCAAATTATTAATCTTTCGGATAAAATGACTTCTGAAGGGAAATTAACTTGGGATGTTCCTAACGGCAATTGGACAGTTGTGCGTTTTGGCCATATAAATATGCGATTAACCAATAAGCCAGCAGTTCCTGAGGCTACGGGTTGGGAATCTAGTAAGTTAGATAAAGTGGCAATTGAAAACCATTTACGCAATGGTATGATTGGCGATTTAATTAAAGATAATGGTCCCATAGGCGATGGAAAACTACACGGACTATTAATTGATAGTTGGGAAAGTCATGTACCTACATGGACAATGAATTCTAAAGATATGTTTACTGAGTTTGAAAGCCGTAGAGGTTACAGTATGAAAACGTACTTACCGGCTACAATGGGCTACATTGTGGAGACTCCAAAAGTAACTACTAAATTTTTAAGAGATTTGCGTCATACCATGGATGAGGTGTTTATTGATAATTTTTTTAAGCATTTTGCTACTGTAGCTAATGATATGGGAGCAGAGGTGTATACTGAAGGTGCTGGAGGAGAAGTGTTACCTATAGACCCAATGCGCTATTATGGCGTTAGCGATATTCCGATGACCGAATTTTGGTATCCAAAAGCACCGTCAGATCAAAACGAATATGCAAAACCAATTTACAATGCAGCTTCTGCTGTACATTTGTATAACAAACCAAAATTAGCTGCTGAAGCTTGTACACAAGTGGGTGTGAAATGGAACGAACATCCTTTTTCTGTAAAATATTTAATCGATTATAATTTTACTAAGGGCATAAATCATTTGGTGTTTCATACGTTTTCTCACACACCACAAACAGATGTGTATCCAGGCTCTAGTTTTGGAGGAAATATCGGGTTTCCATTAGTCCGCGAGCAAACTTGGTGGCCTTACATGAAAGATTGGACGGATTACTTAGCCCGAAATCAATACGTGTTGCAACAAGGTGAATATGTAGCAGATGTGTTGAGGTATTATGGTGACCATTTTGAGCGTCCACCTTTCGATTTAGATTATTTTCCGAAAGGTTATCGTTTTGATTATTTAAATGCAGAAATCCTACATGACAAGCTAAGTGTTAAAGCGGGTAAAATTCATGTTGAAAATGGAGGAGATTATCGCATAATTACGCTTCGAGATTCAAAAGACATGTTATTGTCAACAGCACAGAAATTAAAAGAATTAGTTGTGGCAGGTGCTGTAATTCTTGGCGATAAACCTCAAGATTCCCCTAGTTTAATGGATGATGAAAATGATTTAAAAGAACTAGCTGAAATTGCGAATGAATTATGGGGAGATACAGAAAGTGGTTCAAATAAAATTGGAAAAGGAAAAGTGTACTGGGGCAAAACATTGGATGAGGTTTTAGAAGAAGAAAAAATAACCAAAGATGTTATTGTACCAGAAAACTTAAATATCAACTGGATTCATAGAGAAACTAAAGATGCACATATTTATTTTGTAGCTTCTAAAGATGATACTCCTGTAGATGTTTCCATAAGTTTTAGAGTTGATAATGTATCACCTCAAATTTGGGATGCATTAACAGGAAATCAAACCGATGCTAAAATTTGGAAAAGAGAGAACAATAGAACAAACGTGGCTATTTCTTTACCCAAAAACGGAAGTAAAATTATTGTGTTTTCTAAAAGTGATACAAAACCATTAGAGTCAAAAATTACGTTGAATGGCAAAACGGTTTTAGATGCTAAAACAGGTTGGTATCAAGTTCATAAAACGAATAATTATCCAAAGTTATCTTGGAAGAATAATGAATTTACAGCTTCAATCCCTGGAGAGTACATCTTTTACAAAGACGAAAGAGCAACTACTATAAGAACAGTTTCTACAAAAGAGATTTCACTTCAAAACAATTGGAAACTAGCTTTTGATAAAGGTTGGGATGCTCCAGAATCAGTAGAAATTGCAGTACTAAAATCGTTAATAGCGCTAGAAAAGGATGCTGTAAAACATTACTCAGGAACCACAACATACACTAAAACTTTTGACGTAAATGAAATTGGAACTATAGTTTTGGATTTAGGAGTGGTCGGTAACATTGCAGAAGTTTGGTTAAATGGTAAAAAAGTAGGCGTAAAATGGGCGCCACCTTTTGAGTTTGATATTAGTAATTATGTTGTAAAAGGCAAAAATACTCTTAAGGTCAAAGTAACCAATACTTGGCGTAACCAGCTTATTTACGACAACTCTAGACCTAAAGACCAAAAGAAAACTTGGACAACCAATCCACCAAAAAAAAATGATACAGAGTTAGAGGATGCAGGTTTAATAGGCCCAGTAATTTTAAAATTTATAAGGTAATCTTTTTGTAGTTTAAGGTTCGTGATTATCAACGCTTTGTTTTTGGCGAATTATTTAATTTTAAAGCAGGATAGTCCATGACTGTTTTTTTGTGAATATTAGGCATATTTACTTTCTTTTCATTTATGAATCAATAATTAAGTAATTAAAAAAAAACATAATCATGAATAAAGTTATAACTAGGCGTGTTTTTCTTTTAGTATTGTTTTTAATTCCTCTTTTTATATCTGCCCAAGTAACCCTTGAAAAAGAGGTTAAAATCACTGATTTAGCAATGTATTTTAATGGCGATAGAGTGCCAATTAGTACTACAGAAAACTCAACTACAGGTTACGATTTTGTATATGGAAGAACTTTAACACCGCATGGCGATTGTATAAAAACATATAAGCAATACGTTTTTATGAGTTGGTATAGAGGAGGTAAACAAGATCGTCATGTAATGCTAACACGTTATAATACCGCAACTGGGGCGATGAAAACTATAGAGTTTCCCCATCAGCATACCGGATATAGAGGTAGATGGTGGATAGGAGAAACGCATAACACAATTGCGATAGCTGTAAGCCCAATTAATGGTACAGTTCATATGGTTTATGATATGCATGCATACGCTAATGTAGGTTCTACAACAAACGATTATTTTAGATATTCTTATTCTGTTGAAAACGCAGCGGAATTACCAGATGAAGAGTTTACGTTAGATAAATTTATTAAAGACCCATTTGATGGAGATTACAGGCACACTACAATGGATGGCCTAAGAAATCCACAAAAATATGACAGGTTTACCTATCCTCAATTCTATTTGAATGATGGCGGAGAATTATTTTTAACTGCTAGAGACGGAACCTCTCACGATGGGGCCCAAGCTTTTATTAAGTATGACGCAGCTGCTAACAAGTGGGGCAATTTTTATTATTTTAATGCATTAGGGGCTGGTAGTAAAGGCGAAACGCATAATTGGAGTATTTATGGTAGTATGAAATATGTAGATGGTAAAATACGTATAGGTTTTCAAAGAAGATTAAACACTGGGTCAGATAAATACAATGCTCAAAACGGAGTGTATTATGCGTATTCTGACGATCCCACTGGAGCTTCACAATGGAAAAATCATGAAGGTGAGCTAATAACTTTTCCATTAGTCAAGGCAGAAGAGACTTTAATTTTTGAACCTGGAGATTTAGTAGAGACTCAAGAACGGAACCAAGTACATATCGTTAGCGGATTTGATTGGACAGTAACTGATAATGGCGATGTTCATATTATAAGTAGAGTTCAAGATAGAGAAAATAATGTAACTAAAAATATCCATAGTTATAAGCCAAACGGTTCTAATGAGTTTATTATTTCAACAGATTTCGCAAAAGCATCAAATATTTATACTTCTGGGAATGATATTTTTGTTATTGGATTAAATGCCTCAAATAGACCCTTTGTAGATTGGGCAGAAGGAGGAACAAATGTCTTTACAAGGGTTTATGAACAAACTTCAGGAAAGAGTTTTACCAAAGGCAAAGTGCATATAGCTAATGGTAAACTATACTATTATTTGTTAGAATCAAAGCCTAATAATGATGACGATTTTAGAACAACATACTTACAAACAATTGATCTAAGTGTTTTAGCAGCGCCTGAAGAATTTGATGTTAGCTTGTTAACACCAACAGAGAATCAATCTTTTAATGAAGGAGATGTTATACAATTATTTGCATCGGCATCAGCAGATGAAGGTAACGAAATTACAAAAGTTGAATTTTTTGCTGATAATACCCTTATAAGTATAGTTACTACTAAGCCTTATATTTTTAACTGGGAACCAACTACAACAGGTATGTTCTCTTTAAGAGCAGTGGCTTATCAGACAGGTGGGTCTAGTATAGCAACTTCTGATGTTAACATAGAAATTGTGGAGGTAGATGAAAGCGATTTAACAACTGATGTTTATCGATTACGAAACGTAGCTACACGAAAATTTTTAACAGACTCAGGAGCTAGTGCCATTCCTGTTACTATGAACGATTCTGGCGAAGAACCAAATACACACTGGTCATTTGTAAAAAGTGGATCGTACTATAATATTGATAGTGAAACTTTTGGAATATTACGTGCTCCTGGTTCTGGTTTTGATGATGGAAATAAACCCTATTATGTTGTTAGTACTGGAAATACTCCCCCAGCTGCTGACACTGATAAGGTTTGGACGATTCATTACAACGAATTGGATAAAACATTTCGTTTTGAAGCTAAGGACAGTAAGAGGTTTCTATACCATGATGCTAATGGACATGTATCCAACGTTTCGGTTGATGAAACAATTTCAGAAAAGCTAAATAGATCAAAATGGGAGGCTATATCAACAAGTCAGGTTTTAAGTATAGATGATAAAACATTACACTCACCATCAATAAAGATATATCCTAATCCAGCAGAAGCAAAATTTACAATAGCTTTCCAAAATACAGCTGGGTATAAGAATATTGAAATTTATAACGTATTAGGAAAACGTATATATCAAAATACTTTAGGTGGGGTTAATTTAGAGGTTTCAAGTGCAGGTTTTAAAGCAGGTGTATATTTAGTAAAAGCTTTTACTGATAACAATAAGGTATTGCATTCTAAGTTGATTATCAAATAGTACTATCTCTGTTATTTGTTGTTATTCTGTGGTGTATTTTTGATTAACTAATAGCGCAAATAATTCAAATTCAGCATAGTGCAGGACGGTTTTTTTTTGCTTTAAAATAATTTTATAAAAATTAGTATAAAATCAATTAAACTAAAATTTTAAGTTGCCATGAAAAAAAATACTTTTAAATCCATTTTATTTGTATGTTTTGCGCTCTTTTCTCTTTTTATAAGGGGACAAGCAACAGCGAATGATGAAGATACGGGTTCATATACAACTTGTAATTAAGATGGAGCAAATGAAACAAGAACTTCCAACGATTAACCAACTCCAGTTAATGTAGGTACTATTGATGACAGAAGTTGTTATGCCAATTATAAAGAAAGTATAATTGAAGTGACTACTTAGGGTATTTATAATATTACTCATAATTCTAACAACCAAGATACTAATGGTCTACAACCACGAATAGAAAGATCATTAGATAGATCTCAAACAACTGGTATTGGTAGTTTTGTAAGATTTTAAAGTAAAAACGTATAATAAATGGCAATAATGAATTTATATTTTAAAAGAATACAGAGAACTATGAAAAAAATTATGATTCTATTTATAATAATTACTAGTGTTGTTGCTAAAGCACAAACTAATGTCGTTATTTTTCTTGTAGATGATTTAAGAGACGAACTAGCATGCTATGGAAATACGCACATAAAAAGCCCTAATATAGATAATTTAGCTAGTGAAGGTGTAAAGTTTAATAAAGCTTACAGTCAGCAGGCTATATGTGCTCCATCTCGAATGAGTATTTTAACAGGTTTAAGACCAGAATCTATAGGTATTTATGATATTTTCACTAGACTTCGAACCGTACATTCCGAAGTTGTTACTATGCCTCAGTTATTCAGGGAAAATGGATATAGAACAGTTAGCATAGGTAAAGTTTATCATCATGGAATTGACGATCAAAGTAATTGGACCACATATATAGGTAAAAAAAATAACACCTATGTATTTCCAGAAAATGCTAATTTTAAAGCCGCATATGAGGCCGGTGATGTAGATGACGATGTTTATAAGGATGGAACCGTAGCTAGAGATGCTATTACGACTCTAAATAATATTAAGGATGATAAATTTTTAATGGTTTTAGGTTTTAGTAAACCACATTTGCCATTTAATGCACCCAAGAAATATTGGGATATGTACGATAGAAATACTATTGATGTACCAAGCAGAGATAGGCCAACAAATATATATTCTTCGGCTTTAACTAACTATGGAGAGTTACGTGGGTATGATGGCATACCTTCTACTAGCGATTTAGATGATGATTTAACAAAAACATTAAGGCATGGATATTATGAATGTGTTAGTTATGTTGATGCACAAGTTGGAAGAGTAATGAGTGAATTAGAAAATCTTGATTTACTGAAAAACACAATGGTTATATTTATGAGTGATCATGGCTATAAAATTGGTGAATACGGATCTTGGAACAAGCACTCAAATATGGAAATAGATACCAAAGTACCGCTTATAATAAGTAGAGAAACATCG
>Ga0209136_1002560_pt1 | contig 10952 bp, 22 predicted proteins | sample SaaInl0LU_22_DNA_FD_184640 | JGI IMG/M metagenome (GOLD analysis project Ga0209136, IMG submission 184640) | Marine microbial communities from expanding oxygen minimum zones in the Saanich Inlet - ESP_90LU_22_DNA (SPAdes) (version 2) | ecosystem: Environmental > Aquatic > Marine > Intertidal... | reverse complement strand
CAAAAACCTTTAAAATTTAGATAATATAAAAATTTCTCCTTCCAAGAGCCACTAACTAAGTGACCATTTCTTGTTGATTGTCTGATTCTTCTCGCGACCTCATTGATCCATTTATTGTTCCACATATTTTATTTAAAAATTAGTAAAGCATAAGCCATCATTACATTAATATTAACCATAACTAGGTTCCATTGTTTAGCTACAAACACTTGAGGTAAAGAAAATAATCCTGCCATAAAGTATATTACAAGCCCAGGCATTTCAGGTAACATATGGGGAGCAGTGATAAAAAACCCAGTCCCCATATATCCTAATCTATTTGCTATTCTTTCAGCTGGCCTTAGTTTTCTCTGCTTCACTAAGCTCTGCAGTAGCTTTCTTCTTAAGCTCTTCGATTGCTTTATCATAATCTGGCATTAATTTAATTGTTTCTAATGTACCTACAGATAGGTCTTTTAAGTATACGTTTTCATCTAGTAGTTGTTGTACAACTCTTACGAGTGCTTCTGTTTTCTTTTCTAGTAAATCAATTCTACTTTGTTTTTGTCCTGTCATTTTTTATAATTTATTTGTTACCATATATCCTCGAAATCTTCGCCTTCGTTAGCTTTCGAATAGTCCGTCGGCCTGATTGCGAAAAAATCAGTATGAGTGACCCCGCCGGTAAGATGATAGAACCAATCAAGATTAGCCGCTGCTTTTTCGTCATGAGGGAAATACGATCCAAGATCGACATAACCAAGCTCAATAAGTTTTTCATTTGCTCTCTTTTTTATAAAGTGTTTTAAGTCATTAGATGATATGCCTTCTATTTCTCCGGCTTCAAACATCTTGTCAATATAGTTAGTTTCTAGTTTAACCATTGCTTCAGCAGCTTTAATCACGTCTTCTCTACATAGAGATAAAAGTTGACTATCTTCTTCACACATATGTCGAAATAATCTACAACCCATCTTACTATGTAGTGATTCGTCTCTAACTGACCATTTCATTTGTTGACCAATTCCCTTAAGCAAGTTACGCATTTGGAACGAGTACAATACAGCAAAAGCGGAGTAAAGGCTAACGCCTTCAGCAAAAGCACTGAAAATAGCCAAAGAGCAAGCAATGCCACGAGTATTTTCCCCTTCGTACGCCACCAAATTTTCAAAACGCTTAGCCGTCGCAGGCTCGTGTAAGAAAGCTTTATAGTCTTCAAGTCCTAAAGTTTCGTTTAAATAGCTATAAGCTACTGCATGAACAGTTTCTTGTGATCCAAACATCATAGCCATTTGTTGAATCTCGTGCTTAGGAAACCATCCTACTACCTTCTGAGTCCAGTAATCAGATACTGCACATTCAGTTTGAGCAAAACCTAAAAGTATATTACCTACTAGGCTTTTTTCTTTGTCTGTTAATCTTTCATTCCAATCTTTTAAATCACCCGACATGCTGATTTCCGTATGTAACCAGAATGCCTGTGCTTGTTTTAACCACCCGTCTGTGTAATACTCGGGGAATTCAAACGGTTTATATTCTATTCTTTTATCAAACAATCCCATAATCTATTATTCCTTTTATGTTATCTAAAGTATTAACCCATTGGTCTAGATTCTCTAGTACTACTTTTTTTGTTGGTTTATTTTTTTTTATGTGAATCATTTCAGAGCTAATACCGTCTAACCAAAACTCTATAACCTCTAATTTTTGTTTATATTCGCTACTCGTCATATAGGTAAAAAGCTATATCTACAAAAGGTATGTAAAGTACATGTATCTTTCTATCTTCTTGTGGGTAGGTTCTAACACCGAATAACACACCTGGGTATAAACCAATTTCTATGGACCAGGCTTTTTTATTTTCTTTTTTCCGCATAACACTCTATATCGTATTTGTTTTGTATTTCTAATAGTTCTTTATAAATCATCTTACCTCTAACGCTTATTGTCCATGTGATCCATTTTTCGATCTGTCTCTCAGCGTACTTTTGCCTAGCTATTGTTTTAGCTTCTCTAGGATTAACTGAACCGTTATATCGCATTCTTTTTGATTTTGTGGTTTGTACAGTGTAACATTAGGAAACTGCCTCATTACTAACTGTTTAAATAATTTCCATCTCATTGGAAAAGACTCATTAGCTCTACCTTTTGTCTCTATTATAAAGTTTTCACCAATAAAATCTGGTGTGTACTTTATAGGTAGTATTCTTTTAGAACCCCTATTTACATACTCTCCTTTACCATTTGATTGTCTTTCGTAGCATTCGTTTTCAAAATGAAAACCATTCAACAAGACAAAAGTTTCTCCTTCGTATTTAGATTTTATTTTAGCTTTTTTTAAAGCCATGTACATATATTTCTCAAGCCCAGAGGCAAAGTTGATACCATCATACGATACCTTCTTTGCTCTTACTGGTCCCTTTTTTCTAGATCTTTTCTTTTTAAACATGAAGTATTATTTATCTCCACCCACTATAATATCACCAGGGTACATTCTGTGTGGTTTAGAGTAATGCTCACCCGTATTACCATTTTGACCAACTATATTCATTCTGTCTTCATCTTCCTCGAAAGCATGTGCTGAACAAGGAGAGGTTGGTTCTTCTTGAAACCGCTTAAGCATAACCTCTTCGACTTCATCAGATAAACAACGTTTAGCAGCTTCAATATATAGCAAAGCATCCATTAATTCTTCTTGTACATCTATTAGAAACCTGTTAAGATCTTTTTCTTGACCAACTATTTCCTCCATCATTGTAGCACCGTATTTTTCTTGACCTACAATACTACGCTCATCCATTTTCTTAAGTACTTTAAGTACTATTTCATCTTTAGTTTTTATCTTCATTATAATGTCTTCTTTACAAATGTTCCGTTAATCATTGATCCTTTTCTATCTTTAATCTCATCATAAGCACTAGCCAAGCAGTCTTCTACTTTCATCTGCTGCATATGAGCTAAGTTTGTGAGCACAACCATTATATCTCCTATAGCGTCTTTAGTTTCAGCTCTGTCATCTTTAAGCAGACCTTGAGCTAACTCACCGACTTCTTCAACCAGCTTAGCAAACTGTGTCTTTGAATCACCAGAGTTATATATACCTCGAACTTGAGCCCAGTCTCTTATTGAGTCGAAAACACTTACTTCTTCCTGTTTACTGTTGCTTGTATCTTCCTTGCTATTTAGTTCCATAAGTTTTTTGTTATAAACAAAAGACCTATCAGGATTATACATAGAAGTTACAGCGTTCTTAAATAACTCTTCGTAGTTCTTATTAGTTATTTCAAACCTACCGAAAGTTGTTTCCCATGTTAAGCCCACCGAGTCTAGTAGTTTACTTTTTAACTCATCTAAAGGGTAAGGAAATGTCGTTGTTTGTTCTGTTATATTTATTTTCATTTTATTGGATTTCATTAAATTCTTATATGATTGTCTGTCAACTTTATAGCCATAAGACTTTTGAAGTTCTATTTCCATGTCAGATATCTTTGTGATATCTTCGCTAGTAAGTAGAACTTCGTATTCGTCTGGAGCATAACCTTGTTGCTCCGTAACCCTGGTATTAAGATTACGTGTTACACCTATCTTTTTACCAGGAATGTGATATAAATAATACATAGTTAAATTTTATCGTTATACAAATGTAAGTTGTGTGCGTGATGGTAATACCAACCCGTCTCAATAGACAGCTTGTCTGCAATCATTTGTTGTAATGATGCAAATTGATACTGGTCGTTACAGAAACCGTACCAGAGATCATTAGAACGCATGTAGACAGACATACAGAGCTTATTATCAATTATACTAAACTGAACTGCATACGTACATGGCGTATCTGTTTGATAAGATGTCCACTCTTTACCGTCGTATATACTTATAGCTGCTTGCCTGGTATCATTGTCGAACCTTAGTTTTTGTATAACTCGATCTATTTGGTTGTGTCTTTGCCATTGATACCCATAATTAGAATTAACTTCTCCATTCTTGTCGGCCATTTTTTTCCATATAGGTGGTATACTTCCGTTTAATTCTCCTAGTTTACTAATCTTAGGATCAGCTGACAAATACCAAGCCCATTCAGCTGCTGCGTATTTTTTATTCCATTTTCTATACCTAGCTTTTATCTGTTTATCAGATGGGTTATGGATATAAAACCCTACATTAAATAATGCTTTAGTCTCTCCAAAGTCTACTCCTTTATTTTTAATCTTTATAAAGAAATAGTCAAATGCTTCACTTGCTGTTTTAAAATTACTTTTTGTGCTTATCATAATAGTATCTGCAATATTCGTAATATTTCTCCCAAATAACATCTTTTAAAAAAGCTTTTGGGGACTTGTTAGTTACTCCGTTTATAGTTATTTCTATTGACCAACTTCCTTCTTTTATAGCTACAGGTGATATATATATATTGTTTTTTATACACCAGATATTAGCTTCGTAATCTTCTTTAGTTGGTTTACATTCACCCATATTAAATGGGCTTTTTTTAGACATTAATTTATAATTCTTTTAAACCAAGCATAAGGTTTTCTTTTTTTCAAGTAAGTCCATTTGTTTTGGTTTTCATAAGCTTCTCTTTCAAATGAAATATTATAGTAAGCTTTTTTGAAAGATTTATAAATGATAGATTTAACTAACCATTCACACACATATAATATATAGAAAGGTAAAACTAATAACTCTTCTTGTTGTTTTATATGTATAGATTCGTGGTTGATTAATCTAGCAGATTTCATACCCATACTTTTATCTCTTAATATAATATAAGGATAAATGGTAATACCGCCTACCTTCATAAATAAACTTATTCTATCAAGAAATTTAGTACTGTACTTAATAATTGGTGTCTTCATATTTTTTAATTTTTATTATTCCCAAGGCATTTTGTCTTCTGTTCCTGCTTGTACGTGTGGTAAAAAGCAACCTGACTTTGGTTCCCATTTGAAATGAGCTTCTGCTCCGTTTTCACCAAGGTTCTGGAACTTAACTTTAAGTACTTTGCATTTAACAGTTTTGTTCTCATAGTCTCTGTGAACCAATAAACCATGATAAGAAGCATCATACCACTCACCACCACCTTTAATATTATACATAGTAGGTTCTTCAATTTTACCATCCTTATCTTTATACATTTTAGTTGGATGAGCTACAATAAATACTAACACGTCATACTTCTTAGCAAAGATCTCAATCTTGCTTAAGTATTCCATAGTATACCTATTAACATCCTCAGTTTTACATTCAGTATCTCTAACTTTATTGAAAGGATCTATAACTAAGCATTTTATACCTTTGCGTTTAACTAGCTCGGCTGCTTTTTTGAGAACAGACTCTAACGTGTAGCGTTCCATGTCTATATGAAAATAGTTGCTATTACAATGATCGGCTATTTGATTCCATTTATCGCCACCAATTTCATCTTTAGTTGGCATACCTTGCCAAGTCTTACGCATTAACTTGTGGGCATGTAGATAAGTTGGTACATTTTCTGGGGAAGCAAAAGCTGTTTTCCACCCATAATTACTATTGTAACCTATTACCATTTGATCCACGAAATCTGACTTACCTGAAGAAGGTATACCAGTAACAGTAATAAACTGACCAGTGTATGTTGAGAATATATCGTCAAAATTAGGTAAACCAACTTGAAAACCAGGTTTAAAACCGTTTCTAACAAAGTCAGTTACTTCGTCTTCAACATCTCTAAAAGTTGTAACGTTTTCTAAAGGAACTGGTTTAGCTCCTGTTATTCTGCTTGCTAGTTTTTCTTTACCGTGTTTGATCAAGTACTCGTTAGCGTCTTTACAATCATCAAACGTTGTTATGTAACAAACTTCAGATCCTAACCTTCTTATAAGTTCTGTTTGCAAGGCTTGACCAGCTTCATCTGAATCAACAGCTAATATGATCTTTTCCTTATCTTCAAAGTAATCTATACAACTATCTAAATAGTCTAGGTTGTTTGAATTTAAAGTAGCGCCATTTGGAACTGATATAGAGTTAGGTATACCAGCCTCATGTAAAGCTAAAACATCCATTTCGCCCTCTGTTATAATACAGTATTCATAGCCTACAATGCTATCGATATTGTAAAACACTTTTTCCGCACCTTTATATAGTTTAAAGTTTTTTCTTCCATCTCTGTATTTAACGTTAGTTAAATCACCACCCATGAAATAATTAAACTTTATTACATTCTCGGTTTTCTGTGTCTGTGGCATCCATTCAGGACCCTCGCTGACTTTTAAATCATCGAGAGTCTGTTTGGAAATACCTCTTGCGTTAAACCACTCTTCAACTTTAGTGCCTGGCTCTTCAAGCTTGTAAGGTTCAGGTTTTGTGTATACTTTTTCTGAATTACCCTTACGTTTGTAAGTGTGTAGTTGAAAACTAGTGTTACAGTTGTGACAAGTACCGAGACCACGATCCCAATCATAGGAAGCGCATTTGGCTTTCTGATTCTTGGGTTTCCTGTTATGAGAGCAATTAGGGCATACACCCTGTTTTTTACCCTCTTCAAGCTTATGCACATTGAACTCGTCAATTGCAAACCCATTGATCTCTACTTCTTGCATTTAATTTAATTTAATTTAATTATTCTCCGTCTAAGCACTCGGGACATATATCGCAGTAATCAAAATCACACTTAGTCATGATCTCTCCGCACGTTTCACACCGTTCCATTAAAAAGGCAGGTCATCTGCTTGTGGGGTTAACGATTCAGCTTGTTGAGCTTGTTGAGCTTGATCGTCTCTAGGCGCTGTAGCTACATTGTCTCCATTGGTCCATACTACTTGTACATTACCTAGATAAGTTTTAGCCGCTTTAGCCTCTCTTTCTTCTTTTGTTTGAGCTACAACAATAGGACCTTGGTTACCGAACTGATCAGGTTCATCATTTAACGTGATAGTAATTGGTAAGTATTTACCTTTTTTACCGTCGATGATCTTTGTTTTATCAATGTTGTTAAGATTGATACTTGCTTTAATAATTGATGCCATAAAATTTAATTGTTTTAATTGTTATTTTTATTATCCGTTAGTGATCGTATTTTGTTTGTAAATTACAAGGTTTTAGTTACACAGTATTGAGCTGGATCAAAGTCTTTATTCTTATAGAACAACCTGTACTGTTCCACTGCTTGTTCAACTTTATCTTTACCTCTTTCTAAAAACTGAGGAGAGCAATCGAATATACCTATTTTACCCGATAACTTGTCTATAGCTATAAAAACCATATCCATATTAAAGTATGTTGAGTATATGTAAGCTTGGCTATCGTAGTTGTATTCTCTTGCTGAAAAGCTAAACTTGTCTATATTAGATGTAGTTTTTAAGTCTACTACTAGTTGCTGCGTATTATTCTTTATATCAGCCTTTAACTTCCACCATTCTCCAGCTAGCTCTAACACGCCTGGAACTTCATACTCTACATCTATATCCTGTATTAATTCTTTACATAGATTATTAGCCATTAACTTATCTCTCAACAACTCAAGCTCATCAGCTTCTTTCTGTAAGAGGCACATTTCACCGCCAGATAACTCTTTGTAAACCTTAGAGTTTCTAGAAGCAGCCTCTATAATCTTGTATTGCTCTAGTTTGTCTGGTTCTAAGACTAGCGTGTGAAAATAACCTCCTTTTATCAAGTTTGGATTACCTATAATAGGCTTTTTGAAACTCATTGGATCTCTAATTAAAGATCTTATGTCTGAGTTGCTCAAGTACTGTCTTCCAAAGTCTCCATAATAATGTTCATCATTATCTAACTTTTTTAAGATCTCCTTTTTTTCTTTGTTTATCATAAGGTTTTTAAAGTTGCGGCAGGTATTTCGTATTTTCCTTTAATAGCATCTAAACTTCCCCCTGCTTTTAAGAAAGCTTTTGCTTTTTCTAACGCTTGACCCTCTAGCTTAGGTTTTGCTTTAGCTGTTTTACCATGACTGTTCACAGCATCACTGTCTTGAGTATCATCAATTAGAAATAAATTTCCAAGAGCATACTTTTTTCCATAACTGGAAGCACTACCAAACTTCTGTGGCATTTGCATACCTTTTTGATCAAGATCAATACCAACAACAGCAGTCGCGTGTATAGCATCTTTGCCGTCAGTAACAGTAGCTTTAGACTCTAATATAGGGAAAGGATCCGTAGATATTAATGTCTCACTGATTGTTACTGAAACTCCTAATTCTAATAAATAGGGTTTTGTTGCTTCAAGGATGTCTTCGGCTGATCTGAAGTTGTATTTACCGAAGGAGTTAAATCTAGATTTCTTAGATTTAAACTTTGTTTGGATAGTAGCTAATTTCTCGTTTAGTATCATTCGTTTGTTTTTAAAATTGCTTATTATTATAATTACATATTCACGTTAAGTTTTACAACTTAAAACCACTCTAACTTAAAGGTAATCAAGCACTTGCGAGTGATCTACGTTGTCTATTAATTTTTGAACTGCAGACTTTTTTAACTCACTTATGCGTACGTAATTACTGTTTCCCTCTATCTTTAATATAGAAGCTATTTCTTTAGCTGAATGCTTATCACAGTCTAAACCATAACTAAGTCTTAAGACTTGGTATTCTTTTTCGTTTAGATGTTTCTGCAATAAACCTTTTAAGTATATATTCAACAACTGTATGTTATAAGGTTCTGACTTATCAGGTATTTGATACATCATATTTTCCTCGTTTTCATTAACAGGTTGAGCATCTATAGATAAAAACACAGAGTTAAAAAACATTTCAACCATTTTTTTATCTTTAGGGTTTTTACGTATTTCGTTTAGTTTATGTTCTGGTATGCGTATGTCTCCCCTATTGATGTCTATACGTCTTCTAATGGCTCCTTTTATTCGTTTTGACAGAAAGCTTTTTAAAGTTTTTTCTGGGTCATCAGACTCAATAACTCTTGACATCTCTAATTTATCAACAGCTTTAACTAAAGCTTCACTACCTATTTGTATTAGATCATTTATAGACAAAACACCAGAAGCTTGTTGTGAAGTTGAGAATTTTCTAGCTAGGTTTTCTACTAAAGGTAGAAATTTAACTATTAATTCATCTCTAGTATACTCATCCCAGAATTTACCCTCTATATTAAGTATAGATGTTTTAACATCTTCTTTATATCTTACATAGTTTTGTACGTTATACTTCTTCATGTGATGTTTCTATTTCGTTTATTACATTTTGTTGTAATTTTTCTAACTTTTTGCGTAAATACACATCGTCTTCGTGGGTTAAAGAGAATATAGATATAATCTCTTGTACCATTTCTAGTGTTGTCATAGTTGTTGGTTTAATAATTCTTTTTCTTTTTTAAGTTCGTAACTCATATTTCTATGTATAGTTCTAGAAGAACATTCTAATAAACTTGCTAATCTAGTTATTGTTATTTTTTTAGAATCATCATGAAGATCCAGCATGCATTGGTATATGGACTCTTCATCTATTCCAGATGATCTTCCTATTAATTTACCTACTATACTCATTTTTTCTCTAGGAGATAAACCACAACCATCTCTAAATATTATTTTTCTTAATTTGTTTTTAGGTGGTTGATCTAGATCTAGCATGCTGACTTCATAAATTATATTGTTTAAACTTTGTTTATTAATAGTAAATGTCACAAAGCCAGAAACTTTATTACATATATGCTCAGCAAGATCATTAAAGCTATCGGGATCTAGTTGTGGGTTTAAATACCATAATACTAATAAATGCCACTTTAAACTACGATAAGTAGTTATTTTAGCCTTACTTCTGAATAACTCATAGCATTGATAAGTTCCATCAACATAATAGTTACCCCAAGAATAAACCTCAGTAGGTTGATCTGTTATAGGATTACGTCTATAGACTATTTTTCTTCGATGCAAATACTCTAAATTTCTATTGTGTGACATTAGCCTATTACTATTTAATATTAGGGGCTGTTGTCACAGTTTTTGATTTACCTGATTGAAAATAAATATATTTTTTTTCTAAAAAAATCTGTTCTACTTGTGATTCCCTTTCCCTTAATTGTTGAAATAATTCCTTAGTTCTAACCATTTCTTAAAAATGTTATTAACTTTATACGTCTATTGTACTTATGTAATAAATCTACTTTTATACTATTTACTTCTTTATTCTTTAAAGCATTATTCAGTATTTCATACTTAAGTTCTATTATTCTATTTTTTAGTCTTTTTATATGTACTTTCTTTCTTCTGAAAAGATGTAATCTTTGTTTTAATTCCTGCATAATTCGTTGATGTTAAGTGGACGTGTAATCTTCTGCTCATTTTTGTTTCTTATATATTGTTTTTCTTGTTCATAATAATTCCAGTAAGCTAACAGGCTATTGTCACTTACCTTATACTCTTCAGGCATACACTGTGGCGGCTCTGTGAAACCGTTATCAGGCATACCAACTGGTGGTTTAGCCAACGCTTCACGACATTTTTCAATACTCATATGATACTTATTGTATCTAGCTGTGTATTCTTTACCGATTGCAAGCATGTGCTCATATAACCAATTGTAATGATGTATACTTTCCCGCACCCAAATTGTAGACGGGTGGTTTAAATGTGCTTTTTTATAAGGTACATTATGTCCATTGTTATACGCATGATGCGCAGTACAAAGCATTTGAGCACATTCTAAGATCATTTTGACCTTGTGCTTATCATAGAAAAAGCCAGCAGCTTTAACAGGATTTGGATGAAGATAAAATATATTCATTATAATTTCTTAAAGTTAGAGTTGTTAAATATATACTTATGAAAAGCTTTACCAATAGACTTTGCTTTTCTGATCTTTTTAATAGTTTTAGGCTTTATATCGTTGTACTCGTACGCAGCACCGCTTTTATAAAATACTAATAACTTTTGTGAAGCATAAGTATATCGCAGTGATGATACAAAACTTGATTCAACTCCTAAATATTCTGCTTTAATTTTACTCATAATTCATTTAGTTTTTT
>Ga0209136_1002550_pt1 | contig 10972 bp, 10 predicted proteins | sample SaaInl0LU_22_DNA_FD_184640 | JGI IMG/M metagenome (GOLD analysis project Ga0209136, IMG submission 184640) | Marine microbial communities from expanding oxygen minimum zones in the Saanich Inlet - ESP_90LU_22_DNA (SPAdes) (version 2) | ecosystem: Environmental > Aquatic > Marine > Intertidal... | reverse complement strand
CTTGATGTTGGTAAGTTTCTGTTTCTTGGCAAGGGAGAAGAACAAACTCTGGGGCGAAAAAAACCCAATCTGCTGGCCGACGCCTTTGAAGCAATACTTGGCGCGGTTTATCTCTCTGCTGGCATCGACGAGGCCAGAAAGCTAATAGAGAGTTTTATCTTTCCACTGCTAGATGATCCTGATGCAATCAGGGAGGCATCTGATCCAAAGACAACGTTGAACGAGAAACTGATGGCAAGGGGCAGGCCAAACGTTGTTTACCAAATTGATTTTGAAGGCCCAGATCACGAGCGGGTATTTTTTGCCAGTGCCTTCAGTGGCGATAAATTTCTAGGTAAAGGGCAAGGCTCCACCAGGCGCTCGGCTGAATCTGACGCAGCCATCGACGCTTTGCGCAATTTTGATAATGCCTGAGTTACCGGAAGCAGAAACCGTTCGCAAAGGACTTGCTTTGACGGTTTTGGATTCTGCGGTAGAAAAAATTGAGGTGTTTGATCAGAGGTGTCTCAAAAAGCACCCCGGAGGGCCTCAGGATTTCCAAAGCATAATGCTTGGCCGAAGTTTTAAAGCCGCTGTCCGACGCGGAAAGTTTATTTGGCTACCTCTAGACATCGAGGGCTTTGCCATGGTCATGCATCTAGGCATGAGCGGACAGGCGTTAATCCGTACCCCAGATTATGAACCTGAGTCTCAGGTAAGGCTACAAATGAATCTTGCCAACGGTTTGCAGTTTCGATTTTCGGATCAGCGCTTATTCGGCTCGCTGATGGTAGACCAACTGCAACCGATTGAGGGTAAGTATGCAGGGTTTAGTCCCGAGACTGAGCAGGAGAAATTGATACCAAGCTCAGTTGCCCACATAGCCAGGGATCCTTTGGATGGTGAGTTTGATTTAGATTCCGTAAAGAAGAAAATCAGAAACCGTTCAGCGGGGATCAAGCACGTCTTATTGGATCAGCAGTTAGTCAGCGGTGTCGGCAACATCTACGCCGATGAGTCTTTATGGCGAGCCAGATTGCACTTCAATCAGCCAGCAAATTCAATTTCATCTCGAAAACTGAGCGAGCTGTTTGAACATGTAACTGAGGTTTTGGGCGAGGCGGTTGAACAGGGCGGAACGAGTTTCGATCAGCAATATAAAAACATCAATGGGCAGTCTGGATATTTTTCGCAGAAGCTTAACGCTTATGGGCAGACAGGTAAGCCCTGCGGCAGGTGCTCGACACTGATTTCCAGAAAGTCGTGGGAAAATCGAGGCAGCCATTTCTGTCCACGGTGCCAGCGAATCAGGAAACAGAAACTAAAGTAATTAGCACTGTCTCACTAAGGAGCGCGCGCAGATTGCATCTGAAGTCACTAACACTGAAAGGCTTTAAGTCTTTCGCGCAAACCACCACACTGAATTTTGAACCCGGTGTCACTGCGGTTGTTGGACCAAATGGGTCTGGCAAATCTAACGTGGTTGACGCTTTGGCGTGGGTTATGGGTGAGCAGGGAGTGAAGTCTTTGCGAGGAGCAAAGATGGACGACGTTATCTTTGCAGGGACCTCCAGTCAGGCACCTCTTGGCCGGGCAAGCGTTGAGTTGGTGATTGACAATGCCGACGGCGCGTTACCAATTGACTATACGGAAGTAAGCATCTCTAGAACACTGTTTAGAAATGGCACAAGTGAGTATGCAATCAATGGTGACCAGTGTCGGCTACTCGATGTTCAGGAGCTATTGAGTGATTCCGGTCTTGGTCGGGAAATGCACGTGATTGTAGGCCAGGGACAGCTGGACAGTATTTTGCGTGCGGACCCCATGGAGCGCAGGGGATTAATCGAAGAGGCTGCCGGAGTTTTGAAATACCGCCGCCGTAAAGAGCGCAGCGAAAGAAAACTTGAAGCAATGCAGGGAAACCTGCAGAGATTGAATGATTTGATTTCGGAGGTTGGGCGACAGCTAAAACCACTTGCCAAACAAGCGGAGGTTGCCAAGCGAGCGAAAGACATCGGAGAGAAGCTTTCAGAGGTGAGGTCAAGGCTTTACTCCATGCAGCTAAAAGACTTGGATGCAAGACTCCAGCAGCTCAACGCCAGTGAGAATGAGAAGCGCGCAGAGCGGGAGATTTTGAACCAGCAGCTTTCATCAACCGGCGATTACATCCGTGAGCTGGAGCAGTCTCTGCTGGCCGGAGACGGAACCAATGCCAAAGAGCTGGTCTATCGATTTGAGGGCCTATCGAGAAGGGCGAACTCAACCATCGCCATCCTGGAACAAAAGATACAGAGGTTGAAAACTGAAGCCGATTTTGAAATCGACACGGAATCGCTAACTGGACAAATCTCCCAACTTGAGCAGGAAGCGAACGCTCAGTCCGCTTTGGTCAAGGAGTTCGAATCTCAGCTTTCAAAGCTGGGAGATTCGCGAGAGCAAATTCTGGAGCAAATTGGAAAAGCCCAATCTGATTTTCAGCAGTTGGCGGAGCAGGCAGAATCCACCCGAACAGAGCTTGCCCGATTTGACTCAGAGACGAACGTCCTGAAATCCAGACTTCAATCAAAACAAGAGCAACTCAAGATCAATTCGGAGCAATCGTTAGAGGTCGAAGCTCGTCTTGTTCAGCTCAAACAGGAGTTTGAGTCAATGACTGAGACCCTTGGGGTGGGTGACGAACAAAAACTAAAGAAAAATTACGAGGAATCGCAGCAAAAAAAGACTCAGGCTCAGCAGCAACTGAATGAAAAACAATCAACGCTGCAAGAAGTTGCGACTGAATTAGAGGCAACTCAGGCCCGTCTGTCTGCATTGCGATTGGGGCTTGAGCAAACAGATGGTTCCAAGGAACTTGCCAGACAGTCTTCAGAAAATCTGAGCGGCTTTTTGGCAGAGCACCTGAAAATCGACGCAGGCTACCAATCCGCAGTTGCGGCGGCCCTGGGGGAGGTAAGTGACGCTCTAGTCGCTCCCTCCATGAAGCAAGCAATCAAGGCAGCTAACACCCTTGGTGACCAGCAATTGGGTCAAGCCTTGATTGTCATCATTGACGAACTTTCGAAAACCAGAGGCAGCGAGAAGATTGCGGGTTTCCAGCTGATCGGTAATTTCTTTGAGGGACCCAAAGCCATTCATGAATTTCTAGAGGGGATAATCCTTGCCGATTCGATGGAGGCGGCAGAGACAGCGCTTCAAAACGGCGATATCCGAGCTGCGGTGACAAAAAATGGTGAATTGATAAAGCGGAATCAGTTGCGGGCCGGTAAACAATCGGGAGCATCCAAGGTAGAGCTTTCCACCGAGGCCGATTTGGCAGAGAAAAAAATTGACTCTCTGAGGTCCTCCCATAAATCTCTGGCAGATGAAATAAGTCAACTTGAGGCCAATTTTTCGGTCGCGGAAGCTACTGAGAGGCAATCGTTGGAGTCTTTGCGCGCTTTGGATGCAGAGCTTGCCAAGCACGCCGAGAAATCAGGACGCCTTCGGGCCCAAATAGAGGCTAGCGAGAATTCAATTGCTCAACTCAACATGGAGCGCGAAGAGCTTGATGTGCGAATAGCCGAGCTGGATTCAGAAATGGCCGGAAGGGCCGATTTGCGCCCTGCTGAGCTGCAAACTCCTGAAAAGCCCGAACAGCTCGAGCAATTGGAACTGCAACTAAATGATTTGCGAACTCAAGAGTTTGAGAAGCGGGTGGAGCTTGGCGGTGCAAAAGAGCGGATTTCTCAAATTTCGTCAAGAACAACTGAACTTAGGCAGCAATTAACCGAGGCCGAGCAAAAAATCCAGGAGCAACAAAAACGAAAAGCGGAGAGGACTGAGCAACTAGCGAAAGCCGAGCAGGAGTTGAAGCAGTTGCCGAAAATTCAATCCTTGATTCAGTTAAGCCTTCAAACCGCTAGCGAGAAGGCTGACAGCTTTGCGGCCGAGCGGACTACGTTGACCGAAAAACTGGGTCATTACAGAAACCAAGCAGAGGAAATAAGAAATAAGCTTTCCAACTCGCAGGCGGAAGTGCAGTCATCGGAGATGAGGAAGCACGAGCTCGCCCTTAGCAAAAACAGCCTTTTGGAAAAAATCAGTGACGAGATAGGCATTAGCCATGAAGATCTAATCTCCCAGGATTGGGAGACAGATGAAACCGAGGAAAATCTAAAACAGCAACTTCGTCAGGCGAAGATCGATTTTGCCCAACTCGGTCAATTCAACCCAATGGCGTTAGAGCAACTCGAATCACTTCAGCAGAGGCATGAGTATCTGAAGGAGCAATTGGCAGATATCGAAGCAGCCAGAAAAGATCTTCGGGGCATAATTACTGACCTTGACGAACAAGTGAGAGAAATCTTCGAGGCCGCATTTGAGGACACAAAGAAGGCTTTTGGCGAGATTTTCCCGATTTTGTTTCCTGGCGGAACTGGGAATATGGAGCTATCTCGCGCTGAGGACTCTTTGGAATCGGGAGTTGAGGTCAGCGTCAGACCAGCGGGAAAGAAAATTGACAAACTTAGCCTTCTGAGTGGAGGGGAGCGATCACTTGCCGCAGTAGCCATGCTCATGGCCATATTCATCGCAAGACCCAGCCCCTTTTACGTTCTCGATGAGGTCGAGGCCGCCCTGGATGATGCAAACCTGGGTCGACTCCTGGAGGTGTTGGAAAATCTTCGAGAGAGCTCTCAGCTGGTTGTCATCACACACCAAAAGCGCACAATGGAAATTGCGGATGTGTTGTACGGGGTCTCCATGAAGCAAGACGGTGTAACGAAAGTTGTTTCTCAGAAACTGGAGAAGCATGGTTGATTTCAAGTTCTGGCGAAGAGACAAGACCAATCAGCAAACGGTCGAGGTTGAGCTTCCTAAACGTGACCTAAGTGGAATTCGTTCTCTATTTCCCGGGGAAATGAGCGCAGATTCCATCCAAGATCTCGAGGATATTTTGCTGATGGCCGATTTTGGGATTGGGGCCAGCGAGCAGATTGTGGAGGAGCTCAAAGCGAGGGCAAATAAGTTCGGAGCGGTCAGCGATGCGGAGCTCAGGTTAGTTTTGAAAGATTTGTTGGTCGAATACCTGCAACGAGACGATTCACAGCTGAATCTAACTACCGGAAAGCTGCCATACGTGTTTTTGGTAGTTGGAGTAAATGGCGCAGGAAAGACAACCACCATCGGCAAGCTCGCTCGATGGTTGAGTGATGGTGGATGGAAGGTAACCCTTGGTGCCGCAGATACCTTCAGGGCAGCTGCGGTTGACCAGTTGGCCACCTGGGCCCAACGTGCAGAAGCGGATTTGGTTAAGCCCGAAAAAGAAGGTCAGGATCCAGCCAGCGTGGCCTACAAAACCGTTGAGCGTGCAATCGATCAGGATGCAGATATCGCAATAATCGATACTGCTGGCAGGCTTCAAAACAAAAAAGACCTAATGGATGAGTTAGGGAAAATCCGTCGTGCAGTAGACAAGATTGCTCAGGTGGATGAGGTTTTGCTGGTGATTGATGCGACAACGGGTCAAAACGGCGTGAATCAGGCCCGAGCGTTCAGTGAGGTGAGCGAAGTGACCGGCTTGGTGCTTTCAAAACTTGACGGAACTGCCAAAGGTGGAGTCCTTTATGCAATCCAGCGAGAGTTTGACATTCCCGTGAAGTTGGTTGGGGTTGGCGAAGGAATCAATGACTTTGCATTTTTCAGCGCAGAGGAATTCGCCAGAGGATTAGTCGCCAGGTAACCTTTAGCCAGAAGAAGGAGTTTTCATTGTTCGGAGATCTGTCAACCAGACTGAGTGACACCTTCAAAAACCTCAGAACCAGGGGAAAGCTCACCGAGGCGGATATTGATGGGACCCTTCGCGACATCCGAAAGGCACTCTTAGAGGCCGATGTTTCCCTGGAGGTCGTGAAAAGCTTTGTTGCTGCGGTGCGGTTTAGGGCGCTGGGCGATGAAGTCTCCAAGGCGCTAAATCCGGCTGAGCAAGTTGTCCAAATAGTCAATGCTGAACTTGTTGGAATATTGGGCGGTGAGGCGAGGCAAATCCGTTTAGCCAAGAATCCACCCACAGTAATAATGCTCGCTGGATTACAGGGTTCCGGAAAGACAACTTTGGCGGGAAAACTGGCTTTATGGCTAAAAAACCAGCAGCAAACACCTTTGCTGGTGGCTTGCGATTTGCAGAGACCAAATGCCGTAAACCAACTCCAAGTTTTAGCCGAAAGGGCCGGAGTTGACGTGTTCGCTCCGGAGCCTGGCAATGGTGTTGGAGACCCGGTCAAGGTTGCAAAGCAGTCGATTGAGCATGCCAAGAGCAAAGCTCATTCAGTGGTAATAATCGACACAGCTGGTCGACTGGGCGTCGATGAAGAGTTGATGCAACAAGCATCGAATATCCGTAAAGCTACAGATCCCGATGAGGTGCTGTTTGTTATTGACGCAATGCTTGGTCAAGACGCAGTAACGGTTGCCCAAGCATTCAATGACGGAGTTGGAATCACAGGTTCGGTTCTAACCAAGCTAGATGGCGACGCAAGGGGTGGTGCTGCACTGAGTGTTGCTTCCATCACCGGTGAGTCCGTGTTGTTTAGTTCCACCGGGGAAGGGCTGGAGGATTTTGAGCAGTTTTACCCCGATCGTATGGCCAGCAGAATTCTTGATTTGGGTGACGTGCTCACGCTCATCGAGCAGGCACAAAAAACCTTTGATGAGGAACAGCAGAAGGAACTCGCGGAGAAGATTGCCAAGGAAACTTTTACTCTCGAGGATTTCCTAGATCAAATGCAGCAGCTCAAAAAAATGGGTTCTATGAAATCTCTATTAGGAATGATTCCCGGCGCAAGCAAGGTGAAAAATCAGCTGGATGATTTCGATGAGGCGGAACTGAAGCACACCGAGGCAATTATTCAGTCCATGACACCGGTAGAAAGACAGCAGCCAAAGGTCCTAAACGGCTCAAGGAGGCAGAGAATCGCCAGGGGAAGCGGGACAACCGTTACTGAGGTGAACGCTTTGGTGAACAGGTTTGAGCAAGCGGCAAAGATGATGAAGACCATGTCTAAGGGCGGAACGCCACAAATTCAGGGCATGAATATGGGTGCACTGGGCGGCGGAAACCCAACTGCCAAGAAATCAAAGAATAAAAAGAAGAAGGGCTCAAAGAGCGGAAACCCGGCGAAGCGAGCTGCCGAGGAACGAGCAATGCTCGAGGGAAAGACCAATAAATCACAAGGTAGTGGCAGCGCTTTCGGACTTTAGCTAGCACTTAAGCGCCTTTTCTGGCAGAATATCGAGGTGCTCTAAGTGGCTTGACCCTCTATCTGGCCCTTGGAGCTAAATTTGTGAACCGAGTTTCCCCGCGGTGATGCAGATATATCCCACTTGTGAAATAGGAGAATTGTGGCAGTAAAGATCCGCCTTAAGCGAATTGGAAAAATTCGTGCACCTCAGTACCGCGTAGTAGTAGCAGATTCCAAGACGCACCGCGATGGTCTGGTCATCGAAGAAATCGGTAGATACGTTCCAACAACCGACCCATCAATTATTGAAATCAATGGTGAGCGCGCTCAGTATTGGCTTTCCGTTGGCGCTCAGCCAACCGAGCCAGTGATGGCACTGCTTAAGCTAACTGGTGACTACCAGGCCTCCAAAGGTGAAAAAGCAACCAACCAGGTAAAGCCCCAGGTCGCCAAAGAGGCATTCTCGCCCGACACCAATAAAAAGAGCGTGCTTCTTCCAAAGGTAGAAAAGAAGGAAGAACCTGTAGTAGAGACCCCGGCAGCCGATTCACCATCGGAAGCTCCAGCAGCTGAAGCACCTGCTGAGGTAACCGAGGCACCAGCTACTGAGGCAGCCGAAGCTCCAGCAGAAGCCGCAGTCGAGGCAGCCGAAGCTCCAGCAGAGGCTCCAGCCGAAGAAGCTCCGGTGGCCGAAGAGGCCAGTGAGGCTCCTGCTGAGGAGGCACCTGCTGCGGAAGCCGCCGCCGAAGAACCAGCTGCAGAGGCCGAATCGGCTGAAGAAGCTGAAACCGACAAGGCATAGTTATGTTGCAGGCTGCGCTTGAGCACCTTGTTAAGTCAATCGTTGAAAACCCAGATGACGCGACTGTAACTAGCAAGGTAAACGCTCGTGGAGAGACCTTGGAAGTTCGGGTACACCCCGATGACCTTGGCCGAGTAATCGGACGCAGCGGAAAAACAGCCAAAGCCTTGAGAACCTTGGTAAAGGCGCTGGCGGAAGGAAAGCGCGTCCGAGTGGACGTGGTGGATACAGATTCCTGAGAAGACCACCCTTAGAGTAGGTCGCCTGGTTAAAGCCCACGGCCTCAAGGGTGCTTTGAAGTTGGAGCTCTACACAGATTCCCCCGAGGATAGATTCTCGGCGGGTAGCGAATTGATGCTGCAGGTGCCAGAGGAATCCGAATGGCATGGCAAAACCGTCACTGTAAAAGAGCTTCGTTGGTACAACCAATCCCCAGTTCTTTTTCTAGAGGGAATTGACGATCGCGAAACCGCGGAGGCACTCGTCAAGGCTATTCTGCTGATTGAACAGTCTTTGGATGAGCTCCCCAAGGAACCTGACACATGGTATGACCATCAGCTGGTTGGACTCGAGGTCAGGGTTGACGGCGAGAGAGTTGGCGAGATTATTCGAGTTGACCACCTGCCGGCCCAGGATTTGTTGATTGTGAAAACCGAGATTGATGAAGTCATGGTTCCTTTCGTTTCGGTTATCGTTCCAGAAGTAAATCAGGAACAGGGATACCTAGTTGTCACTCCTCCAGAGGGATTATTTGTCGAGGAGGAGCAAGAGTGAAAATCGCGGCCGTTACCGTATTTCCGGAGATGTTTGATTCTTTGAATCAATCGTTGATTGGCAAAGCAATTGAAAATCAAACCATTCAATTTGAAACGCTAAACCCGAGAAGTTTTACATCGGATGTTCATAAGACCGTCGATGATTCTCCCTACGGTGGAGGAGCCGGGATGGTGATGAAGCCAGAACCTCTTGGAGAGGCTCTGGATAGCCTGATTGAAAAGGGTACAACGGTGATTTTTCCAACCCCCGCAGGCAAGATCTTTGACCAGAAGGTCGCGAAGGAGCTGAGCGGGAAAAAGCATCTCGTTTTTGTTTGCGGTCGGTACGAAGGAATCGACCAAAGGGTGATTGATTATTCGAAATCGAAGGCCGAAACACTAGAGCTATCGATTGGTGATTACGTAATCAATGGTGGCGAGATTGCCTCAGTTGTCATGATCGAGGCAATTACCAGACTGATTCCCGGCGTCATTGGAAATAGCGAATCGCTGGTTGAGGAGTCCCACGAGGATGGCTTGGTTGAATACCCCAGTTATACCAAGCCTGCAAGCTGGAACGGTTTAGATGTCCCTGAGGTTTTACTCAGCGGAAATCACGCGGAAATTGAAAAGTGGCGCAAACAGCAACAACTTGAGAGAACAAAGAAAAACCGACCTGACATGATTTAACCTGTTGAGAGAATCCCAGTTATGTGGGATACTTTCAGCTTGTGCCAGTGAAGCTCTGCCGCAGGGGAGCACGGCATGTAAACCCAACTAGAGACCATTTAGACCTGCGTGCTAAAGGGAAGAGAAGAAAATGAACATCCTAGATTCAGTAGACGCCGGAAACCTCCGTGATGACATTCCAGAGTTCCGCGCCGGTGACACCGTAAAGGTTCACGTAAACATCGTTGAGGGAAACCGAAGCCGTGTGCAGGTTTTCCAAGGAATCGTCATCCGCAAAAGCGGAAGGGGTGTTCGTGAGACCTTCACCGTCAGAAAGATTTCTTTCCAGGTAGGTGTCGAGAGAACATTCCCAGTGCACAGCCCAGTCATCGAAAAGATTGAGCTTGTAAGCAAGGGTGTTGTTCGCAGGGCAAAGCTTTACTACCTGCGCGACCTACGTGGAAAAGCAGCCAAGATCAAAGAAAAGCGCGAGAATTAGTTCATGTCGTCTGAGCTTCGTCCAAGAAGGCGAAGCCTCTGGCGCTCGTTCAGTCGTGGCGTAAAAAGGCTCAGAAAAAACAGTTTCGTCTCCCTGCTATTGGATATAGCAATAATCCTCGGAACTGCCCTTGTTTTGTCTGTGCTGATAAAAGCCTTCCTAATTCGAAGTTTCTTCATCCCCTCGGGATCAATGTTGGAGACTTTGCAAATAAACGACCGCATCATTGTCAATGTCATGGCGCCAGAAATTATCGATGCAAACCGTGGCGACGTGGTTGTCTTTCGCGATCCTGGCGGTTGGCTAGGCCCAGTCAGGGAAGAAAATCGTGCATGGTTTGAACAGGCTGGCGATTTCGTGTTGGGAAGTTTCGGAATAACCGCACCAGACAGCGATGAACACCTTGTAAAAAGAATCATCGGGATGCCCGGTGACACAGTTGTCTGTTGCGATGAAACTGGCCAATTACAAATCAACGGAAAATCAATCAATGAGGTTTATCTGCCCAACGGCGCGGAGCCATCAAATATGGAATTTTCGGTAACCGTTCCCCAGGATTCCTATTGGGTGATGGGTGATAATCGTGGCAACAGTCAAGACTCCCGTTTTCACACCGACCTCCCGGGCGGTGGATTTGTCCATGAGGAGTTCTTGGTGGGTCGAGCGTTTATAGTTTCTTGGCCAGTTGAGAACTGGAATTGGTTAGACAACTTCAGCGAAGTTTTTGATGACGTTCCCAACCCTTGATACTGAGCTACAGCTAGTCCGGGCGACTGGAGCATTGATTTGCCTTGACGAGGTTGGGCGTGGGGCAATTGCCGGACCAGTCGTGGTGGCTGCCACCGTTTTTGAAACTAATAGCTCAACAGAAATTCCAAAAGGCTTGAAAGACTCGAAATTAATTGCCGAGGGAAAAAGGGCGTCGATGGCTGAGCTTGCTGCAAACTGGCTTCAAAGCTCTGTAGGCAAGGTTGAAGCCCAGGAAATTGATGAGATAGGTATCAGCGAGGCTTTGAAAAAAGCTGCACTGGAGGCCATTTCGCAACTGGAT
>Ga0209136_1002548_pt1 | contig 10980 bp, 9 predicted proteins | sample SaaInl0LU_22_DNA_FD_184640 | JGI IMG/M metagenome (GOLD analysis project Ga0209136, IMG submission 184640) | Marine microbial communities from expanding oxygen minimum zones in the Saanich Inlet - ESP_90LU_22_DNA (SPAdes) (version 2) | ecosystem: Environmental > Aquatic > Marine > Intertidal zone... | reverse complement strand
AAACAATATGGCTTCCTCGAGCCTGTTTGCAGCCCAGATTCCAAACTCGTCCTCATTCATAAACTCATGAGGAGCCCGGTAGTAGTTGGTGTTCGGCACCCTAAATGCCGACGGCACTAGTGGCTCGAACATCTGCTTGAAGGCAGGGATACCCGTGATTGACAGCGCTCCGTGACTCGTGCCGTGATAAGCGGTCATTCGGGAGATGACCTTGTGCTTCTGTGGCTTGCCCGTCATGCGGAAGTACTGCTTTGCGATCTTCCATGCCGACTCGACGCCCTCGGTGCCGCCAGTGGTGAAGAAAATTCTGGTCATGCCCTCGGGTGCGTAGGAAAGCAATCTCTCGGATAGCTCAATAGCCCTTGGGTGGTGGTAAGACCAAAGCGGCATGAAGTCCAGCTCCATCATCTGCTTCTGGGCTGCATCCGCAAGTTCCTGGCGGCCATGGCCTATGTTGCAGGTGAATAGCCCTGAGAGGCCGTCGATTACCTTGCGACCCTTGGAGTCGATTAGGTAGTGACCCTCGCCGCGTTCGATGATCGTCATGTCGATCTTCTGATAGGGGCTATGGCGGGTGAAGTGCAACCAGGAGTGCTTCTTGGCGGCCTCCTGCCACATTTTGTCGCCAACTTCCTTGCCGGCCTTCATCGCCTCATAGAGCTTGAGTTCAGCGCTTGATGTCGGCTTGGGCTTAACCCTGCCGATTAGCCCCTTCAAGGGGTTAGTTTTTCTGCTCTCTGAAATCGCCATCGATTATCACTTCTTTACTTTGTTTGGGACCTATCTGGTTCCCCAGTTGTAAAACTGCTTGTGCAGCTTTAAGTAGACAAATGTTTCTGCAGAGGTTACCTGAGGAAGCGTCCTAATTCTTTGATTCAGAAGAGCAATCAGGTGGTCATCATCCTCACAAACTACCTCGACCATGAGGTCGAAGCTTCCGGCTGTGAGAACGACATAGTCGACCGCGGGCAGAGTAGAAAGAGCCTCTGCCACCTCGGTGACATCGCCTACGCACTTGATGCCAATCATTGCTTGGCGAGAAAAGCCCAGACGCAGCGGGTCGGTGACGGCAACGATCTGCATCACGCCCGAATCCGTTAGCTTCTGAACCCGCTGCCTAACGGCAGCCTCAGAAAGCCCCACGACCTTGCCAATCTCGGCATAGGACTTCCGGCCGTCGTGCTGCAGCTGCTCGATTATCTGCTTTGAGATTTCGTCGAGCTGCGACTGCCGCGTTCTGATTGTCCTAGACATGGGACGAGTATCACACCAAATAGGCTTCGAAAATAGGTATTCCGCAGTTTTTTTACAAATAAGTTACGAAATCGGCACTCTTTTTCATTTTTAGTGTCGGGTAGACCATTGCGGGTCTAGCATCAAGGTACCTATCTCAATGAGGAGTGAATTCAGTTGTCAGTAAGAAAGCTTCAGAACTTCGTTGGTGGCAAGTATGTAACCCCGGCTGCCAGTGGGGTGAGCGATGTCATCAACCCATCAACCGAAGAGGTATACGCTCACGCACCAGTATCCGGTGCAGAGGACGTAAATCACGCATTTGAGACGGCTCATGCGGCTTTCAAGGAATGGTCCCAGGTCACACCAGCTGAGCGCCAGCTAGCGCTATTCAGAATTGCGGACGAGTTAGAGAAGCATGCCGACAAGGCGGCTGACCTAGAGAGCGAAAACACCGGTAAGCCAAGAGCAACGCTCGTCGACTACGAGATGGTCCCTTCCGTTGACCAGATTCGCTTTTTTGCCGGCGCCGCTAGAAACCTAGAGGGCAAGGCAACAGCTGAGTACACAGCTGACCACACCTCCTCGATTAGGCGCGAGCCAATCGGCGTCATCGGCCAGGTAACTCCTTGGAATTACCCGCTGAACATGGCGGTGTGGAAGTTTGCTCCTGCCATTGCCGCAGGTAACACCATCGTTCTTAAACCTTCGGACACCACTCCTTCGTCAACTCTCTTTTTGGCTGAGATTGCCAACAAGCACTTGCCTCCTGGAGTGTTCAACGTCATCACGGGCGACCGCGACACCGGGCGCATGATGGTTGAGAACCCGATCCCGCAGATGGTCTCGATCACAGGTTCAGTCCGTGCCGGCATGGAGGTTGCGAAGTCAGCCTCCTCCGATCTAAAGCGAGTTCACCTCGAGCTCGGTGGCAAGGCACCGGTAATCGTTTTTGACGATGCCGAGATGGAGAAGGCGGCCGCGGGCATCGTGGCTGCGGGATTCTTCAACGCTGGCCAGGACTGCACAGCTGCCACCAGGCTGCTGGTTCACGAGAAGGCCTACGACTCATTCATGGCAGCACTTCTAGCTGAGGTCAAGGCGAGTGCGAAGGTCGGAATGCCATCGGACCCCGATGTCCTGTTTGGTCCCGTCAACAACTCTTCTCAGCTAGAGCGGGTTCAAGGGTTTATCGATCGAGTTCCTGCCCACGCCAAGGTCGAAATGGGCGGCAACAGGCTCTCCGGTAAGGGCTACTTCCTTGAGCCGACAGTCCTATCTGGTTTCAAGCAGGACGACGAGCACATCCAGCAGGAGATCTTTGGGCCGGTGCTTACAGTCCAGAAGTTCAAGGACGATGAGCAGGCTTTGACCTGGGCAAACGATGTGAAGTATGGACTTGCCTCATCGGTCTGGACCACCAACCACACCAGGGCAATGCGTTTTGCTAAGCACCTGGACTTTGGTGCTGTCTGGATTAACTGCCACATTCCACTTGCAGCTGAGATGCCTCACGGAGGCTTCAAGCACTCGGGTTATGGCAAAGATCTCTCGGCCTACGGGTTCGAGGACTACACGCGCGTCAAGCACGTGATGCACTACATCGGAGACTGAAAGTAAAAGTTAGATTTCATTTACGGCGTTGGAAGGAATTTGTGCCAAACTTTGAGCAATTCGGATTCAACCGAAGCGCCTGAGAATGAATACAAGCCGCGAAATGCGGATTTAGGAGAGAAGCAATGAAGCGAGAACTACCGCAAGACCCAATGCTGCGGGACCTAGTTCAGATGGCTAGGAATCACCAGATTTCCAGGCGCGCGGCACTGGCCGGAGTTGGTGGAACGGCAGCTGCACTTACCCTTGCATCCTGCGCACCAGCAGACGAAGGCCAGGTTGCAGCAACCGACGTTTCCGACTCAGAAAAGGTGTTGATCTGGCACAACTGGCCTGCCTACATGGACGAGGACGACGACGGCAACTACCCAACACTTGAGCGCTTCCAGGCCGAGAGCGGGATCAGCGTTGATTACCGCATCGAGATCGACGACAACGACACCTGGTACGCGAAGGTCAAAGACCAGCTAGAGCTCGGTGCCGACATCGGTGCTGATGTGGCCTGCCCAACCGGTTGGATGGCATCTAGGCTCCAGAACCTTGGCTACCTGCAGACCTATGACAACGCAAACATGCCAAACAAGGTCGCAAATATCGCGCCTAGCTACCTAGGTTCCGCTGAGGACCCAGACCGTATCTACTCAATTCCATGGCAGGCAGGCTTTGCCGGCATTGGCTACAACAAGCAGGCCTACAAGGATGCGACCGGCAAGGACGCCCCGGGTTCAATGGCTGACCTTTGGGCAGCAGAGCTCAAGGGACGCGTCGGACTCCTCTCAGAGATGCGCGACACCGTTGGCTTAGTTCTGCTGAGCCAGGGCATCGACATCACCTCCAGCTCAAGCCTCAGCGAGGATGCCTTCATGGCGGCACTGGATGCCATCAAGGAGCAGATTGATGCCGGACAGATCTACAACGTTCGCGGCAACAGCTACCTCGATGACCTAACGACCGGCAACATCATTGCCTCCACCGCGTGGTCAGGTGATATCACCGTTATCAACTACGAGGCCGGTACCGACGATGACCCAGAGCCATTCGGCTTCATCTTCCCCGACTCGGGCGCAACGCTATGGGCGGATGTGTTCGTTACTCCTAACGGCGCGACTCACAAGCGCAACGTTGAGGAGCTAATCAACTTCTACTACGACCCAGCTAACGCTGCAGAGCTAGCGCTGTGGGTGAACTACATCACCCCGGTAGTTGGTGCGCAGGATGCGGCAGCCGAGGAAGACCCAGAGCTAGCAGAGAACCAGCTGATCTTCCCTAACGCTGACACTCTGTCAAAGTCGAAGGCATTCCGCTCGCTCACCGGTCAGGAAGAGCAGCGCTTTGCATCTGCTTGGCAGAACCTACTGCTAGGGGCTTAGTGTCCGCTGACTTCGTTGCTCGCGGTCAAGACCTCGAGCTAGAGAGTATTCGCAAGGAGTTCCCCGGTTTTGTTGCGGTCGATGACCTCGACCTCAAAATTCCGGCCGGGGAATTCTTTGCGCTACTTGGCCCATCGGGCTGTGGCAAGACCACGACCCTGAGGATGATTGCCGGCCTCGAGACTCCGAGTGCGGGACGAATTCTGATTGGCGGCAACGATGTCACCGACCAAAAGCCACACCAGAGGCCTGTAAACACGGTCTTCCAAAACTACGCACTCTTCCCTCATATGAGTGTGGAGGAGAACGTTGCGTTTGGACTTAAGCAGCGCAAGGTTGATAACCCTCAACAAAAGGCTCAGGCTGCGCTTGAGATGGTTGAGCTTCAGCACCTTGCGGCCCGCAGGCCACAGCAACTTTCTGGAGGCCAGCAGCAGCGAGTTGCGCTTGCTCGTGCGCTCGTGAACAGACCTGCTCTGTTGCTTCTGGATGAGCCGCTGGGAGCCCTTGATCTAAAGCTGCGCAGGCAGATGCAGATTGAGCTCAAGGCGATTCAGATGGAGGTGGGTCTTACGTTCCTCCACGTCACCCACGACCAGGAAGAGGCCATGGACATGGCCGACACCGTTGCTGTGATGAACCATGGCCACATCGAGCAAATGGGTGCGCCCGAGGCCCTTTACGACAGGCCCAAGACGGCATTCGTCGCAAAATTCTTGGGACAGTCAAATATTTTTGTGGGTGAGGTTGCAGAAGCCGATGATGCAAAGCTCGCGATTAATTTCAAGGGAAATAGGCTTGCCGCTCCGGCAGCGAGGGTTGAAAAAACCAAAGGCAAAGTCGCAATTGGTGTTCGCCCGGAAAAGACTTCTTTCCACCCCGAGAAGCCAGCAAGTGATCCGGCTGTAAATATCCTGGGCCGTGGAACAATCACCGACATCCGATTTACTGGCGTCTCCAACCAATATCAAATCGAGATTCCGGAAGTTGGCGAGATAACTGTATTTGCCCAGAATGTCGGAAAGTCCCCAGTGGTTGAGCTGGGAGCCGAGGTCTGGGTCAGCTGGAAGGTAGAGCACAGCTTTGGGCTTGCAGATCTACCAACCGGCGAAGAAGAAGTCGCAGAGTAGGGCCTAGAGGTGGCATTCGTAGCTTTAGGGCCGCAGGCACCGGTCGCAAGCCAAAAGCCCACCAAGACCGGTCGCGTTGCCCTTTACCTTCTTTTGCCCGGCCTTTTCTACCTTGGTCTTTTCTTCCTAACCCCGCTTTTCTCGCTGATTCTCACCTCCCTCAAGGCTCCCAGTGCCACTGGTGTTATTGGTCGCTACGACGTAGCACTTGAGATTGGCAACTATGGCTACGCACTAGGTCAATACGCTCCGCAGATTTTTCGCTCGTTTAGCTTTGCTCTGATTGCAACTGTTATCGCACTCGCAATTAGCTACCCCATCGCATACTTCATCGGAGTCACCGCTAGGAACCGTCCACTGCTGAAGGGCATGCTCCTCACTCTGGTTATTGCGCCTTTCTTTATTTCGATGCTGCTGCGCACCTTTGCTTGGAAGCAGATCTTCTCGAATGATTCTTGGCTTCTAAATACCTTGAAAGATGTCGGTTTGATGGGTGCCGATAGCTACATAATCGGCACAGACTTTGCCGTTATTTTTGGCCTGGTCTATAACTTCATTCCGTTCATGACGCTGCCTATTTACGCTTCCCTTGACAGGTTGGATTTGCGCCTGGTTGAGGCTGGGCATGACCTGTACGCGAACTCCTTCACGACCTTCCGCAAGATCACCTTCCCGCTCTCGATGCCTGGAGTGATCTCGGGCACCCTTCTTACCTTCATCCCAATTAGCGGCGATTACGTGGTTGCCAGCCGAGACTTCTTGGGCAGTACTGATACGGCAATGATCGGCAACGTGGTTGAGGCAAACTTCTTGAGAATTCAGGACTACCCAACGGCCTCCGCGCTCTCGGTCTTGCTAATGGCCGCAATTGTGATTCTGGTCTCCGCCTACGTCCGCAGGAGTGGAACGGAGGACCTGCTGTGAAGCTTTCACTTGGCAAGTATCTGCTCCCCACCTACGTGGCGCTCACCTTTGCCTTCTTGGCGATTCCAATCATCTACACCTTTGTCTTTTCCTTTAATGACTCGATCAAATCAAACATTATTTGGCGCGGCTTCACTCTGGACAACTGGCTGGATGTATGCAACCAGCAGGAGGTCTGTGATGCGTTTGGAAACTCTGTAATTGTTGCAGTGAGCGCGACGGTGGTTGCGACGATCTTGGGCACAATGATCGCCATCGCACTCGTGCGCTACCGTTTCCGCTTCCGCAGCGCTACCAACCTGCTGCTGTTCTTGCCCCTTGCAACCCCTGAGGTGGTTATGGGAGCGGGACTAGCAGCGCAGTTTCTTGACTTTGGTTGGCAAAAGGGTTTGCCTACCGTCATCATCGCTCACACCATGTTCACCTTGAGCTTTGTGGTGGTGACGGTGAAGGCGAGAGTTGCAACACTTGATCCCGCCCTAGAGGAAGCTGGTCGCGACCTCTACGCAAACGCAGCTCAAGTCTTCTGGCGTATTACCTTCCCACTCCTTTTGCCGGGCATTCTGGCCGCTGCGATGCTGGCATTTGCGCTTAGCTTTGATGATTTCATCATCACGCAGTTCAATTCGGGTGCAGTGGACACCTTCCCCAAGTTCGTCTACACCGCAGCCGCAAGAGGCATCCCGGCAGAGGCCAACGTGATTGGCTCCTTTGTGTTCTTGGTTGCTATTGCGATTGTGTTGGTGGTTCAGATTCGCTCTTCAAGGAAACAGAAGAAGCTAATTACCAAATAATTCACTCACTGCCTCGCGGAAGTGGCTCAGGTGACGCTGAACGTCCTCCGGCTTTGTCTCTGGGCTCATCAAGGTCATGTTGTGAAACGGGGTCATAAGTATCCCTCGGTTCAGCGCGTGCAGCTGGAGGAACTGCTGCAGCTCGAAGTCCTCAGCCGCTGCCGCCTCGGCACCAGTCTTTGGTGCTGACGGGCGAAAGCTGTATTCGCCCCTGCAGCCAACCCTGGAGACCTGCCAGGGAAGCCCAAACTCATCGATGATTTCCTGAATGCCCTGCTGCCACATGATTGCCAGCGACTCCATGTGTTCAAAGGCCTCCGGGGTGAGCACCTCGGTCAAGGTTGCCCCGACAGCAGCCATTGAGAGTGCGTTTCCGGCGAGGGTTCCACCAACCCCGCCAACATCGATACTCTCTAGCTCCATTGATGCCGCGATGGTCTCCGCAAGGGTCTCGGTCATTCCGTAAGCGCCGACTGCAATGCCACCACCAATGGTTTTGCCGAGCACCAGCGCATCTGGTTTCAGGCCAAGTTGGGCTGTCATGCCGCCGGGTCCAGCAGAGAGGGTGTGGGTCTCATCGAGGATCCAGATGATGTCGTATTTCCTGCATAGCTCCTGCATGCCCTCTAGATAGCCAGCATCTGGCAACACGATGCCGATGTTTGTGAGAGCAGGTTCCATAAGCATTGCGGCCACCTCGCCGCTCGCGAAGGCAGCCTCAGCTGCGGCCAGGTCATTGAACGGAATCGAGACAGTCGTTTGGTCAAGGGGGACGGGGGCACCGATGTTGTTCTTGCGTGATGCGGTGCTGCCGTCAGGCGCAAGGTTTGCAAATGTCTCGTCGACGGTGCCGTGGTAGCAGTAGTCGTGGACCGCGATCTTTTGCCGGCCAGTGACGTGCCTAGCAAAGCGAATCAGGTGTCGGTTCGCGTCTGTCGCGCTGAGCGTGAACTGCCACTTGGGCAAGCCAAACCTGCTATTGAGTTCCCTGGCGTTCTTAGACGCTTGCTCGGTTGGGAGCATGAGAGTAATGCCCTTTTTGGCCTGCTTGCTAATGGCCAAGACTGTTGGCTGAGGGGAGTGACCCGACATTGAACCGGTGTCGCCAAGGCAGAAGTCGGTGTATTCGTTGTCGTCAAGATCTATGAATCTTGCTCCAAAGGCGCTTTTCACATAGACAGGAAAGCCTCCTGGCCACTTCGCCATCCAAATCATTGGGACTCCGGCGAGCATGCTGTCCCTGCCGGAGCTGTGAGCTATCGAGCTTGCCTGGTGTGTTTCTTGAAAGCGCTGCTGTTCGCGCTGGAAAAGCGCGGCCAAACGCTCACGGTGCGGATAAATAGAAATCATGAATCACCTTTGATTCTCTTTTGGGTTTCCCCTGGATTTTTTTACAGCTAGAGCTTGGCCAGTCCGGCCGCAAGAACATCAAGTGCGTCCTGCAGCAGCTCGTCGCTGATCGCAAGCGGAGGTAGGAATCTCAGAACGTTGTTGTAGGTACCAGCATTGAGCACCAAAACACCGTTTTGGTGGCAGTGCTTCATCACTGCATCGGTGGCCTCAGGGTTTGGGTCCATGGTTCCGGGCCTGACAAGCTCGATCGCCTGCATTGCGCCCTTGCCGCGAACATCTCCAATTACCGGGTAGTTGTTCTGCATCGCAGTGAGCCTGCCTGAGAGAATCTCACCAATTTGCTCGGCTCTTTCAAACCAGCCGCCCTCTTCGAACTGCTCCATGACCGCTACCGCAGCGGCTACGGCAGTGGGGGAGCCACCGAAGGTTCCTCCGAGTCCGCCTGCGTGAGCGGCATCCATGATCTCGGCCCTGCCGACAACTCCTGAGAGCGGCATGCCGCCGGCTATTCCCTTGGCGACTGTAATGAGATCGGGCTCAAAGCCTTCTTCCCACTCGCTGGCAAACCACTTTCCGGTCCTTGCCATACCGCTCTGAACCTCGTCAGCAACCAGCACGATGCCGTTGGCCCTGGTCCACTCCTGAAGCGTGAGCAAGAATCCTGGGGCTGGGACAATGAAGCCGCCCTCGCCCTGGATGGGTTCGATAAAGAGTGCTGCAAGTTGTGATGCACCAACCCGCTTTTCTAGGTAGGTGATTGCCCTGGTTGCCGCCTCGGGTCCGGTCATCTCAGCCGGGTCCCGGAATGGGTAACTCATAGGGGCGTGATGGACACTTCCAGCAAGGGGTCCAAAACCGGTTCCATAGGGATGAGCCTTGAAGTTCATGGCCATCGTGAGATTCGTGCGACCGTGGTAGGAGTGGTCAAAGACCGCGATCTCGGTGCGACCGGTCGCCTTTCTTGCAATCTTTACCGCGTTTTCAACAGCCTCTGCACCCGAGTTGAAAAATGCGGCCTTTTTCTTTTTTCCGCACGGTGCGTGGCTGGTAAGTAGCTCAGCCGCTCTCACATAGGGCTCATAGGGAGCGACGGTGAAAAGGGTGTGGGTTAGTTTGGCGACCTGCTCAGAAACAGCGGCCACGAGCTTCTCGTTGGTGTGACCAATGGTGACAACGCCAATGCCAGAGCCCATGTCAATCAGGTGATTGCCATCAACATCTTTCAGTATTGCGCCGTGGGCCTCTTCGATGAAGGTTGGCAACATGGTTCCGACTCCCGCGGAGACGACCTCGCTTCGACGCTTCTGCAAGGCGAGGGAATTGGGCCCTGGAATGGCGGTGACGACGTGGCGCTTCTGCTCGAGAGTCATGTCAGAAGTCTAGATTCTCAAAGCTGTTTTCTGGCTCAAGATCCAGAACTTCAAAGCGGGTTCTAAGCTTTCCCTATGCGCTCGGTGATAGTTCTTGGTTCTACCGGTTCGGTCGGCTCTCAGGCTCTAGACCTAATCAGGGAGTTCCCCGACCGGTTCAAGGTTGTCGGGCTCTCGGCAAACACCTCCACAGAGCTTCTAGAGCAGCAGCGCATTGAGTTTGGTTTGACTCGCGACGACGTTGCACTCGGTGCAGACGAGGCAGCCAAGCTGGCAAGAGATGTCCAGGCTGATGTTTTGGTGCACGGCATCAGCGGCTCTGCCGGGCTGGCCGCCACCCTTGCGGCTCTTGAGAGCGGCAAGACCCTGGCGCTGGCTAACAAAGAGTCGCTCATTGTTGGCGGTGAGCTTGTCACCAGCATTGCAAGCCCTGGTCAGATAGTTCCGGTTGACTCCGAACATTCGGCGCTCGCACAATGCCTCAGGTCCGGTGACGACGCTGAGGTTGAAAAGCTAATCCTGACCGCAAGCGGAGGGCCCTTCAGGGGTTTTTCTGCCGAGCAGCTTAGGTCAGTGACCATTGAGCAGGCACTAAAGCACCCGACCTGGTCGATGGGCCGAATCATCACCATCAACTCGGCTTCTATGGTGAACAAGGGCCTAGAGATGATTGAGGCGCAGCTGCTTTTTGGTGTCCCGATTGACAGGATCGCAATAACCGTTCACCCGCAGTCCGCTGTCCATTCGATGGTGGAGTACTCCGACGGATCGGTTATCGCTCAGTGCTCAATTACCGACATGAAGCTTCCGCTCGCGCTCGCGCTCGATTGGCCAAAGCGGCAACCAGGTGCTGTGGCGCCAATTGACTGGACTCAGAGTCACTCGTGGGAGTTCGAGCCAATCGACGAAGAGGTTTTCAAGGCCATTCCACTTGCTCGTGAGGTCGCACTTCGAGGACTTACTTTCCCCGCTGTCTATAACGCTGCCAATGAGCAGGCAGTTGAAGCGTTCTTGGCAGGGCAAATTGGCTTTGTCGAGATCGTCAGCATCATCGACCAGGTAATAGAGCAGCACAACCCCCCTGCAAGCCTCACTCTTGAGGGCGTATTGGAATCTGAGGCTTGGGCTCGCCTCACAGCAGACTCTCTAATTGCCCAGCGGATCAGCTAGTAACCTTGACTACGTGCTCGAC
>Ga0209136_1002543_pt1 | contig 11006 bp, 4 predicted proteins | sample SaaInl0LU_22_DNA_FD_184640 | JGI IMG/M metagenome (GOLD analysis project Ga0209136, IMG submission 184640) | Marine microbial communities from expanding oxygen minimum zones in the Saanich Inlet - ESP_90LU_22_DNA (SPAdes) (version 2) | ecosystem: Environmental > Aquatic > Marine > Intertidal zone... | reverse complement strand
ATTCGAAGATTGGATGTTTGGTTGTGACTTGTGTCAAGATGTTTGTCCTTGGAATCGTTTTTCAAAACCGCATTCCGAACCTTTGTTCGAGCCCCATCCAGATTTGTTTCAAATGACTAAAAGGGATTGGGAAGAAGTGACCGAAGACGTCTTTCAAAAAGTCTTTCAAAAGTCAGCCGTAAAACGCGCAAAATTTTCAGGGTTGAAAAGAAATATTCAGTTCCTAAAAGAGAGTTCTGGAAGATAAGAGTCTTCCTTGTTTATTTCGAAATAATCTATGGGAAATAGGTTATATTTGTCAGTAATACGTCCAAATAAATTTCTATGTCAGCATCCAATAAAAGAAGAGAGGCACTCTTGTATCATGCCAAGCCTACCCCTGGAAAAATTAAAGTAGTTCCTACCAAAAAATACGCAAGTCAACGAGATTTGTCTTTGGCGTATTCGCCAGGCGTTGCCGAACCCTGTTTAGAAATAGAAAAAGACCCAGAAAATGCCTATCGATATACTTCGAAAGGAAATTTGGTGGCAGTTATTTCAAATGGAACTGCCGTATTGGGATTGGGAAATATTGGTCCTTTGGCGGGGAAACCTGTTATGGAAGGAAAAGGACTCTTGTTTAAAATTTTCGCAGACATAGATGTGTTTGATATAGAATTGGATGTCACGGATGTTGATAAATTTGTAGAAACGGTGAAAGCAATTTCCCCAACCTTTGGAGGAATCAATTTGGAAGACATCAAGGCTCCAGAAGCTTTTGAGATTGAAAGAAGATTGAAAGAAGAGCTAGACATTCCTGTGATGCATGACGACCAACACGGAACCGCAATTATTTCAGCGGCAGCTTTAAAAAATGCAGTAGAAATTGTTCAAAAAAATATAGAAGATGTACAAATCGTGGTCAATGGAGCAGGAGCCGCTGCAATTTCTTGTACACGCTTGTATTTAGCATTAGGAGCCAAAAGAGAAAATATTGTCATGTGTGATAGCAAAGGTGTTATCCGAACAGATATTGAAAACTTGTCCTCGCAAAAATCGGAGTTTGCCACAGATAAGAATTTGTATTCTTTGAGTGATGCCATGAAAAATGCCGACGTTTTTATAGGGCTTTCTATTGCCGATGTCGTTACTCCAGCCATGTTGTTGACAATGGCAAAAGATCCCATTGTTTTTGCAATGGCAAACCCGTCACCTGAAATTTCATACGATTTGGCAGTAAAAACCAGAGAAGATATTTTGATGGCAACAGGACGTTCTGATCATCCCAATCAAGTAAACAATGTGCTTGGTTTTCCTTTTATTTTTAGAGGAGCTTTGGATGTAAGAGCGACAGGAATCAATGAAGAAATGAAATTAGCCGCAGTCTATGCTTTGGCAGATTTGGCAAAAAGATCAGTTCCAGAACAAGTAAATTTAGCTTATGGTACATCGAATTTAACTTTTGGAAAAAATTACATCATCCCCAAACCCTTTGACCCTCGTTTGATTTATGAAATTCCTCCTGCCATTGCCAAAGCAGCCATGGATTCCGGAATTGCAAAACACCCGATTCAAGATTGGGAAGCATACAAACATATTTTGATGGAGCGTTTGGGAACTGGAAGCAAAGTAGTAAGAATGTTGCATGACAGAGCCAAGTCAGATCCAAAGCGAGTCGTATTCAATGAGGCAGACAAATTGAATGTGATCAAAGCTGCACAGATTGTTCATGACGAAGGAATTGCCATTCCTATTTTATTAGGGAATGAAGAAATAATTCTAGGATTGAAAGAAGAAATCGGTTTTGATGCCGAAGTGGAAATTATAGATCCGAAAGTAGATCAAATCCGAGCCAAAAGATTTGCTTATGCAGCTATTTACTGGAAGTCGAATCGACGGAAAGGAGTAACGCTAGTGGAAGCTCAGAAAATGATGCGCGAACGCAATTATTTTGCAGCAATGATGTTGAATGAAAAAGATACGGATGCCATGATTACAGGCTATTCAAGAAACTATGCAAGTAGTATCAAACCTCTGTTTGAAACCATTGGTATGGAAAAGGGGGTGTCGAGAATTTCAGCAACCAATCTTATGTTGACTAAAAAAGGTCCTATGTTTTTAGCAGATACCACTATCAATATAGACCCAACACCAGAACAATTGGCAAAAATTACAGAGATGACTACAAATGTTGCTAAAATGTTTGGTGTAAATCCTGTTGTTGCCATGCTGTCTTTTTCAAACTTTGGAGCCTCCAATTCAGAAAAATCGCGAAAAGTAGGAAAAGCAGTCGAGATCATTCATGAAACGTATCCCGATTTGATTGCAGATGGCCCTGTGCAAATTGATTTTGCGCTGAATTCAGAAATGATGGAAGATAAATTCCCATTTTCCAACCTTTCAGGGAATAAGCCAAATGTATTGATATTTCCAAATTTGGATTCCGCCAATATTACCTACAAAATGATGAAAGAACTCAATGGCACAGAATCGATAGGCCCCATTGTTTTAGGATTGAAAAAACCAGCACATGTAATGCAGTTAGGCGCAAGTGTTGATGAAATAGTAAATATGGCTGCTGTAGCTGTCGTAGATGCACAAAATAAATCTAGAAAGAATTAAAGATGATTACACAACTAAAAGGAAGATTGGTGGAAAAAAATCCAACACATATCGTGGTGGATTGTAACGGAGTGGGGTATTTATTGCATATATCATTGCATACCTATGAACAATTGACATCAGATGAATTGTTGACAGTATTTACACATTTGTCTATTAAAGAAGACGCACATACCTTATATGGTTTTGTGACGAAAGTAGAAAGAGAAATTTTTCGTTTGCTAATCTCAGTCTCAGGAGTTGGGCCCAGTATTGCTAGAACAATGTTGTCATCAATGACTTCCGAAGAAATACAACAAGCCATTGCTTCTGAAAATGTAGCACTGATTCAGTCAGTGAAAGGAATCGGCGCTAAAACCGCACAAAGGTTGATATTAGATTTAAAAGACAAGATTTTAAAAACCTACGAATTGGAGGAATTGCCATCGCTACAACACAATACAAACAAGGAGGAAGCGTTATCAGCTTTAGAGGTTTTAGGTTTTGCACGTAAAATATCTGAAAAAGTATTGGATAAAATTTTAAAAGTAGAATCAGATTTGTCCGTGGAAATATTGATTAAAAAAGCATTGAAAAGTTTCTAAACGCATTTGAGAAAAAGAATACCAAAATATACAGGTTTTTTTGTGTTGCTTTTGTTTGTTTTTTTTCAAAATAAATTGAAGGCACAAGTACCGTCGTCTGTTATTGAAAAAACAGATAGTATTCCAAGTGCAAAGGTTCTCAACGATAGCCTGCCTTATAAATTTCGCAAAAACAGCAATGGAAGCTTGTTTCTGAATTTACCAACTTTAAAAGAAGTTGTTTTTGACGAGGATATCAAGCGCTATGTAGTTTTAGAAAAAATAGGGGCGACCGTTGTAAAACAACCCTTGTTTTTTTCCACAACTGAGTACAAAGAATACAAGTTAAAAGATGGCATAACTCGCTACTACCAAGAAAAAATATCCGCATTAAATTCAAATAAAAAAGGGAGCAAAAAGGCTCAGAAAGATTTGTTACCAACTTATTATGTGAATTCTAAGTTGTTTAAAACTATTTTTGGAGGAAATACAATTGAGGTAAATACCAAAGGTTCTCTCAATGTGCGCTTGGGAGGCTTATATCAGAATATAGAAAACCCCCAACTTTCCGAAGAAAATAGAAGTAATTTTTCCTTTGATTTTGACCAACAAGTAACGGCAAGTATTTCAGCCAAAGTAGGCGAACGATTGCGCGTGACCGCTAATTACGATACCCAATCTACGTTCGATTTTCAGAATTTGGTGAAATTGGAGTTTTTAACAGCAAATAATCTTAAAGATAGGGCGGAGTCTTTAAAAAATTACAAATCCAAAGAAGAGGATGATATTGTTCGGAAAATAGAGTTGGGTAATGTAGGGATGGATGTCAGCAATAACCTTATTTCAGGAGCACAAAGTTTGTTTGGTTTGAAAACCGAATTGCAGTTTGGAAAAACAAGTATTACTTCCGTTTTTTCTCAGCAAAGATCGCAAACCAAAACGGTAACCGCGCAAGGAGGGGCCACCTTGAATGAATTTGAGCTGCAAACATCGCAGTATACAGCAAACAAACATTTCTTTCTTTCGCAATACTTTCGAAACAATTATAACAAAGCCTTGGCACAGTTTCCGTTAGTCAATAGTAATGTGAATATTACCAATTTAGAAGTATGGATAACCAATAGAATTACGAACACCACGGACGTGAGAAACATTGTGGCTTTGACAGATTTAGCAGAGTCGGGAGTCGATGTATACGATGCTATGAATAGCAATATTACAAATGCAGAAGTAGTTCCAACCAACGCTTTTGATCATCCTGACAACAGTTCTAATAATTTGTTTGCTGTTTTGAGTGATGATAGGATTCGAAATATTTCGACAGTAATGCCAGCTTTGCCTTCATCTATGGTGCAAGGAACGGACTTTACAATTTTAGAAAATGCAAAAAAATTAACGAATTCAGAATATACTTTTCATCCACAATTGGGAATATTGTCATTGAATCGTCCCTTGGTGGATGGAGATGTATTGGCGGTTGCTTTTCAGTATACCTACAGCGGTAAAGAAGGTATATTCAAAGTAGGAGAATTGTCAACTGACGGAAAATTGTCTTCAGAAAATATAGTAGTAAAATTATTGCGAAGTGAATTGATTCAGCCTGCCAATAGAATATGGGACTTGATGATGAAGAATGTCTATTCTTTAGGGGCTTATCAAATGGAGCAAGAAGGGTTTCGGTTGGATTTATTATACAAAGACGATCGAACAGGCGTTGCTGTCAATACCTTACAGAATGCCAAATCAGTATACCAACAGGGAGGAGAAGAGATCAGGGTTTCCGAAAGATCAATTTTGAACTTGGTGAAGTTGGATAGCTTGGATCAGAATAATTTTATGAAACCTAAAGGAGATGGTTATTTTGATTATGTGGAGGGAATCACGGTGAATTCCAAAGATGGGAGTGTTATTTTCCCGACTGTAGAACCTTTTGGACGAGATTTAAAAGCAAAGTTAACCGATACTTCTGATGCCAATTTTCTCTTTGAAGAATTGTATACCAACACACAAACCAATGCACGAAACAGTTTCCAAACCAAGGATAAATATTTATTGAAAGGCTATTACAAATCGAATACAAGTAGTGGAATTTCTTTGGGAGCTTTCAACGTGCCGAAAGGTTCGGTAAAAGTAACTTCCAACGGGATACTCTTGTCAGAAGGGGTAGACTATGTGGTGGATTATTTAAGCGGACGTGTGCAAATTATCAATCCAGCGATCGAGGCTTCAGGTGCCCCTGTTCAAGTTTCTTTGGAGAATAATACTTTGTTCAACCAACAAACAAAGCGTTACGTAGGAATTGATGTCACCCATAAATTCTCAGACAAATTTCAAATGACAGGGACCTATTTAAATGTCAATGAGAGGCCCCTCACTCAAAAAGTGGCTTTTGGAGCGGATCCTATCAACAATACCATGCTAGGCTTTAGTTTGAATTATGATACAGAAGTTCCATTTTTTACAAAACTGGTAAATAAACTGCCTTTTCAAGATACAGATGTAGTATCCAATTTATCCGTTCGCTCCGATTTTGCTTATCTGAAACCGGGAACTCCAAGCGGTATTGATTTAGGAGGTGAGGCAACTACCTACATTGATGATTTTGAAGGAGCACAAATCCCCATCAACCTGATGGACGTGAATTCCTGGAAATTGGCGAGTAAACCGAAAAATTTCGTTGATCAAGAAAATCGATTCCGAGATCTTGGTGATGAAACAGCCTATGCGGATCCAAATGATGAAGGCGTTCTAGACAGTGGGAAAAAAAGAGCCAAATTGGCATGGTATACTATCGATCAATTGTTTTATGGAGGTTCTTTGAAGCCGTCTAATATCAATAACGAAGAATTATCAAGACCAGAAGTGAGCAGGGTAGTCTACGAAGAGCTTTTTCCACAAACGAATTTAGATATCACACAAAGTAATACGCTTCGGACCTTTGATTTAGCCTATTATCCGCAGGAGCGCGGGAGCTATAATTATGCAACAGATTCAGACTTGGTAGCTGCAACACAAAATAATTGGGGAGGAATTACGAGAGCGTTGACTACAACAGATTTTGAAAGAGCCAATGTAGAATACATTCAATTTTGGCTGCAAGATCCTTATGAGGGATATTCTATCAATAGCAGCGAAGCAGAAGGTGCCGATGGAACTGCTCCAAGCAATGAAGGAGCACTTTACTTTAATTTGGGAAATATTTCAGAAGATATTTTGCGTGACGGTTCTAAAATGTTTGAAAATGGACTACCGGAAGCATCAGATGCAACCATTCCTGAACAAACGGCATGGGGTAACAAACCGGTAAGCAAATCTTTTCTCTACACCTTTACAGAAGTTGATGCAGACAGGCAAATTCAAGATGTTGGATTGGACGGTTTGAACGATGAAGCTGAGAAAAATAAATTTCCAATGTTGTCACAAAAAGAAGATCCTTCCTCTGACAACTACCGATTTTTTAGAGGGAATGCCTACGACGATCAGAAGGCTAGTATTTTAACTCGTTACAAAGAGTTTAACAATACAGAAGGAAACTCTCCAACAGCAGGTTTGAGCCAAGAATCGTTTCCAACTTCTGCAACGACCATTCCTGACGCCGAAGACGTCAACAAAGACCAAACAATGAATACGATTGACGCGTATTATCAATACAAGGTATCCTTAAAACAGTCAGATTTGGTGGTTGGAAAAGGTCATGTTGTCGATATGAAAGAAGTTGCGAGAGAAACTCCAGATGGAAAGACATTGCAAACGCGTTGGTATCAATTTAGGATTCCTGTTGTGTCAGGAACTCCAATCAACGGAATTGCGGGATTCAATTCCATTCGTTTTATGAGGATGTTTGTGACCAATTACACCAAGCCTGTTGTTTTGCGTTTTGGACAGTTGCAATTGGTAAGAGGAGATTGGAGACGTTACATTCAAAATGTACATGGCGGTATTCCCGTAGCGAGTGACAATTTGGATGAGACAGAATTGAAAAATTTCACCTCTGGAGTGGTGAATTTTGAAGAAAATGAAAATCGAGTTCCGATACCCTACGTATTGCCGCCTGGAATTGTAAGAGAGCAACTGCAATCCTCTGCATATATTCAGTTTCAAAACGAACAGTCCCTTTCAGTAAAAGTGGACAATCTAGAGAAAGAAGAAGCACGAGCGGTCTATAAAAATACCATTACAGATTTAAGAATGTACAAGCGAATGAAAATGTTTGTGCATGCCGAAGGAAGAGGGGCAGCCAATTTACAAGACGATAAATTGATGGCAATTGTAAGGATTGGAGCAGACTTAAGTGAGAATTTTTATCAAATTGAAATTCCATTGAAAGCAACTCTTTTTGGAGCCTCTATTCCAGAAGAAATTTGGCCAGCAGCCAACAATCTGGAGGTGGATTTAGAGGGGCTAGGCAAATTAAAGCTCGAGCGCTATCAAGCTATTGGCGCATCTGGGGTAAATACATTGTATCCAATTCCTCTGAAAGGAGAGGTCCCTGAATATCGAATTCGTGTAAAAGGAAACCCCAATTTAGCGAATATAAAAACCATCATGCTTGGGGTGAAAAACATTTCAAACAGTCCTCAAAGTGCAGAAGTTTGGTTCAATGAATTGCGCCTGGCAGAGTTTGACAACAAAGGGGGATGGGCCGCTGTAATGAGCGCCAATGCCAATTTTGCTGATTTGGCAGATGTCGCTTTGACAGGTCGAATGCAAACTATTGGATTTGGAAATGTTGAGCAAAGAGTCAATGAGAGAAGTCAAGAAGAGGTCAAACAATACGGCGTCTCTACAAATATAAATGTTGGGAAATTGATGCCAAAGCAATGGGGCGTGAACATCCCGATGAGTTATTCTGTTTCAGAAGAATTCAGAGATCCGAAGTACGACCCTCAATTTCAAGATGTGCTGTTTGAAGATGCAAAAGACATCAATGAGAATAGTGAAAATGCGCAAGATTATACCAAACGAAAAAGCATCAATTTTATCAATGTAAGAAAAGACCGTGTGGGAGCAATAGAGAAAGCACCCATGCCTTATGATATTGAAAATTTTTCGGTCTCCTACAGCTACAATGAAGAGTATCACAAAGATTACAATATACAAAAACACTTCACGCAAGATGTGAGGGCTTCAGCAAATTACGCTTATACCATAGTTTCAAAACCCATAGAACCTTTTCAAAAAGTTCCATTATTTCAGAAGAGCAAATATTTTAAAATTATCAAGGATTTTAATTTTTATCTTCTGCCAAAAAATATCGGGGTGAACACGAATATCACTCGAAATTACAACGAGCAACTTTCAAGAAATTTGGTACCAGGACTCAGTCAATTGCCAACATTGCGCCAAAGAAATTTTCTATTTGATTGGGATTATACTATCGGGTATGACGTTTCAAAAGCATTGAAAGTCAATTTTAGAGCAGCAAATAAGCACATATACGACAGCTTTGAAGCTGACGATACGATCGAAGATGACGAAATTACATTGTTTAGTAATTTCTTCAATATGGGAAGAGTGAACAACTACAGCCAAAAACTAGATGCGACCTACAAATTGCCAATTGACAAGCTACCTTATTTAGGTTTTGCAACCGCCGATTATACATACACAGCAAACTTTAATTGGCAGGCAGGACCGCGCTCAAAAGACGCCAATGGAGAGGTGACAAGCTTGGTCGGAAATAGTATCCAAAATGCCAATACGCAATCTTTGTCGACGAAATTCAATATGACAAAGTTTTATAAGGAAATAGGACTGCAAAAATTATTTTCATCAAAGAAGAAAAGGAAAAAGGCAAAGAAAATTAACAAGGGGAACAAATTTGCAAAGGCGAAACCAAGGATACGACGGAGTTCTAGAAAGAAAAAAACAACTCAGCAAAAAATAGCAGACGCATCTTATGCGTTGCTTACTTCTTTGAAGTCGGTCAACATAGGTTACAGTGAAAATAATGGAACACAATTGCAAGGCTACAAACCTGAGGTTGGGTTTTTGGGAAGACAAAATTATGGAGGAGGCCTGGCTCCTACTTTCGGATTTGTTTTTGGAGATCAAGCAGATATTCGTAGCATCGCATTGCAAAACAATTGGCTGATAGATAGAAAGGTGAATAATGTGGATGCCGAAGGGAATGTTGTAGAGGACGGTCTCTATTACAGCAAAAATTATATACAAACGCACTACAATAAGTTAGATGTGAACCTCTCGTTAAAACCGATCAAAGATTTGGACATTTCCGTAGTCGCGAATCGAATTCGTACTAAAAATATTTCTGAGCAGTTGGATCCGGTTGTCAATAGCAATGCGACTTTTGATACAGCTGATGATTACAATGAATTTGGACCTTCGCAACTTTCAGAAGTAGGAAATTTTAGCATGAGTTATAACATGCTAAAAACAGCTTTTGATGGAAATGGAGATGCGACTTTTGCAAAGTTTTTAGAAAACATTCCACAAATACAAAATAGACTTACTTCAAACTTAGCTGCAAAAACCAATCAAGATATCACTACCATAGATGGATACAGCGGGTTTGGTCAAGATGTTTTATTACCTGCCTTTGCAGCGGCATATGCGGGTGGCGATGCAAAAAAAGAAGGGCTGAAACCTTTTAAAAATTTGCCACTGCCGAATTGGAGGCTAACCTATAAAGGTTTTATGAAGATGAAATGGTTCAAAACTAATTTTTCCAACTTTACAATTTCTCATGGGTATATATCTTCCTACACTTTGGGGAATTATAGCAATAATTTACAATACAAAGAGAATGCGGTTGGGATTCCGAGCAAAGATTCTAACAACAATTATTTCTCAAAAAATGTCATATCGAATTTGACATTAAATGATGGGTTTTCACCATTGATAAAGTTAGATTTGAAGCTTAAAAATTCGATGTCTTTTCGAGGGGAAATTAAAAAAGACAGAACCCTGTCTTTGAATTTCAACAATTATACCTTGTCAGATATCAGAGGGACAGAATATGTTTTTGGACTGGGGTATCGCTTGAAAAATGTAAAGATAAGAACGCGTTTTGCAGGTAGAAGAAAAACAATGAAGGGAAATCTAAACATGAAAGCAGATATTTCTTTCAGGCAAAATATTTCGGTAATTCGCACCATGGACATTATAGACAATGAAATTGTAGCAGCCAACCAAATTACAGGTGGGCAAGATGTATTTTCTCTAAAGCTCTCTGCGGATTACAACTTAAATAAAAATCTCCTCGCTACATTTTATTATGATCAATCGGCATCGAAGTATGCAATTTCAACTTCATTTCCGAGACAGTCGATCAATACAGGTATTAGTATCACCTACAACTTAGGGAACTAATTCTTTGAGAGAAAAATTAATTGACTATTTTTGTGAATGAGTTCGAAAGACACGAATTTTTAGAATATTTTAAATAAAATAAGATGAATATACCGGAGGAGTTAAAATACACAAAAGACCATGAATGGGTGAAGATTGAAGGAGATGTGGCAACTATTGGAATCACAGATTTTGCCCAAAGTGAATTGGGAGATATCGTTTATGTGGATGTAGATACCTTAGACGAAATGGTGGAATCAGACGAGGTGTTTGGCTCGGTAGAAGCGGTAAAAACAGTGTCGGATTTATTTATGCCAGTAACGGGCGAGGTTGTCGAATTTAATGAAGAATTGGAGGACGAGCCTGAGAATGTAAATACAGATCCTTATGGAAAAGGCTGGATGATAAAAGTGAAAGTTTCCGATGTATCTGAATTTGAAAACTTATTAGATGCGCAAGGGTACAAAGCAATTATTGGAGCGTAACGTCATTTATCTTGCCTTTGGTATAACTTTTGCAATTGGCTATTTA
>Ga0209136_1002542_pt1 | contig 11006 bp, 7 predicted proteins | sample SaaInl0LU_22_DNA_FD_184640 | JGI IMG/M metagenome (GOLD analysis project Ga0209136, IMG submission 184640) | Marine microbial communities from expanding oxygen minimum zones in the Saanich Inlet - ESP_90LU_22_DNA (SPAdes) (version 2) | ecosystem: Environmental > Aquatic > Marine > Intertidal zone... | reverse complement strand
TTTTAAGATTAGATACCTCTATTTCGCTTGATGTTGTTTTTGCCAATACTAACTTTCCTAATACATCATAAATAGATATTTCAGATACTTCTGACAAACCTTGAACAAATAATTTATCATTTACAGGATTTGGATAAATAGAAATGTTTGTTAATTTTTGGTCATTTATACTAAGACCCGGACAAGTACCCCAAACAGGTTTATTACTTTCAATTAATGGAGAGCTGCTATTTGTGAAGCTATTTCTGTAATTCCAGCTAGATAAATTTGTAACGCACCAACCTGATAAATCTTGGTTGAAGGATGATGCAGCATAAAACATACCGCTCATATTAGTCACATTACTCACATCCCAAGAACCAATATCTTGATTGAAAGATGATGCATTATGAAACATACGCTCCATATCAGTAACCTTACTCACATCCCAAGAACCGATGTCTTGATTGAAAGCATCCGTACTTCTAAACATACTTCTCATATCAGTCACACTACTCACATCCCAAGAACCAATATCTTGATTGAAAGAATCTGCATTAAAAAACATCATATCCATATTTGTAACATTACTCACATCCCAAGCACTTATGTCTGCATTAAAAGATGCACTAATAAACATATCACTCATATCAGTAACATTACTTACATCCCAATCAGGCATTGCACCATAAGGACTATTACTGCATTTACCATCTACAGGATTAGTTAATAAACAATTGTTTCTGGCTACCTTAATATTAGCATCATTAATTGGAATAGTATCATCAGAATTATAACATTGTGAAGCTATTCCTGCATCTATAATTGTCCATCCGTAGGCATCTATGATGTTTTGCCTTACTTCACCTGATAAACAATATTGTAAATTAGAATTAGAAAAATTAATATCTTGTTGTAGTGTTAATATAGACCAACCTGTAAGTAAAGAATCGTAATTCTCTACTGAAATAGAAGAATACCTAGCAAAACTATAGAAATCAGTCACGTTGGAAACATCCCAAGAACCAATATCTTGGTTAAAAGATGATGCACTATTAAACATATCACTCATATCAGTAACATTACTTACATCCCAAGAACCAATATCTTGGTTAAAAGATGATGCACTATCAAACATATCACTCATATCAGTAACATTACTTACATCCCAAGAACCAATATCTTGGTTAAAAGATGATGCACTATCAAACATATCACTCATATCAGTAACATTACTTACATCCCAAGAACTTAAATCCCCATTGAAAGAATCTGCATTATAAAACATAGAACTCATATCAGTAACATTACTCACATCCCAAGAACTTAAATCCCCATTGAAAGTAGTTTTGTTCTTAAATACCTGACTCATATTTGTAACCTTACTTACATCCCAATCAGGCATTGCACCAAAAGGAGTATCGCTTCGCAAACCATCATCAGGATTAGTACTTAAACAGTAGTCTACAGCTTGTTTTAAATTAACATTTGTAATTGGAATTAGATTTGTTGGTTTTGTTTGACAAGTACCCCAAACAGGTTTATTACTCTCTGTTAGAGGAGAATATTTACTAAAAATAGGTCTTCCAAAGAATATAGGCCCATTAGTAATCTGCCAAACGCACCAATTGGATATATCTTGGTTGAAATTACTTGCATAATAAAACATATATCTCATATCAGTAACTTTACTCACATCCCAAGAACCAATATCTTGGTTAAAAGATGATGCACTATTAAACATATAATTCATATTAGTCACATTACTCACGTCCCAAGCACTTAAATCCCCATTGAATGTAGTTTGATCTTTAAATGCTTCACTCATATCAGTCACATTACTCACATCCCAATCAGGCATTGCTCCATACTCACCATCACTGCACATACCATCTTCGGGGTTTGTGCTTAAACAAGTGTTGATAGCTGTTATAAAATTAGCATCTGTAATGGGGGTTTTTGGACAAGTACCCCAAACAGGTTTATTTTCTTCTGTGAGTGGAGAATTTAAACTAAATGCACTTGGTTCTGAACTTATATTAGAAACACACCAATTGGATATATCCTGATTAAATGACGTTGCATATTCAAACATAGCACCCATATCTGTAACACTACCAACGTCCCAAGAACCTATATCTTGGTTAAAAGAGGATGCACCTTCAAACATAGCACCCATATCTGTAACACTACCAACGTCCCAAGAACCAATATCTTGGTTGAAAGAACCTGCATAATAAAACATTTGCTGCATAGTCGTCACACTACTCACATCCCAAGAACCAATATCTTGATTGAAAGATTCTGCACCATATGCACCATAAAACATATGTCCCATATTAGTAACACTACTCACATCCCAAGAACCAATATCTTGGTTGAAAGATGTTGCAGATTCAAACATAGCATACATATCTGTAACACTACCAACGTCCCAAGAACCTATATCTTGATTGAAAGATGATGCATTATTAAACATTCTAAACATATCTGTAACACTACCAACGTTCCAAGAACCAATATCTTGATTGAAAGCGTTTGTTGTCGATAACATCCTCCTCATATTAGTCACACTACTCACATTCCAAGAACCTATATCTTGATTGAAAGAGGTTGCATCTTTAAACATATTTTCCATATTCGTCACACTACTCACATTCCAAGAGCCGATGTCTTGATTAAAAGCAGATGCTGCCTTAAACATATTCCCCATATTAGTCACATTACTCACATCCCAAGAACCGATATCTTGATTAAAAGCAGAAGCATCCCGAAACATACTTCCCATATTAGTAACATTACTCACATCCCAAGAACCAATGTCTTGATTAAAAGCTGATGCACTTGCAAACATACCAACCATATCAGTCACACTACTCACATCCCAAGAACCAATATCTTGATTAAAATCTGACGCAACATTAAACATACCTCTCATATTAAAAACACCACTCACATCCCAAGAGCTAATATCTTGATTGATAGCTGATGCCCTATAAAACATATATGACATATTCGTTACACTACTAACATCCCAAGAGCTAATATCTTGATTGATAGCTGATGCCCTATAAAACATATATGACATATTGGTTACATTACTTACATCCCAAGAACCAATATCTCCATTGAACGTAGTTTGATCTTTAAATGCTTCACTCATATCAGTCACATTACTCACATCCCAATCAGGCATAGCACCATACTCACTATCACTACACATACCATCTACGGGGTTTGTGCTTAAACAAGTGTTTATTGCGTCTTGAAAATTAGCATCTGTAATGGGAGTTGTTTCATTAGAAGCATATAAATTAGCTATTTCTTCTTCGGTTAATGCTCTGTTCCAAATACCGATGTCGTCCATTATCATATTGGTATATTCTTTTGCACCACCACCAATATCATTTCCTATATTCAACTTATTATTAGAATCAACACAATTAAAACCTGAATGTGCTTTTGAAAATAGAACTTCACCATCGTAATAAACGGTATAATCAGAAGAATTAATAGAAACAACAAAATGATGCCATCCATTATGGAGACCAGGTGCTTCATAAATAGTTCGAGAGCTTTGACATCCTCCGTATTCACCACCTACTCCAATTTTATCATCTGGTAGCATTACAAAATTAAATCTATGACTATATTGTGAACCATACTCCAAAATATATCTATTATTAGGTGTAATACTTTTAAACCAAAACGAAAATGTTTGATTAGGGTCTTCTGTTAATAATTGATTAATAGAATTTTCAAGGAATAACTCACTGCCATTTCCAGAAAAGTATGCAGATGACAATTGATTTTCAAATCTATCATTATTAAATGTAACATTATTATTAACTAAATTATTCCCATTTCCACTTTCATCGTTAGCATTACCATTAAATGGCCAATAGCCAACTAAACCATTTGTAGGTACATAAGAAGGTACTTGTGCGTTTGTATTTGCTATACATCCAATAACAAATAAAGTAAGTAGTACTTTTTTCATTTTATGTTTATTATGCTTAATATCAAACAAAAATACTATTTTTTTTAAATCTATTCTCCTTTGAATATGCTAACATAAGTATTTGTAACCTCTCCTTTGCCATTTAAAACTATACAGTCAAGCTTCAAAAAGCTATGAGCATTCATCTACATATAGATGAACCTACTTAAGAGGTTTAGAAATAGCTGAATTGAAAGAAGAAGATATGCCTATGGTTTGCATAAAAAAATGAAATTTTAAACGAATTGGTAAGGCAGTCAGGCAAAGGGAACTTCAGAAAGTATAGATGTATTCGTTAATAAAGCATCAACTCAAGCCATTCTTAAACATCTTAAACAAAAAGGAAGTATTAAAAAGACTGCATTATTATCTAAAACTTCAGAAGGTACAGTTAAAAAAGTAAAAAAGATGATTAGAAATGGTGAAATATCTTTAGCATAAAAAACTAATTTTTAAACTCAGAAAATATGCGCTTTAAGATTACTTAAAAAGTATAGTATGATTTATATAAAGTATTAAACCCTTTAAAAGTGCTTTAAATAGCTTTTTTAAGGGGTTTTTGATGTTCTTTAGTTACTACGTAAAATGAAGTTTTGTATTTGCTAGTAATCCAATTTAATGAATTCAAATAAATAACGTTATTCTTAGTTAGATAACATAGTTATTTACTTTTTTAAAATCTTCTTTAGTGTTATGGAAATATCGCTAATTACTTTTAGTAAATTATAAACTAAAAGAGAACCTAGTATATATCCAAATGTTGGAATAAGTCCCAATGCATTAAAATCATCAATAGAGCTTCCCCTACTATTAAAAACTAAACAAGTAGTCGCAAAAGTCACAATAGCTAATATAATTCCAAAAAACATCAAAACTCCTGCAATAAATTTTAAAGTGTCTTCACTTATGAAATCATTTGACTGTTCATTTGATTGTTCATTTTTTACTTCTTCCATATTTTAATTATTTTAAGTTTAACTTCTGCTATACTGTTATTTATATTTAGGCAATATATTAATTAATTTTCAAAACCTTTTTCTTTAGCATCTATAAAGTTTCGTTGTAGTTTATCTTGAAAACTTTTATCTAGTTGCAACGATAGGTTAGTTAATACTTCGTCTTGTTTTTCTATCCTATTTTTTAAATACTGAACTTGTTGTTTCTGAAAGTTTACTTCAGAAAGCGTCCCGATAACATCTTGATACTCTTCTTCAGTGAATATTTTGTGCTGAACGTTCTGTTCCATTGCTTCCAAAGTAATTAACTGAATAGCTTCTTTTAATTTTTCTTGGTGGGGGATAATCTGCTGTTCTTTTAGCTTCTTATTTTCTTCTTGTAGTGATTGGATTTTCTTATCTAAGCGAGTATTTATGTCTTTATAATGTTCTAAATCTAGCTGTAAAGATTGGATTTCTAAGTCTAATTGATTTGACGCGACACTGTCTTTGCTTGACGTGGTTATGACGTTAGGTTTTTTACTCTCTAAGATTATGTTTTGTATGGTACGTCCATAAAACAAATACCTGCCGTCTATTTTCTTTTGATTGTCTTTCTTTGCTTTCCTTTGTAGCTTCCTAATTGACCAACCTGTTAAATTTGAAGCTTCTTTTACTGTATATAGTGCATCACTCTTAATATTCATAAAAACATAATTTTATCTCAATACGTCAAAGTTAGTTTTTATTGACGTATTAAAACAAAATGTCGCAACATAAATAAAAAATAATGTCGTTGTCAATGGGAATAAGGGTTGTAGAAGGGCATAAAAAAAGGTAGGGATTGTGGAAGTCCTACCTTTGATAATTTTCGTCAAAACAATAGCAATAAAAATGCTAATTGATACTGCAAATATACGAAAAACAAAAGAAATATTTTTTAAAACTACCTTTTTATAACAGTTTTTCTTCTTCTACAACTTCGCCATTTTCCAATAAATATAAGCCTTCAGATAAGTATACAGCTGAATGGTGGGTAGGAGTTTTATTGTTCTTAATCTTCTTAAATAGTGACGATAATTCAGCCTTAAATTCATTGTCATTCATACTCTTATTTTTTTCTTTTATTATTATATATATATATTCTAAAGATTTCTATGTAAGCCCTATAAAACCTCAAAAAACAAGGTGTTAAAAATGACCAAAATTTTTAAATTGGCACTTTTTTACACCTTTTTTCAGTAAAAAAAGTATCAATATTTACTTCATTATAGAACCACCCTTTTTGACCTTTATACTCGAAATTCTCAATACTATTAAATTGCATATCGTTTATTTTACCAAAGTATAAAGCACTATCGTGTCTTCTAATAATTCCTTTGTTCTCAAATATATCTAATTCATTAGTTATTTTTTCAACAATTAGTTTTTCGTGGTATGCGCAAAAATTGAACATTGCGTCCATTGGCTTATTCCAAAAAGTAGATATTAAAAAAGAAATAACCCTTTCGTCAAAGTCTAAATTCTTTAAATTTCTAACTATATTTTTCTTGTGATTACCTACATCAATATTCTTTTTATCTGCATATTCAGAGGATAAAATATTAAGCATTGTATTTATTTTCTTCTTATTCTTCTTATTCTCTCCATAAAAGTTATTGGGTAAAGGTAGCCCAACCATTGAATAGATAATTCTTGAGTTACAAGAACGTATATCGAATTCATATACATCTACATCGAATAATTCAGATACTGCTTTAATTAACGTTATTGAAACTTCTGTTGTTAAATTGTAGTCACGTGAATTCCTTATTTTTTTAGGCACTCTTATTCTTTCTTGAGAAAACGCTATTATTAAACGAATATATCTGTCTTTAATATTTTCAATGAAGTCCTTTTTCCATTGTTTAAATTCCGTGCTTTTTCTATTAATTTCTTCTTTTTTGTTTTTAACAGCGTCTTTATATATTTCTTTACAAGCCCTATCTATACTACGCTCGTCTTTTAAAATACTGTATGCAAATAATTCGGTTTTTAAGTTCTTAAGTTTATCTAACTCTATTTCGTTAGGTGTTTTTTCAAAAGGTAAATCATCTAAATAATAATATTTTCTTCTTAGATATATTTCGTACTCTTTTACATAATATGACAAATTATCTTTTGGCTGTATGTTTATTTTCAAGCCATTCAATAAAGAATTTTTAATAATGATATCTTCATTAAGCTTTAAGTTTCTAAAAGCTACCTTATGAGAAACGTTCTTTAAGTTAAGTCTTTTATCCCCTTCATTTAAGTAAACTAAAGAAAACCCTCTTTCTTTAAAAAAAGCACCATAAACCTCATTAACCCCTTGCAAGTCAGCTTGTCTTAATTCATAGTCTAAATGATATTTAGTTTCGTTTAATTTAAAATCTAAAATCAACCCGAGTTCAGCATCTTGATTGTAATCAAAATATTTAGGAATGAATTTATAGTTCCTATCTGTTATTTTTTTCTCGTTACTTATTTTATTTGAATTGGCAACCTTAATCATAGTTTCTTTAGATTGCATTGGGGTCCTTGTCATATTCGGCATTCGGCACCATTCAATGTAGTCAGTTCCCCTTCTACTTCGCCCGATAGCTTGTATTAAATTTTGAGCGTAAAAAGTTTGATAAACGTAGGCTCTATCTTCAAACAAAAAGAAATTATTAATTCCGTTTTCGACATCAAAACCTTCAAAACCCGCAGAAGAAATAACTGTTAAATTACTATTCTCATCTATTTCTAATTTTACAGCTTCAATTATTTTTAAAAATAAAGTACTACCAACTTTTACATTCGCTCTAAGTACTCCTTTTGAATTCGCTAATTGCTTTAATAAACGTACATCTTGCAAAGCTACAATACATCTCTTTTTATCTTTTAAAAGCGTTTTTAAGCGTTCTAAACTACTTTTTTGGTCTGATGATATATGTATATTTCTTTTCTCAATTTCTTTAGGATAAATGCGAATATCGACTTCATTAAACAGCATTGGAGTGGCTGTGACACATACTATTTTTTTATCTGCAAAATCTCTCTTAATAATATCTATAAAATCAACTAATTTATGTCTAAAGACAGACTGAATAATGACTGAATGCCCTTCGTCTATTAAGATTTTGTCTATTTTCTCTTTGTTTTGGAGTATTTTGTCTTTGTAATGAATAAAACTATCCACAACAAACATCATTGTCTCGAATTTACCAAACTCAAAAGTATCTGAACTTTGGTCTCCATAGAAGAACCCTATTTTTTGTAATGAGTTTTTCTCTTCATACGTACCATATTTTAAGGTGTGTATTTGTTTTTCCTGCTTGGACTTTATAACCCCTTTGTTCGGAACTATAATGATATTTGATTGAGTTATTTCGGTGGGTTTTATGTTTAAAAAAGAAGTAGTAAAACCATTACCTGTCAATGTCTTATCGACAAACTGAAAGTTATTCTGTTGGCTGAAACAGTTTTCAACCACATATAAAGGAATGTACTCGCCCGAGTACTTATACTCATTTAGCATATTTTATTCTGTTTGTTTTGACTCTAGAAGCTTCCACACTTCTACATTATCAAAGTTAAGTGATTTAGCTTATTATTCTTGCTTAGCACCCCTCTAGTTTTCAACATTTTTATTAACCCTTTAGCCCGAAGGCTAAAAGGATAAATAAAACAAAGTATGAACGCAAAAAAAAAATTAGAGTTTTGTTGTTTTAGGGTCTACTGTTCGGCTGTTCCTATGCTTAATAGTCATATTATTACCTTCTTTAATATTTACAGAAATATTACTGTCTAGGTTAGATAGGCTTTTAATAAGGTATTCTAAAGACACTCCCGAATAGACAGTCTTTAAACCCGTTTCTATATGCTTTATATTTATATCAAATCTGCTCATCTTAGTATATTTGCGTTAGGGTAGAATTGAAGTTTGCTTTCTCTATTGATACCTATATTAACCCTGTAATTAAAAGATATAGAATTGTATAGGTCTATTACTTTATTCAGTTTTTTAAGAACTTCTTCTTCTTCTTCTTCAGTAAAATAAGTAGTGTATTCGTCTCTTAGGGTAGATAAGAAGTTCTTTTTTAGATTATAGTTTTCATCTAAGTCTTCAGTGGATAGAGTATCGCCTATTTTATTTTGTATATCTATTAATAAATCATATTCAGTTTCAAATCCTAAAGCTGAAGCTGAAAGTTTTGCATTCACAAATCCCGTTTTTTTATTCAGCCAATCTTGTAAGTCGCTTAGTTTTTTTGTCTTAGATATTTTATTACAAACTTCAGAAGACTGCTTTAATAGTAAAGCTTTCTTTTTGTATTCTTCTAACTTGATTAAATGGCGGTGTTCATCGTACTTCTTTATTTTACTCATAGTTTTAAAATTTAGTGATTAATGATTGTAAGCATTTACTTAGTAAATAGGATTTAGGTAAGCCTAGTTTTTCAGAAACCCTTTTTAATTCTGTTTTCTCGTCTTTTGTGCATCTGAATGCTAGTCGTTCTGTTTTTCTCATTATGTAGGTTTTTAGTTTATTTGTATACTATGATAACTGTCTTTTTATTTTGTGTCGTGTTTTCATAACATTGCTGTACAGTGTTATAATTTATTGATTTACAGCTTTTTACATTTTATTGCTTTACAGTTATTTATCTAACTCATTGATAATCAGTCACTGTCTATTTTGGATTTTTAAACACTTATTTTGAAATCAACTCAAATCAAAAAGAGGTTGTTCCGTCGTTAAGTTTACATCTTGTACTATTTTTGGTCTTCCATAGCGATAAGCGAAGTATAGCTTTAAGTAATTGAAGTTATTTTCTTCTATACCTTTTTTTAATTTCTCAAAGGCTTGCGGTTTTGATGAAACAAAGAGAATTAAAATGTAGAAAGAAACTAAAAGAAGCACGTAAGCTTTCTAAGTAAAAAGAGTTTTAACTATTTTGGGTGTCGGCTATACTTTGAAATTATTTAATTTGTCTGCCATTCTTATTTGCTACTCCCTTGAAAATCATTGTTTTTTACCATTAAATACTCTGTAATTATATATAGCGGTTTTTTGTAATATTTTGTATTACTTCTGAATAACTTATAAACGATTGTTAATAATGTTCACTTATGATATTAGTGTGCATTATGTTAATTTATTTAGTAATAGCAAGGAATTATATATATATGTAAATAAATAATGTTCACTTTTGTATAAATAAATATATTAGTGTACATTTGTAGAAACAAAAAAAACAAAAAGATGAGCAAAAAGGGTTCAATTACTACAGCAAATCATATAGACTATGATAAGGCTCTGAATAAGGGGTTGAATTTATTAGGTACTAAAGATGAAATAGTAGGCTTCTACATTATTACATCCATTAATTTAGGTTTACGTATTGGAGATATTTTAGACTTAACAAAGGAGGATTTTGAAAGAGGTCACAAAACCTTTAGAGAGCAGAAGACAAGTAAATCAAAGACTATTGTATTTAATGAAACTGTTTTAAAGGCTTATAAGAAACTATCTAATATTAGAGAAGGTAAAGTGTTTATATCTCAAAAAGGTAGTGTGTATTCAAGGCAACAAATAAATAGAAAGCTAAAACAATACTTCCCTATTAAGAATAAGAATGTAAGTAGCCATTCATTAAGAAAGACTTTTGGAAGAAGAGTTTATGAAAAGAACTTCGAAAGCGAAAAAGCGTTACTGCTACTTAATGAGATTTATAATCACTCATCTATTGCACAAACAAGAGCGTATTTAGATATCACTCAAGATGAGATAGAAAATGTTTACTTGACCTTGTAGCATTTAATAAAAATTAACTATTGAATTATTTTTGGTTTAATAGATACCTTTTTTAAGGTGTCCTATTTTGTCCTAAATAGTCAAATATCTTCTTCAAAATACTAGATATTCCAATTCAGAAAATATACGTTTTAAGCTTACTCGAAAAACATAGTATAGTACTATTTCATATAAAGTATTAAACCCTTTAAAAGTGCTTTAAATAGCTTTTTTAAGGGGTTTTTGATGTTCTTTAGTTACTACGTAAAATGAAGTTTTGTATTTGCTAGTA
>Ga0209136_1002541_pt1 | contig 11010 bp, 18 predicted proteins | sample SaaInl0LU_22_DNA_FD_184640 | JGI IMG/M metagenome (GOLD analysis project Ga0209136, IMG submission 184640) | Marine microbial communities from expanding oxygen minimum zones in the Saanich Inlet - ESP_90LU_22_DNA (SPAdes) (version 2) | ecosystem: Environmental > Aquatic > Marine > Intertidal... | reverse complement strand
AAAAGGGTTTTTATCTGAACAAGAAGTCGATGGTATCATAATTAAAATGTATACTATCAGTAGGAAAAATCCCACTGTGGGGAAATCGTAATGAATATACTTTCTTTTGATAATAATGATGGCGTAAATACCAGTGGTACTTCTCTTATGGGGAAAGTTACAACTACATACGATAAACTTGTAGAGGCGTTTGGTTATCCTACATATTATGTATTAGATTCAGATGATGGAAAGGTAGTCGTAGAGTGGACACTTGATTTCCGTGTTGAAACCGGCGAATACAATGGGAATGATTTTGATTATATTCCTGCTACAATCTATGCTCGGATAGAATCATCTATTCCTTGTGGAGAATATGATTGGCATATTGGTGGACATGATTACGGCGCAGTTGACTGTATTGAAGCAACATTGGCTACAAAAGTAAGATACGAATAATGAAAAAAATAGAACCACATTATTTGTATCTTATAAAAAACACACGCATGGAGTTATTAACTGAAGCACAAGCGGCTCATATAGCTTTGATGGACGATGTTGAAGTATTCAATGTAAATGAAAGTTTAGACATGGAACCAGACATGTTAGAGATTGAGGACTAGCTATTGTATAATGTAGTATGTTAATACTACAAGATATAGTGTTAAATAATAGTGCAGAGATTGATTTCTCTGCTCAGGGATGGGATCATTCCCATTCTCTAGTCCTCTTCGCCAACTGGCCCGGTAGTCTTTTGACTATCGGGTCTTTTTTATTACAATCATAAATAGTTTTATGAAGTACTCGGATTGGAATCCAGGAATAGAGAACGGCAGTATGACGTTACAAAGTGTGCTTGACACGCTACCTGGGAGCGATTCAGTAGAGATAAGTTTACTAGTGAAACTTATCGAAAATCCAAAAAGTCCATTCTCTTTACCAGGTGCAATATGCTTACAAGCACATGACTGTATTCATGTTTTATTGGGCAGGGGATTACTCAATCAAGATGAAGCATTTGTTATAGGTTTTACAATGGGGAATGCATCTAAATTAAAACATTGGCACGTCAACTTGTATAAATACTACGCAATACATATCTTTCCAAAGATATATCGTTTTGGCGAACGGGAATTAGTTGCTTTCGATTTAGGAATGTCTTATGGCAGAACTAGACGGCACAAAGACATACATTTACAAGACCTAGAAAAACACAATAATAAAACTCTAGGTGAAATAAGAGCAATGTATGATATAAACATAGACCTACTCCGCCACTTTAGATACATTGAAGGAAGAATGTTTAAGAGTAAGGCAAGTAGAAGACTATGAAAGTATATCCACACAATGATTTCTACCGAATAGACGAGAATGAGATACTACCTAAATTAGTATTAGCTGCACGTATTAGTAAGACTGAACGTGAACGTGTTATTGCTGATGCGAAGGATATCCAAAACAGTTTTAATGAAACTCACTATGTACATAAGATTATGAAAGCATATGAGTTGTCAGGTCCTGAAGGTATGGCACTGATGACTTTATGTGAAGCACTTCTTAGAACTCCCGATACTGAGACAAAAGATAAATTAATCAAAGAAAAACTATCAAGAGCGCAATGGGATCAAATCTCAGATAACAGTTTCTATGCAACTATTTCGGGTATCGCATTATCCAAAGCACAAAGTTTTGCATTATACGATACTGTAGTAAAGAGATTGGGATGGCCAACAGTTCGCAAAATGGTTCACGAAGTTGTGAAAGTCATGGGTGGATTATATGTAATGGGTGAAACTGTTACAGGCGCAATTAAAAAGAAGAAATCAAAATTTAAATATTCATTTGATATGCTAGGAGAAGCGTCTACAAATTGGGTAGATGCTAATATGTATTACGAAAAGTATGTAGAAGCAGCATCACAATTTGGTGATAGTATTTCAGTCAAGCTAAGTGCTATTCATCCAAAATACTACATGAACAATTACAGAGATGTTATTAATACTATGGTTCCGAAACTTGCAGCAATTGCACGTGTATGTGAAGAAAATAATACTACAATGTTTATCGATGCAGAAGAAACATTTAGACTAGACCTTAGTATAATGGTTCTAGAAGAATTATTAAAGACATATAGATTTAAAAAAGGAACAATCGGTTTTGCAATTCAAGCGTACCAGAAACGGGCATTCTGGGTTATTGATACGCTTGAAAATATTGCAAGTGAAGCGTCAACAGAAGTTGTTGTACGCTTAGTCAAGGGCGCCTACTGGGATACTGAAATCAAACTTGCACAACAAGATGGTTTACATTATCCGGTATTTACTCGTAAAGAGTTTACAGATGTATCATATCTAGCATGTGCTAGAAAAATAATGGCATCACCAGTTATACGCCCTGCCTACGCTACACATAATCCATTTACAGTAGCGGCTATATTCTTTTATAATGAAACTTTAGGAGGTGTATTTGAGTTTCAAAAATTATATGGTATGGGAGATGGATTATTCAATGAGGTTATCAATAGACACAACACAGATGTACGAGTATATGCGCCAGTAGGTGCTCATAAAGACCTACTGGCGTATCTTGTACGCAGACTATTAGAGAATGGAGCGAATACAAGTTTCGTGTATAATGGCGAAGTTAATGACCCATTCATTGAAATGAAAAAAGCAAAAGATGCCTTACCATCATTTAGAGAACTTTATCCTGGAAGAAAGAATTCATCTGGTATAGATTTATCTAATCCAGAAGAGATAGAAGCAGTCGTTCAGGGACGTGAATATCATTTCATGGAACCAGAGATATTACCAGTTGAAGATGCAATCACTATATTGAAAGACGGAGCTAAATCTTGGAGAGAAACTCCTTTTGCAGAACGTAAACGAATTGCATTAAATTATGCAGATGCGTTAGAAGATAATATGATACCAGCAGTACACAGTATTGTAAATGACTCTCATAAAACATTTGTAAATGCAGTCGCAGAAGTACGAGAAGCAATTGACTTTATTAGATACTACGCAGAAGAGGCTGAAAAACTTTATGAAAATCCAGAGTGCAACGGTTATACCGGCGAACAAAATATAACAACATATGAAGCACGTGGAACTTGGATGGTTATCGCGCCATGGAACTTCCCGCTTGCTATTTTCGTTGGTCCTGTGATTGCAGCACTATTATCAGGAAATACCGTATTGGCTAAAGGCGCACCACAGACAATGATGACCGCAAAGACATCAGTTGCTTGTATGCTTTCAAGTGGAGTACCATTAAATGCATTACAATTATGCGAACCAGAAGTAGAAGCTGCTAGTCTAGCTGTTGCAGATAATCGCATCAACGGTATTACATTCACTGGTTCACATGAAAGTGCTAAACGTATTCAACGTACACTAGCAGAACGTGATGGTCCTATCATCCCATTCATTGCAGAGACAGGTGGTATTAATGCGACTATTGCTGATAGCACATGTCTTCCAGAGCAAGTTGTACAGGATACAATCAACGGTGCTTTTGGTAATGCAGGGCAACGATGTTCAGCTACACGTTTTTTATTCTTACAACGTGATAATGCAGACGAAGTTATTAGAATGCTACGTGAAAGTATCAAAGTACTTACACTTGGCTTTGCAACAGATATCAGCACAGACGTATCACGTGTAATTGATGGAGATGCATATACTCGCATTCAAGAACGTATTGCAATACTAGAAGAAAATGAAACTCTTATTGCTACTAAGTCACGCAACGGCGCAGAACTACCAAAGTTAACAATTGCACCAAGTGCATATCTAGTAAATGATTATAAAGATTACTTCGATAAAGAAATCTTTGGTCCAATATTACATGTGTATATATACGACTCAGATGAAATTGATGATATTATTGAATTCATTAATTCAACACAATATGGTCTTACACTAAGTATTCATTCACGTATTGCATCGTTTCATGAACATATATCGCATGAATTACATGTAGGCAACATTTATGTTAATCGTGACCAAATTGGCGCAGTAGTTGAGACACAACCATTTGGTGGTATCGGATTAAGTGGCACTGGTCCTAAAGCTGGCGGACCAGATTATCTTAAATCATATGTATGGGAAAAACACGTGTGTATCAATACAACTGCGATTGGTGGTAACACAGTATTGTTATCAAAATGAATAGATTAATAGCATTCGGTTGTTCTTTAACGTATGGTGAATATCTTGATGACAGAGATACTCAATCTTGGCCTGCACAGTTAGGCAAGATGTTAGGTATCGAAGTAGTAAACATATCTGTCCCGGGTGATAGCAATAAGGCAATTCTATATAACATTCTTAACTTTGATTTCCAAGAAGGAGATATATGTGTTATATTATGGACTAACCCGTATCGTTGGACAATATTTAACGAAGACGAAGATGAAATTATAAGACTCGGTGCGTGGCAAGACACTGCAAGAGCATTAGCATTTGTAGAGCATTTTTGGGTTGAACATGATATGACATTAGATATGTTAGAGAAATCTAGTCATGTACAACTACTATTAGAAAAGAAAAATATTCCAGTCTATCATACGGTAAGTTCATTTGCATTTGGGCACACAGTACCAAAACAAAAGTGGAGTTGTGCTAACTGGTTAGATATAGATTTTCAAATTATCAGAGACAAATATGAGAAAGCAAGTGACGGCAAACATCCTGGGCCACTTGCTTATAAAGAATTTGCTGGCATTTTATTAGAAAGAATGAAATAACCCTTGCACTTTGGTTCAAAGTATAGTATAATGTAATCATGATTTATATCGTAGATATTGATGACACTATTTGTAAGAGCAATGAGTCTTTAGATTATTCTCTCAATACTCCGTACCCAGACAGAATTGAACACTTCAATAAATTGTTTGATGCGGGGCATGAAATTCATTACTGGACTGCAAGAGGTGCAGTCACTGGCATTTATTGGTACGATATAACAGCAGAACAATTAAAATCATGGGGCGTAAGATACACTTCTTTGCGTGTTGGTGACAAGCCCAATTATGATTATTGGATAGATGACAAAGCAATAAACGTAGAAGACTACTTTAAGGATAAAAAATGACAAACGTATTTGAAGAAATCGAACGATTTGGCACAGCATGTGACCAACCACCAAGTGAAGCAAACTATAAAATGTATCTTGACTTAATTCGTGAAGAAACAGATGAACTAGAAGAAGCTATCCAAGATAACGACAAAGTAGAACAGCTAGACGCACTAGTTGATATTCTAGTTGTAACTGTAGGTGCTATTCGTGCCGCAGGATGGGATGGCGAAGCGGCATGGCGTGAAGTAATGAACACTAACTTTGCAAAGATTGACGCAGAGACAGGCAAAGTACGCAAACGTGAAGATGGTAAAGTATTAAAACCAGAAGGCTGGAAGGCTCCTGAACTAGCACAGTTTATCAAATAAAAAAGGAAATATAATGTTTTTTGCATCAGTCGCTATAGGCGCATGTATAGGCGGACTAATTGGAACTAGAGTAGTTGATACAACTAAACTTGAAGGTGAGCTAGGTTTATTAGCTTGGGGATTAGTTGGTGTTATTGTAGGTGCAGTTATTGCATCTCTATTAGGTATTGGATAGACAACTAGCACAGTTTATCAAATAAATTTAAAGATAAATATTCATAGAGACAAAATAAAAACTATAAGGAATATATAATGTTTCAAGAATATACAAGTCTCTCCGAAGAAGAACTAGACGAGAAAATGGAAGATGTGATGAAGAAAATTAATTCAGCACATGCCATGGGTTTAGAAGGAGTTGTAGACCAGTTACAAGACATCTTAGAACAGATGCAAGCTGAACTACTAGAGCGCATGGATAAGATGCGTTTCGATATGATCTCTGAACGTACACCTGACTCATTAGTTATAGGAGAAGACGATGGAAACAATGCACCATCCGATAATGATTAAACAAGTGCACCATTCATTAACATGCGATGGCACTGATGTAGAGTTAACAAGATTTCTTGAATACATTGACCAAACATGGCGTGATGAATATTTGACGCTATTCAACTTTGGGGATATGCATTGGGATAATGGACATGACGTACTTCGCTTTATTACTAAGTCAGGCAAAGTAAATATTGTTAAGTATATACAAAAATTAAGTGAAGAATTTCCAACGATGTTCTTCATGTACGATTTTTATACAGCAGAAGATGAAGCAGAACATGAAGAAGGAGTTTTCTGGTTGTATGAAGGAAAATTAAATACTTCGAAAGAAGAACTATTCAATGAGGAATAAATGGACGCATTCAACGTAAACAGTTTTACAACTTTCACTACACAATTTAATGCCACCTTAATTCAATCAGACACTATGTTGTTGAGTGATACATTTGAAGTATCAATTGACTTTGTATGGTCGTCGCCTGATTTAGCAAAGGGAAATGCTGCATATCTTAAAATAAAGTTTTTCTTAGAAGAAATTCTACATCACAGTGTGTTCACACATAAGAATGCACCAATGACTCTACATAATCTAGAAAACAATCTTGTTGTATTCCCATATGTTCCATCAAGTGATATTATTGCAATGACACTACATGCAAAGTTGAATGCAATTGCAGATGGGTATCTGGATGTTATTAGTTTTAAAATTGGTAGTAAGTTCGATCACGTTAGTATGACTTACACTTATGCGGATGAAGAATATCCTGCAATGCCAAAACTAAAAGACTGGGTAGATAGTGACAAATACTATTATGATAAAGCATGGTGGTTTAGAAACTCTCCTGAAACACAAGATTATGAAATTGATGAAAATACAGACTTGACATCTCCTCCAGAATATGATAATGTATTAGATGAAATAGATTCTGTAATCATGGGTGAATTAAAGCTACGTGAAGATGGTGGTGAGGTAATTAATATAAATGGTTGGAAGCCAGAAATCGTCAAAGATTGATGCGTTAAAAGATCAGTATGGTCGTGTCATATACAATAGACATGAACTATATGATATGCTTTACGACGGACAAAATATTGATGCAGTTACATCAGTTGATTGGAATGAAGAATTCGAAAAGTACAACAATGCAATTGAACTAAACTATATTAAAGAGAATCTATATACTGCAATTGAAAAACTTTCACAGACAAAAGAAGAATTTGATGAAGGTAATCAAAACAACTGGTTTATGCCAGATGAATATAAGAATATCGACTTGCACAAGTATTGCTTAGATAGATGCCCAGATGATACAGAAGCGTGTGCGAGAGTGTGTAACGAGTTATTTGAGTTTGAACGTAGAGGACTAAATGGTCTACTACAATATATAATCTATCTTGTAGATTTTATGCGAGAACATAACTTAGTATGGGGTGTGGGACGTGGTTCTAGCGTTGCTAGTTACGTTCTATACATCATTGGAATACATAGGATAAATAGTATGCAATATGAATTAGATTATCGGGAATTCTTACGTGATTAAAGATATAGTGATAAAGTTCCCTAATAGCAAAAGAAAACTTACTTCTGAGGAAGAAAGTGTTTTGAGTCGTTGTGTTAATTTAATTGAATTAACATATAAAGATAAAAATCCATTTATCCGTTCGGAGCAACGACAGATGCAAGCTGAAGGTATTATCAGAGAATGCATTAAAAAGATATTTGAGTTAAACGAGGACAAGAAATGAAAAACTATAGAAGTAACCGAGGTGTACCAATTGACTTGGGGAAACTAATGTCACAGCAAGAAAAGAACATTGCTATTGGTAATACCAAATCAAATGCACGTGGCGACCAACTAGGTCGCGGTGGTCGTGTAGTTAAAGGTGCTGACGAAATTGCGCGGGAACATTATAATAAAAACAATCCGCGCGCCGTAAAGCAAACTACTATCAAAGTAGATGACACTGATATAAAGCGCAAAATCGAAGAAGCAAAATCAAACCCAGATCCTATCATTGACGATTGGCAAGATCCTGTACAAGAAGCTCCTATTCAAAAAGAACATGTACAAGAAGAAAAGCCAGTAGTTGAAGAAGACGAATGGGTAGAAGATGCAGAAGGAAATTTTGTGCGTAAAAGCGAACTAGAAGAGGCAAACAATGAATCCGTATCAAAATCTAAAAGTAAAAGAAGTAAATCTTAACACCGAGGACGACATGAAATTAAAACCAATTCATAATAAAGTAATTGTAACAGATTTGCAACATGGCGAACAGACAACAAAATCAGGTCTAATTATACTTGATGATAGTACCACTGATGCAGGCGACCGTGGTATCAAACCTCGGTGGGCAAAAGTATATGCAACTGGCCCAGAACAAAAAGATGTTAAAGTTGGTGATTGGATCCTACTAGAACATGGACGATGGAGCCTAGGACAAGATTTAGATATTGAAGGCGAAGATAAACTTCGCATTTGGTTAGCAGACCATGAAGCTATTTTAGCGGTCTCAGACACCCTACCAGAATAATAGGAGAAGAAAAATGACATATAGATTTACAGCAACCGCTGCACTAACAGACGATACAATTACTATTGATACAATCGGTGGTTATATCGAATCTACTTTTACTGTACCAGAGGATTACATGGCAATTGAAAGTTATGTAACGCAGAAGAGAATTGAAGTTAATGATTATCAAAGAAGTATCACTGATAGTGCATTAAGTGTAATATACACATGCGACACACTAGAAGAAGCACAAGGGATCATTGACCAACTTGAAGTGCTTATTGCTCCTAGTACAATGACATTTACATTTAGTGATATTGTAGAAGTATAAATTAATTGATTTATATATGTATGATAAAGGTAGAATTACCTAAATTACCATATAGCTATCAGGACGGCGATTATCATAAATTTCTAAAGACTACACTAAGTCCTGACAATTACAATTTATTACTCAGTCATATTAAAAAGTTAAGAAAAAATAAAATAAAATTCTATCGAAGATTTTATGATAGAAGTTCTTGCACCACTGAATACGTGGCTTTATCAGATGCAGATAGGGCTGAGATTAAAGATGCAATAATAAATTTTTTGAATGATGTAGGTATCCCAGTATCTTATGCAGAATCCGAATACAATGAAACTATAAAAGAATATATTTTTTTAGATTAGGTTATTATGTTAGACATATTCTATCTTACATACCATGGTGATTATTACCAAGATAACTTTGAACAAATTAAAAAACTTGCAGGTGAAGACCAGCGAGTTATTAATGTTGCAGATATCGATGGTATATATAATGGTCACAAACAGTGTGCGTTACAGAGTGAGACAAAGCATTTCTTTGTCGTAGATGGTGATGCATGGGTATTAGATGATTTTGATTTCTCATATGTTCCTAGTGAAACAGATGAAGTATATCCACAAACATGTTCGGCGCAATGCACCCATGTGTGGCGTGCAATAAACCCTGCTACTGGTCAAGTATATGGCTATGGTGGGGTTAAGCTATTTGCACGTGAGGCTTTCATGGATAAGGCATATATCAATGTAGAGTTTCCGGGAGTTGATGTAACCACAGAAGTTGCAAGACGTGGCTACTCATATCTTCCAGTAGAAATTATTTCAAATGAGACACGATTTGCTACAACTCCATTCAATGCTTGGAAGAGTGCGTTCAGAGAAACAGTTAAACTTGCAAGTGGTGTTGCCACACAAGACAGACGTTTACGTTTAAATGAATGGCGAAATCCAGTTAAAGGGGTTTCATATAGTAATGAGATTGCACTTGGTGCTAAAATGGGCGAGAACTATGGTACTGCCTATACTGGTGATGGAGAAAAGCTATTCAGAATTAATAACTGGAAATGGCTTCGTATGTGGTTCAAGCAAAGACACAACTGGACTCCATTAGACGTGGGAGAGATTTCTATCAACTATCAAGATGGTAGATATATGCTTAGTGGCATTCAGAGATATGTTGAATGGATGAAACATCCATTAATGGACGAAATTGAACAATGTAGAAAAGCATTAATGGTAGCTGATACACTATCAATATCAGAAGCAATTGATTCATTGATTTGGCGTAAGGATGACACTCCAAATTTAAAGATATTCTTACAATACTTGTATAGTGGAAAAAGAAATAAGTTTAATCCAGAACGTGCATTGCATTTTATGTATGAAATGTACGGTGAAGGTTATGATGATTTCTTTGGTACCTTTATGGGCGCAGTTGTAGAAAATAAAGAAGTTAATTATATTGATGCACTATCACAATTTCAGGTTGAAAGTAAAATCTGGCTTATCGATAAACTGTCTAATTTAGATAAACACGAAAATGCTATATTCATCGGCGGCTGGCTAGGAATTAGTTCTTTGTGGTTGGGCAATGCAAATTGCGCAGAAAAGATTACTAACCTAGACTTAGACGAAACAGCAATACAATTCTCTAATAAATTGAATTCATATAATTATAATTATATTGGTGGAATAATCTCAGATATTTCAGAACACGATTTGTCACAATATGACTTAGTGATTAATACTAGTGCAGAACACATGGATGATACTTGGTTCGAGTCTGTCCCAAAAGGATGTACAGTCGCTATTCAAACAAATGATTTCCACGAAATTACTGAACATATCAACACAGTTAAAGACTTGACAGAGTTACGAGAAAAGTATATAATGAGTGAAATATATTATATAGGGGTACGTGATTGTGATAGGTATAATAGATTTATGATAGTAGGCAAGAAATGATAGAGACCTCTGATTTGTTAAAAGAATTTAATATTAAGGTAGAACGTAGTGATAAACGTATTACGGTTAGGAACATTCCTAATGACTATGAACTGTTTGCAAATGCTTCAGACACAATACGTGAGATAAGCTCCGATACCGAATATCTAACAAATATTACTGGCAGAGACCGTGACATTGTAGCATTCTTAGAATTCGTAGAGTATTCACAAAGGAACATGTATTCACATCATACACGTTATGATACTTCTGGTGATTTTAGCCAGTATACCAATTGGCTTCGGCAAAAGCAAGCTGATTG
>Ga0209136_1002531_pt1 | contig 11033 bp, 12 predicted proteins | sample SaaInl0LU_22_DNA_FD_184640 | JGI IMG/M metagenome (GOLD analysis project Ga0209136, IMG submission 184640) | Marine microbial communities from expanding oxygen minimum zones in the Saanich Inlet - ESP_90LU_22_DNA (SPAdes) (version 2) | ecosystem: Environmental > Aquatic > Marine > Intertidal... | reverse complement strand
AGAGAGTTTGATGGAGTCGAGGTCGTAGTGGACCCAATGAGCGTTCCATATCTAGATGGAGCCACAATTGATTTTGAGGACACCATTCAAAAGCAAGGTTTCACCATCGATAATCCCAATGCGAGTGATTCATGCGCGTGTGGTGATTCATTTAGCTAAAAAAGTCTCATAAAAACCCCTCTTGCGGTCAACGCGAGAGGGGTTTTTGTTTTAGAATTGGGGTAACTCTGTCAACCTGAAAGGGCGATTTTGTCTAATCGACGCCTTATTACCGCCGTGGCCTCAGCCAGCGCTCTAGCTCTGCTGCTCACAGGATGTAGCCCAGAAGCTCAGCGGGGATGGCTGCCGGGCGAGCCTGGCATAACCAACCACACCGACAGGATTACCGGATTGTGGACAACGAGCTGGATCGTTTTGCTTGTTGTGGGCGCGATTGCTTGGGGGTTGATGGCTTGGGCGATCATTGTTTACAGGCGTCGCAAGGGCGAAACGGCCATGCCGCAACAACTTCGCTACAACATGCCTATTGAAACTCTTTTCACTGTTGTCCCACTGATTTTGGTGGTCGGGTTCTTCGCCTTCACTGCGCGAGACATGGCCGCGATTGAAGCAGAATTTGATGAGCCTGACGTTGTGATTGAAGCGATCGGTAAGCAGTGGAGTTGGGATTTCAACTACGTTGATTCCAATGTTTACGAGACCGGAATTCAGGCCCAGTACGACGGAACCACTGAGACTGGAAATTTTGATGACCTTCCAACTCTTTACCTGCCGGTTGGTCAAAAGGTACAAATCGACTTGAAGGCAAGAGATGTTATCCACTCTTTCTGGATAGTTGAATTTTTATATAAGAAAGACATGTTCCCTGGAAGAACCAACCACATGTATGTGATTCCAGAAAAAGAGGGAACTTATGTAGGAAAGTGCGCTGAATTGTGCGGAGAGTTCCACTCAATGATGCTTTTCAACGTAGAAGTTGTGTCCCTAGCGGAGTATGAGGCCCAGATGTCAGCTTTAGCTGCTAAGGGCCAGGTTGGACAACTCGGTGTTGATCTAGATAGAAACCAAAACTTGCCCGGAAACAACCCGGAGATAAGAGGATAAAGCAATGGCAACGATAACCGAACCCCGCTCGACCTCTGGTGCTTATAGCACCCCAAAAAAGACCAAGGGTCAAGTAATTGTTGATTGGCTAACCACCACTGATCACAAAAAAATCGGGTACATGTACCTGATTGCCACATTCATCTGGTTTCTAATCGGCGGTTTGATGGCCTTGGTAATCAGGGCTCAACTAGCACTCCCTGGACTAGAAATAGTTCAAACCAAAGAGCAGTACAACCAGCTTTTCACCATGCATGGAACCATCATGCTGTTGCTTTTTGCAACGCCTTTGTTTGCTGGGTTCGCCAACATCATCATGCCGGTGCAGATCGGCTCACCAGATGTTGCCTTTCCTAGGCTGAACGCTCTGTCGTTCTGGATTTTTACTTTCGGTGGACTGATTGCAGTCGCCGGATTCTTCACTCCTCAGGGTGCTGCAAGCTTTGGTTGGTTTGCCTACGCACCACTTTCCAATACAACTTTCTCACCTGGAATTGGAGGAGATCTTTGGGTCTTCGGCCTGGCCATGGGTGGCTTCGGAACGATCTTGGGTGCAGTGAACTTCATCACAACCATTCTTGTGATGCGAGCCCCAGGAATGACCATGTGGAGAATGCCTATTTTCAGCTGGAACACTTTGGTTACCTCGATATTGGTAATCATGTGCTTCCCACCGCTAGCCGCAGCGCTGTTCGCACTTGGTGCTGACCGTCGCTTCGGCGCTCACATTTTCGATCCCGAGAACGGGGGTGCGTTGCTGTGGCAGCACCTATTCTGGTTCTTCGGCCACCCAGAGGTTTACATCATTGCCTTGCCGTTTTTCGGAATCGTCTCCGAAATCTTCCCCGTATTCAGCCGCAAGCCAGTATTTGGCTATAAGACACTGGTTTACGCAACCATCGCCATTGCTGCCCTGTCGATGACTGTGTGGGCGCACCACATGTACGTAACCGGTCAGGTTTTGCTTCCGTTCTTCGCCTTCACAACTATGTTGATTGCGGTTCCGACGGGTGTGAAGATATTTAACTGGATAGGAACAATGTGGCGGGGTTCGATAACTTTTGAAACACCGATGCTTTGGTCACTTGGATTCTTGGTCACCTTCGTCTTCGGAGGTCTGACCGGCGTAATCTTGGCGAGCCCAGCCTTGGACTTCCACCTATCTGACAGTTACTTCGTTGTGGCTCACTTCCACTACGTTGTGTTTGGAACCGTGGTCTTTGCCATGTTCGCAGGTTTCTATTTCTGGTGGCCAAAGTTCACAGGAAAGATGCTCAATGAGCGTCTAGGAAAAATTCACTTCTGGGTACTTTTTGTTGGTTTCCACACAACCTTCCTAGTTCAACACTGGTTGGGTGTGATGGGAATGCCAAGAAGGTATGCAACATATCTGCCCGAAGATGGCTTCACGTGGATGAACACCTTGTCATCAGTTGGGTCAATTATTCTTGCCGCATCGATGTTGCCATTCCTCTGGAACGTGTGGGTTACCGCCCGCAGGGGAGTAAAGACTGAACTAAAGGATCCTTGGGGTTACGGAAGAAGCCTCGAGTGGGCCACAGAAAGCCCGCTACCAAGGCACAACTTCCACTCCATTCCTAGGATTCGTTCTGAGAGCCCAGCTTTCGACATGAACCACCCTGAGTACGCCTCGCCAGAGGCAAAGCAGGCCGTAAAGGAAGGCGCAGGCGTTAACTAATGAAAACTAACGTGAGCCTACTCTGGATACTCACTGCCTTCTTCGTTGTTGCGACAGCGGGGTACGTGGCCTGGTCCTGGATTTATTTTGGTGCTGTGGAAGTAATTGGAACCGCTGTTATTGGCTTCCTTATCTTCTTGACTAGCTTCATTGCCTTCTACCTTCAGAGTGGGATGAAAAAGGGAGAATTACTTCCTGAAGATCGCCTAGACGCTGAGATTGAAGAGGGTGCTGGCGAGGTTGGATTTTTCGCCCCCTGGAGCTGGTGGCCAGTTTATTTGTCTGCGACCTCTGCGATTGTCTTTTTATCACTTGCAGTCGGCTGGTGGCTGTTCTTTATCGGAGTAGGACTGTCAATTATCGGCATAGTCGGCTGGGTGTATGAGCACAGCAGGGGACGCTTCGCGCACTAGCTCTTAGATCTATAGCAGGCTATAGAGTGTGAACATGGGCGACAGCAGCGTTTATCCTCACTTAGGTAGGTTTGAGGGTGTTCAGAGACAATCCCTCGAGCATCTATATGAACTGTTCTCAAAATTGACCCCAGGGGGAGTATGGGGCTTGGCCTGGGGGATGCCAACAATTCGAGTCGATGGCGATGTCTTAATTAGCTTCAATGGCTTTTCGAGGCACAACACCATATTTCCAGGGGACAAAGTGGTCTCCGCATTATCAAGCAGTTTGGATGGCTTCCAGCTCAGCAAGGGAGCCATAAAGCTTCCACTCGATCACTTCCTAAAGTCATCCCTTGCTCGAAAGCTCATCATAGAAAGCATAAATGTGCTGAATAGAAGCTTTCCGAGAGCTGACGGAAGCCATAAGGAGTTCTATGAAAACGGATACCTAAAGAGCAAAGGTCGATACTCCAAGGGCGAGATGCATGGCCACTGGCAGTTTTTTAGGCAGGACGGATCCCTTATGCGAGAGGGATCATTCACCCACGGCGTCAAACTGGATAATTGGGTTACGCATATAAGACCTCAGTAATACAAAAAACCCAGGGAAAATTCACCCTGGGTTTTTTGGTTATTCCTATTTTTATGCCTTTTCCAGAGCTTTCTGAGCCTCTTTCTGGGTAAGGTCGTGATCTGCGTGGTGACGAGCTTCCTCTAGTTCAGTCCTTGTCACTGGTGAGATTCTGTCTTCGAAGTAGAAACGAGTCAGAGCCGCACGGAATTTGCCCATGGCAGTGATCTTGCCGTTCTTATTAGGTCTCGCCAGCACTGGCTCGTAGTCCTTGAAGTCGACTAGCTTATAAAGCTCATACTTGTCCAGCGGTTCGTGAACCTCGATGTATTCACCGTTTGGAAGCCTCACGACACGTCCAGTTTCTCGTCCGTGAAGAACCAGCTCTCTATCCTTGCGCTGCAAGGCCAGGCAGGCTCTCTTGGTTATGAAGTAACCAATCACCGGACCAATAATCAGTAGCACCTGCATTGCAGTTAGAACGTGGTTCAAAGACATCTGGAATTGGTAGGCGATGAGGTCGGTTGACGCCCCAGCCCATAGGATTCCATAGAATACGACTCCAGCAACTCCGATACCTGTTCTTGTGGGGGCGTTGCGTGGACGGTCGAGGATGTGGTGCTCTCGACGATCACCGGTTACCCACTGCTCAAGGAATGGGTAAACAGCAACAATTGCCAAGAAAACCAAACTGATCACCATTGGAATCAAGATTCCCATTGGGTAGGTGTTACCGAAGATCACCATGTCCATGTTTCCCGGTGCCAGTCTGAGCGCACCATCCAGCCAACCGATGTACCAGTCAGGCTGGGTTCCCGCTGAAACAGGGGAGGGGTCATACGGTCCGTAGTTCCAGATTGGGTTGATTGTGAAGGTTGCGGAGATGGCCATAATCACACCGAACACAATGAAGAAGAATCCTGCCGCCTTTGCCGCATAGACAGGAAGCACTGGATAACCAACAACGTTTGACTCGGTGCGACCGGGTCCAGGGTATTGGGTGTGCTTATTGATAATCAACAGCGCCATGTGAAGCGCCACGAGCACCAGCAGCAACGCCGGAACAATCATGATGTGCAAGGAATAAAGTCTTGAAATGACCTCTGTACCAGGGAATTCTCCACCGAAGAATCCACTCGAAACAGCAGTGCCAACAACTGGAATACCCTTCAGCATTCCATCAATAATTCTTAGTCCGTTACCACTCAATAGGTCATCTGGAAGTGAGTAACCGGTAAATCCGGCAGCCATACCCATTAGGAAAAGCAGGAAGCCGATAACCCAGTTCAACTCACGGGGCTTACGGAATGCGCCGGTAAAAAATGTCCTCAACATGTGTAGGCCCATTGCGGCAACAAACAGCAGGGCACCCCAGTGGTGAACCTGGCGCATCAGCAATCCGCCTCGGATCTCAAATGAAATGTCCAAAGAACTCGCGTAGGCGATAGACATCTCGGTTCCCTTTAGCGGAGCATACGCACCGTCATAGGTAACGTGAGCCATTGATGGATTGAAGAAAAATGTCAGGAAAGTTCCGGAAATGATGGTGATTATCAGTGACCAGAGAGCGACCTCACCGAGCATAAATGACCAGTGATCAGGGAAGATCTTTCGGCCAATAAATTTGACTCCGCCGCCAAGTTTGGTCCGCTCGTCAAGGTAGTTCGCGGCATTTGCCGCAAAGCCCTGTGGCTGACCCTTAGTTGTTTCTGTAGTGCTCATTACATCTCCCAATAACTAGGTCCAACTGGTTCGGTGAAATCGCTTTGAGCGATTAGGTATCCCTCTTCATCAACTGTAATTGGCAGTTGGGGGAGAGGGCGCGCTGCAGGGCCAAAAATGACTTTGCAGTTGTCGGCCAAGTCAAACGTCGACTGGTGACAGGGGCACAAAAGGTGATGGGTGTGCTGCTCGTACAGAGCAACTGGACATCCAACGTGAGTACAAATCTTTGAGTAGGCAACAATACCGTCATAGGACCAACCCTTACGGTCCTCCGGTTCGTTCAAAACTCCAGGGTTCACGCGCACCAGAAGTACAGCGGCCTTAGCCTTCTCATCAAGCTTGTGATAGAGGTCATTCAGGCCATCCGGGATAACGTGATAGACGCTTCCAAGAGTGACCTCACTTGCCTTGATTGGGACACCACTTGGGTCACGGGTAAGCCTCACGCCACTGTTCCACATCGTGACGCGCATTTTGTCGCTAACACCTGCGGGTCCTAGATCACCGAAAAGAACTACTGCTGGAATCGGAAGAAATGCCAAGGCTCCAAACATTGTCCTTCGAATCAATTTTCTTCTTGAAAGACCTGATTCATCACCTGCCATGTTCAAAATCTCAACGGCCTTAGCTCTAGTTTCAGGCTCAGAACGAGACTGGTGACGCTCTTCGGTAAGTTCGTGGTCTGGCATGAGTGTCTTTGCCCAGTGGACGGCACCAAACCCAAGTCCCAGGAGACTGAGGGCCATACCTACTCCAACCCATAGAGCGTTGTAGCGGGTGTTTACTAGGTCTTCTCCGGTGATTGGGAAAGCTACGTAACCCCAAACGGCAATGATTGCCCCCACAATGGAGATGGCAAACATCGCAGCAACTTGCTTTTCCGCACGATCTGCGGCTTTCGGGTCGGTATCTGCTAGCCGTGGGCGGTGAGGCTCTAGACCAGGATCTTCAATTTTGTCGCTAGGTACGACAGCTGAACCACCATCGTAGATGTGCTCGTCTTCGTGGTTGTCTTCGCGCTTTTCTAAATCGCTCATCTTTTTCCTAGTTAGCCCTACTTGTTAGCCACACGGTGATGGCAATTATGAATCCGAACCCAAAAATCCAAATAAATAGTCCCTCTGCAACCGGACCAATTGAACCTAGTTCAAACCCACCTACGCTGTCGTTTTCCTCAACGTATTTCAGGTAGGTGATTATGTCCTCTTTGTCTTCGGGAGTGAGGTTTGCGTCGCTAAACACAGGCATGTTTTGAGGCCCAGTCACCATTGCCTCATATATGTGCTTCTCGGTCACACCCTCAAGCCCTGGCGCAAACTTGCCCTCTGTGAGAGCTCCACCTGCACCCACAGCGTTGTGACACATAGCGCAGTTGATTCGGAACAACATGCTTCCGTGGTTTGCATCACCCGTGTTGTCGAGGTACCTCTCTTCCGGAATAGCTGGTCCCGGAGCCAAAGAAGCAACGTAAACAGCCATTGCACTTATCTGCTCCTCGGTGAATTGAACAGGCTTCTTTCTAAGTTGGACACCGCTTGCCTGTCCTGGCATGCGACCGGTACCAACTTGGAAGTCCACACTCGCCGCACCAACGCCAATAAGCGATGGTCCAGCGTTTGTGCCCTCGCTGTTCATTCCGTGGCAAGTTGCGCAGTTGGCCAAAAACAGCTTTCGCCCTTCTTCCACCAATTCCGCACTTGAAGCTTCATTCTGAACTGTCGTGGTTGCTGCGGCATAGCCGCCACCACTGAGAATCAAACCCAGAAGGATTACCAATGAGGTAGCCCAGGGCTTACGTCTAATTGACTTTTTTTCTGCCATATCCCTTACCTCAGTACGTAAATCACTAGAAACAGACCAATCCAAACAACATCAACGAAGTGCCAGTAGTAACTGGTAACGATCGCTGCAGTTGCCTCCTTGTGGCCAAACCTCCTGGCGGCAAAAGCGCGACCAACTACCAGTAAGAAGGCAATCAATCCTCCAGCCACGTGTAAACCGTGGAATCCAGTAGTTAGATAAAACGCGGATCCGTAGGAGTTTGAGCTAAGAGTTATACCTTCACTCACCAAAGTTGCATACTCCCAGACCTGCCCGGCGACGAAGAATGATCCAAGAATGTAGGTGAGCATAAACCACTCAACCATGCCCCACTTGACAGGGGAGAGGCCGGTAGCTCGAGGCTGCATTCTCTCAGCCGCAAACACCCCAAATTGGGCTGTAAAGGATGAAGAAACCAAAATTATTGTGTTTATCAGAGCAAACGGCACGTTCAAAATCTGAGTGTCGTTCTCCCAAAGCGCGGGGGCACCAGCGCGAAGGCTGAAATACATTGCAAACAGGGCGGCGAAGAACATAACCTCGCTACCAAGCCAGACAATTGTTCCAACTGAGGTCGCGTTCGGGCGATGAATTACCGGCGCTCCGGTCAAATTAGTGGCAGACATAGCTCTATTGTAAACCATTTCGTTGGGCTTCGCCCAACCGTGGCGGGTAGTATTTGGGCATGTCTGAACCAAGTTGGCCAATAATTTTGAAACAGCTGCTTGCCGAGGAAAACATGTCTCGGAAGCAGTCATCCTGGGCTATGCGCGAGATTATGAATGGCGAAGCCACCGAGGCGCAAATGGGGGCATTCATGATTGCCTTGAGATCAAAAGGGGAGACGGTTGACGAGCTTGCCGGACTCGTAGATGTGATGCTTGAGAATGCAGTTCTGCTTGAAACCGGAAATGATGCTGTCGACATTGTGGGTACCGGGGGAGACATGTTTGGAACAGTGAACATTTCTTCCATGTCCTCCATAGTTGCGGCCGCCTGCGACGTACCTGTTTTGAAGCATGGTTCTCGATCCGCCAGTGGCAAGACGGGTGCAAGCGAAATGCTGGAAGTTTTGGGAATTCGACTTGATTTGTCGCCCCAGCAGGTTGCAAAGGTTTTCGAGACCGCAGGAATAACATTTTTCTTCGCCCCTGTTTTTCATCCTGCAATGAGGCATGTCGCTCCCGTAAGGAAGCAACTAGGAATACCAACCACATTCAACTTCCTTGGACCACTGGCAAACCCAGTTCAACCGATTGCCACAGCCCTTGGGGTGAGCGATAAATCAGGCGCCCCCTTGATGGCCCAAGAATTGCAACTCCGCGGCAGGAGTGGATTGGTATTTCGCGCCGATGATGGCATGGATGAGCTCTCAACGACATCTGAAAACTCGGTATGGGAGGTTTCCGAAGGCAAAGTAGTGAATCACAGAGTTTCGGCAAAGGATTTAGGGCTGAAGTCGACTGAGATAACGAATCTTCTCGGCGGAGATGCGAAACAGAATGCACACGTGGCTACAGACTTGTTCTCTGGAGAACGATTTGAAAACTCCGAGCCCATTCGTGACATGGTTGCTTTGAACGCAGCGGCAGGTCTTGTTGCATACGAAATTGCTAAAAACCCAGATTCAGCCTCCGGGAAACTCATTACAAGACTCAAGGATGCATTGGAATTAACAACGGACGCAATTCTCTCTGGCAGAGCCCAGTTGAAGCTAGAGGAGTGGACAAAAGCATCACATAGTGCCTAGAAAAAGATTACTTTACATAATGTATATTATCGGCAACTATACAATACCTTTGCGGTCGGCCAGGTTGAACAACTGCAGCCCCAACTGAGTCAAATAGCCAATTGACACAACAAATATGACTGTTCCCAGACCTACTGGGCCTCCCAGTGAGAATCCAATCACTAAAACAGTGACCTCGTAAAAGCTTCTTACCATCCAAAATGGCTTCTTTACTCGCTGCGCCGTACCGACCATAAGTCCATCTCTGGGTCCTTTGCCAAGTCCTGCCGAAATGTATAGACCGGTTGCCAACCCAATTGTGACAGTTCCTAGGATGAACACTGCGATTTTGGTTACCAGCAGCTCGTAGCTGGGCAAGAACGCAAGCCAGAGATCTGCAAATATGCCTACGAGAATGGCATTTAGGACTGAACCAAGCCCAAGTTTGACCTTGAGCGGTATCCACAGTAGTAGAACCAAGCCTGAGACGAACACCGTTGCCCAGCCGAAGCTCAAAGTGGTTTGTATCGAAATACCCATAGCGAGAACATCCCATGGTGATAGCCCAATGTCTGCGCTGACCATGATTGCGAGACCGCCTCCGTAGATGAACAACCCGATAAGTACTCGGATGAGCGATTTGACGGAAATAGACTGTTTCACATCCAAAGCATAGGGGCTGAATGTCATATTTCACTGACGGCGAGTTCTGCCTGCTCGCTCATCGAGGTTTGAGCCAACATCGGGAAGATATTGACGAGAACACCATCGAGGCTTTTGTGGAGGCTCTTGATCACGGTGCCACCCATTTGGAGAGCGACATACACAGCACAAGTGACGGAGTCGCAGTCTTGTTCCATGATGCTGACTTAAGCCGTGTAGCGGGTTTAGATCGCAAGGTGTCAGATCTATCCCTAGATGAATTACAAAGTATCCGGCTCAGCAATGGAGGAAAAATCCCGACTTTGGAGGAGGCCCTTCAATACTTCCCAAACGCTCGGTTCAACCTTGATTTGAAGACACCTGAGGCCATCAACCCAACTGCTGAGGTTGTGGGAAGAGAAAAGGCACACAATCGTGTTTTGCTTTCGAGTTTTAATTCAACAACTCGGCAGAAAATTCTCGACCAAACCGGTCGAATGACAGCTACAAGCGCCGATGCGAGGGCATTTCTGACCCTATTTTTCACAAATTTGCTCACCCCTCCCCTGGTCCAGCAAGTAAAAAGAGATTTCCAAGCGCTGCAGATACCTGTGAACAGATACTTTCTAAGTTTTGACTCCCCCAGGTTCACTCGAACGGTTCGGAAATTGGGACTTCAGTTGCATTATTGGACAGTCAATGACCCTCAAGAAATGCTCAGACTGTCAAGGTTTGCCACGGGAATTGTTACCGATCGCGTGGATTTAGCTCCTAATTCCCTGAGAAGTTAGTAATCGGGGAAGTAAATGTCTCTGCGGGGTGTTCAACCCACTACTAACGAGAGGCTTAACTTGAACCAGACAATGCGCGGAATGAGGATTGGTCAGCAATCACTTGAAACTGGCGCTGGCGTTCGCCTCTCGGAGCGTCAGGAACAGGTGTACATCTGCTCCGCCACTCACGAGACCAGAGTTGTATTCGCCGCTGAAGCGGAGGTTCCAGACAGCTGGCAATGCTCTAGTTGTGCAAAGACCGCAATTAGGTCCGTAGAGGGAAAAACCATTGAAGCCCTAACCGCCGATAATGATGGACCAAAAACCCACTACGACATGTTGCTTGAGCGCAGGTCGGAACAGGAGTTAGAAGATCTGTTAGCGGAGAGAATTGAAATGCTCAGAGCCAAGCGCAAGCGCGGCGAGGCAGACCTCTAACGCCTGCGTTTCCTTCTTTTTGCTGGTTTTGTTCTAACGCTCCATACAATCAGTCCTGCGGCGGCCGCGAGATTCATAAACTCTAAGGCGAGCCCAAACTGCATTGCGGGAGTTTTCCCATCTCTCAGATCGAGTG
>Ga0209136_1002515_pt1 | contig 11074 bp, 10 predicted proteins | sample SaaInl0LU_22_DNA_FD_184640 | JGI IMG/M metagenome (GOLD analysis project Ga0209136, IMG submission 184640) | Marine microbial communities from expanding oxygen minimum zones in the Saanich Inlet - ESP_90LU_22_DNA (SPAdes) (version 2) | ecosystem: Environmental > Aquatic > Marine > Intertidal... | reverse complement strand
CGAAATACATTAAAGAAAAATAACTCATAAACTCCTAATTTTAAAAAAATAATAAAAGAATAAAAAAATGAAACTTACACTCATTCACTTTAAATAACATGTAAAGCAACTTAATGAAAGCAGAAATAATTACAATAGGAGATGAAATTTTAATTGGACAAATTGTAGATACCAACTCACAATTTATAGGTCAGGAATTAAATAAAATTGGCGTTTCTGTATATCAAATTACCTCTATACAAGATGATGAGCAACACATTTTAAAAGCATTGCATGAAGCTCAGAGTAGAGTAGAAATCGTAATTATTACAGGAGGTTTAGGGCCAACAAAAGACGATATCACTAAAAAAACGATTGCAAAGTTTTTTAATGATGATACAGTAGTAGAATACCCAGAAGTTATAAACCATATAAAAGAGTTATTTAGCAAAATAAATCACCCATTTAAAGAAATTCAACGTTATCAAGCACAATTACCATCTAAAGCTACTTTATTAATGAATAATTTTGGTACAGCACCAGGAATGTGGTTTTATGAAAATGAAACTGTTTTTGTCTCACTCCCGGGAGTACCTTATGAAATGAAAGGTTTAATCACTCATAAAGTGTTACCTAAAATTCAAAAACAATTCAAACTTCCTTTTATCATCCATAAAACCATTATGACTTATGGACAAGGAGAAAGTACCATAGCTGAAATAATAGAAGATTTTGAAGAAAACCTACCAACCCACATCAAACTTGCTTATTTACCTTCTTTTGGTAGAGTGCGTTTACGTTTATCCGCCAAAGGCGATCATAAAGAGCAGTTAGAAAAAGAATTAGATGCAGAAGTTGCAAAAGTTTATCAATTAATACCAGATATTATTACTGGTTTAGATGATGATGCATCTCTAGAAAAAAGAATAGGAGAGTTGCTAAAAACCAACAACAAAACTATTTGTACAGCAGAAAGCCTAACAGGTGGTAAAATTGCAGCTACTTTAGTCTCTGTAGCCGGTGCATCTTCCTATTTTAAAGGAAGTTTTGTAACCTATACAACCGAAACAAAACATAAAATACTAAACGTTGCTACAAAAACGATAGCACAACAAACTGTGGTTAGCAAACAAGTAGCTTTAGAAATGGCAAAAGGCGCAAAAGAAAAGTTAGCAACCAATTATGCCATTGCAGTTACAGGAAATGCAGGTCCAACAACAGACAAAAACACCGATAACTTAGGCACCGTTTTTATTGCATTAGTTACAGATAGTAAACAAATTGTAGAAGAATTTAACTTTGGGCAACCCAGAGAAAAAGTAATCAATAGAACTGTAAGTAAAGCCTTAGAAATTTTACAAAGAGAAATTATTTAAAAATTTCTAAAAATCGTTTGTTCAGAATTATATTTATATGTAAATTTGCACCTCGTTTAGAGATAACACTATAAAATACTGTCAAGAAGATGTCTAGAGTTTGTGAATTAACAGGAAAAAAAGCAATGGTAGGAAACAATGTTTCTCACGCTTTGAATAGAACAAAAAGAAAGTTTGACGCTAATTTAATGACAAAGCGTTTTTACATTCCAGAAGAAGATAAATGGATTACATTAAAAGTATCTGCTTCTGCATTAAAAAATATTAACAAGAAAGGAATTTCTGCAGTTATAAAAGAAGCGAGAGCTAACGGATTTTTAACTAAATAAGTTCTAGCGGATTAAAATTATACAGAGATGGCAAAAAAAGGTAACAGAGTTCAAGTAATTTTAGAATGTACAGAGCACAAAGCTTCTGGTAAACCAGGCACTTCTAGATACATTACTACTAAGAACAAGAAGAACACTCCAGATAGAATGGAAATTAAAAAATTTAATTCTATCTTAAATAAAATGACTGTTCACAAAGAAATTAAGTAATTAAACTATCTAGAACTCAGAATAGAGCACATAGATTTAAAAATTTAGACAATGGCAAAAAAATCAGTAGCATCGTTACAAACAGGATCAAAAAGATTAAGTAAAGCTATAAAAATGGTAAAGTCTCCAAAGACAGGAGCTTACATGTTTGTAGAATCTATTATGGATCCTTCAGAAGTAAATAATTTTTTAGCAAAAAAGTAAGTATTTACTCATAAAATATAACAAACTACTTTCTATTTACAGAAAGTAGTTTTTTTGTGCCTTAATATTACGTATTTTTGGGCGTTTCCTAAAGGTCGCGCTTTACACTATATCTTTTTTTCGTGCCTCAAAAAAGGATGTCGTTTCAATCGCTAACGCAGGCAACTTTAATGACAATTTGATCAAACACAATAAATAACACGTTTTTAACGTATTGTTTATTAAATAAGATAAAAAATGAGTTTTTTTAAAAAAATATTTTCTAAAGAAAAAAAGGAAACTTTAGACAAAGGTTTAGAAAAAACCAAAGAAAGCTTCTTAGGCAAACTAACCAAAGCTGTTGCAGGTAAATCTAAAGTAGATGATGATGTTTTAGATAACTTAGAAGAGGTTTTAGTAGCCTCTGATGTAGGTGTAAATACAACCCTAAAAGTAATTGAAAGAATAGAAGAACGTGTTGCCAAAGATAAATATGTTGGTATAGACGAATTAAATAAAATTCTTAGAGAAGAAATTGCAGGGTTATTATCTGAAACCAATGTTGGTAACGAAACCGAATTTAAAATACCTGAAATTCCAGTAGATAAAGACGGCAACAAAATGCCTTATGTTTTAATGGTAGTAGGTGTAAATGGCGTTGGTAAAACAACAACCATTGGTAAGTTAGCAGCACAATTTAAAAAACAAGGTTTAAAAGTAGTTTTAGGAGCTGCAGATACTTTTAGAGCCGCTGCTATAGACCAATTACAAGTTTGGGCAAACAGAACAGATGTACCAATTGTACGTCAAGAAATGGGATCAGACCCTGCATCTGTTGCATTTGATACCTTAAAATCTGCAGTAACACAAAAAGCAGACGTAGTAATTATAGACACAGCAGGTCGTTTGCACAACAAAGTAAATTTAATGAACGAGTTAACCAAGATAAAACGTGTTATGCAGAAAGTAGTAGACAATTCGCCACATGATGTATTATTAGTTTTAGACGGTTCTACAGGTCAAAACGCTTTTGAACAGGCCAAGCAATTTACCAAAGCTACAGAAGTAACTTCTTTAGCCGTTACTAAATTAGATGGTACAGCAAAAGGTGGCGTTGTAATTGGTATTTCAGACCAATTTAAAATACCCGTAAAATATATTGGAGTAGGAGAAGGTATTGACGACTTACAAGTTTTTAATAAACACGAATTTGTAGATTCTTTCTTTAAATAATAAATTAAAAAAAGCTCCTTAAAAAAGGAGCTTTTTTTATTCAATTTTTTGTGATTAGCTAACTTAAACTCGAAATATGACATCGTTTTAATGACTTGAATTCAAAGTTAGCTAAGTTCGTTTTTTTTAAGTTTAGAAGCAAGTTAAATAAAATCAGTTCTAAGAGAGTATTGATGAAAAAAGACATGCTTTTTAACAATTAACCAAGGTATAAAAATACCAGAAAACTATCGTTAATAGCGTTTATAAATCATTTTAAAACTTGTATTTTTGCAATCGCTTTGAAACCTGATTGCTATTTGCTTTAGTTTTTAAGCGTTAAGCAAAAAAAATATAAGTCTAAAGCATAATGCTTTAGGTATAAAGCTATTTATATTATGCGTACAAAAACCATCAAAAAAAATAAGATTAACGTTGTTACTTTAGGATGCTCTAAAAATGTTTACGACAGTGAAGTTTTAATGGGGCAATTAAAAGCTAATGGTAAAAATGTGGTACATGAAGATGTAAATGATGATGGCAATATTGTAGTAATTAATACCTGCGGCTTTATAGGTAAAGCAAAAGAAGAATCTATAGATACTATTTTGCATTATGCACAAAGAAAAGAAGCTGGTGAAATTGACAAAGTTTTTGTATCAGGTTGTTTAAGTGAACGTTACAAGCCAGATTTAGAAAAAGAAATTACCAATGTAGATCAATATTTTGGTACACACGATTTACCCAATTTGCTACAAGCTTTAGAGGCAGATTATAAACACGAATTAATTGGCGAGCGTTTAACAACTACACCAAAACACTATGCGTATTTAAAAATTGCAGAAGGTTGTGATAGACCTTGTTCTTTCTGTGCTATTCCGTTAATGCGTGGTAAACACGTTTCTACTCCCATAGAAGATATTGTAAAAGAAGCCACAAAATTAGCAGAAAAGGGAATTAAAGAAGTGATGCTAATTGCACAAGATTTAACCTATTATGGTTTAGATATTTACAAAAAACGTGCTTTAGCAGATTTATTAGAAGCACTAACAAAAGTAGATGGAATTGAATGGATTCGAATGCATTATGCTTTTCCAACAGGTTTTCCTCTGGATGTTTTAGAAGTTATGAAACGCGAACCCAAAGTGTGTAATTATTTAGACATTCCTTTACAGCACATAAATACAGAGTTATTAAAGTCGATGAAACGTGGTACAACTCACGAAAAAACGACAGCCTTAATTCATAAATTTAGAGAAGTAGTGCCAGAAATGGCAATTAGAACAACTTTAATTGTTGGTTATCCAGGAGAAACAGAAGAAATGTTTCAAGAATTAAAAGATTGGATAGAGCAGATGCGTTTTGAACGTTTGGGAGCTTTTCAATATTCGCATGAAGAAAATACGGGTGCTTATGTTTTAGAAGATGATGTGCCAGAAGATGTAAAGTTTAAGCGAGTAAATGAAATCATGGAAGTACAATCTCAAATTTCTTGGGAGTTGAATCAACAAAAAATTGGTAAAACATTCAGGTGTTTGTTTGATAGAAAAGATGGTGAGTATTTTTATGGAAGAACAGAATTTGATTCGCCAGATGTAGATAATGATGTGTTAGTAGATGCTAAAGAACATTACATAAAAATTGGCGAGTTTATTGATGTGAAAATACACGAAGCAGGAGATTACGATTTGTATGGAACACCTGTTAAAAAACGAGAAAAGCCTGTTCCTTTGCATCAGAAAAGGAAATAGATTTCTTTAAAAACTCTAGACCTCACAGGTTTTAAAACCTGTGAGGTATTTTTTTATATTTAAAAAATTATAAAATTTTTAAATAAACAATACGCGTTAGGGATTTAACCTTCCGACTTCGCTCAATACAAGCCAATTGTTTGCGCTTTTTTTTAGTAATAAGTTCGAGTAAATCCCTATAAAAATGGGATTTTGTATCGATAAAAAAACTAAAAAAAGCGAGTAGTGAAAGCTCATTAAAATCCCCCAATTAAAAAGCTATTTTAAAGTACTAGAATTCAGTAAGAAAACTGCATTAGCAACAAAAAGTTTTCCATTTTCCCAAAAAGATCTAAATAACGGATTGTCTACCATATAAACAATGCTTCCTTTTCCCATTGGTTCTTCACCAAGAAACAAAGATTCAGGTACATTTTTAACAGCTTTGCTACCTGCATAACCTGATACATTTTTGGTGTTTTTATCAAAATAACCTACGTTGTAACCGGTTTTTAAATAGTTATATGATGTGCCACTTAGTTTTAGAGAAAAATAGGCTTTTCCATAACCAAAAGCCAACGGATGTGAGTTGTCTAAAGTGCTTTTAAAAATGCTTCCTGTAATTAAATTTGCAACACTTTTTCGTTCTCTTTCTGCAAATGGTGTTAAATTATCATCGGTTGTATTTTCTTCATTTTTCTTTGTTTTTAATGCAAAATCATCTTTGTTGGCAAAACTATTTAAAGCACTTCCAATAGCCAGTAAAGTACCTCCAGAACGTACCCATTTTTTTAAATTATCTACAGTAGATTTGTTTAAAACCGAATTGTAATAACCACTTGGCATTACAATTACATCATATTTAGAAAGATCTGTTTTAGAAAAATTATCTGAATTTATATTGGTGATAGGGTATTGCAATTGTGTTTCAAAAAAGTGCCAAACTTCACCAAAACTTAAAGATGAGGTTGCTTTACCAGAAATAACTGCAATTTTTTGTTTGTTGATTGGTTTTACAGAATACGAACCAAAATCTGCACCAGATTCAGAAAAACCAGAAGTATCATTGATTAATTGACGCATATTTCTATCAGCAATTTTAATTAGTTTTTCATCAAAACCTTTCTTTCTATTATCGTTTCTAAGAATGATTAATGTTCCTTTTTCAAATGTTTTACCATTGGCACCAAAAGATTTTTCAGTAAACCTAGGTACAATATCGTTTTTTAATAAATCTGCTAAAAAGGTTGCATCGTCTATACTATTCCATTTAGAAATGTAAGCGTAAGCTGTTTTGTCTGCAACATTATTAAAAGTATAAGACTGACTTTTTACAGCCGAACTTACTTTTGATTTAGAAGCTACTGCATCCAAACCATGTGCATAAGGTAAAGACCAAGCAGTAATGTCGTAGGTTAAAGAATCTACTATTTTTGCTTTGGGTTCAAACAAAACTTTTACCATTTTTCCTTTTGGTTGATTGGTATGAATTATCAAATCACCATCAGAAACTTCCATTTTATCGTTTTCTTGTGTACTATAATTGTAGCCTTTTATAGAACCTCCTTTAGCATTTTCATATAAAATTTCGTGGGTGTCTAATAAAGCTTTTAAACGATTCATTTTATCTTTATTACTATTTTTTAACACATAACTTTTATAAATTAAATCGTTATTATTAAAGTACTTTTTAAACTCTTTATTTAATTTTACAGCGTTTTTTGAAGCAATTTCAATAGTAGACAAACCAGTTGTCATATGGTGTGTTGCTCTGTCTTTTAAAGTCAGTACTTCACCCTCATCTGTATTGATTCCCAAGCCAGCCATTCCATGCCCAGCTTGCTCATAAGTCATACCAATAGCGCCCATATATGTTGGGTAAGTATCTCCATAACTTGGGTATAACAAATCAAAACTTTCTTTGGTAAAATATAACCAACCTTCTTTATCAAAATATTTTGCGTGATTTTTACCAATGGCTGTCTGGAAATTGCGTTGCCAATCTGTAATAATTTCATGAAATGGTTCTGCTGCAGGTGCAAAATAATAAGGGTTGTTAATGTATTGCTCATGAAAATCTACATGAACATGTGGCATCCACTTGTTATACAATTTTATTCTTTGTACAGATTCTACTTGAGTTGCCCAAGCCCAGTCTCTATTTAAATCAAACAAATAATGATTAGGCCTTCCACCAGGCCAAGGTTCTAAGTGTTCTTTAGCATTTTGATCTACGTTAAAAGGGGTACTTTTTACTTGATTGTACCAATTTACATATCTGTCTCTTCCATCAGGATTAATACAAGGATCTATAATTACAATTGTATTTTTTAACCATGCTTTTTTATGGGTAACCAACGCATACAAGGTTAACATAGAGGCCTCTGTACTTGATGCTTCATTACCATGAACATTATAGCTTAACCAAACAATAGCAACGTTATTACTTTTATTTCCGTTGATGATTCCTGTTTGAGAAAGATTAATTTTTCTAATGTTTTCTATGTTATTGATGTTTGACTGCGAAGAAATGTAACTAACATACAAAGGTCTATGTTCGTTTGTTTCACCATATTTTTCTAGTTGAACGTTTGGTAATTTACTACTCACGTATTTAAAATAATCGACAACTTTGTGATGTCTTGTAAAACGAGCGCCGATTTCGTAACCTAGAAATTCTGAAGGTGATTGTATTTGCTGAGAAAAAATACTTGCTGTAAAAAGTAATATAACTAATAAAAATGCTTTAATTTTCATGTATTTAATTAATTAGAGTACCAAAAATAAGGATTATTTTTCTTACTATTTTGAATCTCTTTTTAGAACTTGTTAAAACTTTGTTAGATTGAAATGAAGTTTTCTAAAAAGCCTAAAATATTTGTATTTTTATAAAAAATTAAACAAGCCATATGACAGCTACCTTAGAGACTGATTGTTGCTTACAAAGTGTTATAAATCAATGAAAATAACACAAATTCCTTTTAAAAAAACAGGTTTTTTTTCTACGATAATGTTAGATTATTTAGAGCAAAAAGAAACCATTCAGCCATTTTATAATAATTTTCCAAATATTGCTGGCTTTCATAATCAAATAGCAGCAAAACAAAAAACGTATCGGTTGCAAACTCGTTTGGTTTTGGTAGACGCTTTAAAAAAGCAATTTGCAAATTTTGATATTTCAAAAAAAACAACTAAAAATATCAATTTATTAAAACTGCAAAACACCTTTACTATCACCACAGGCCATCAATTAAATCTCTTTACAGGTCCTTTATATTTTTTGTATAAAATTATATCTACAATTAATTTATGTGAAGAATTGTCTGCAAAATTTCCAAAACAAAATTTTGTACCTATCTATTGGATGGCAACAGAAGATCATGATTTTAAGGAAATTAACTATTTTAATTTTGAAGGTAAAAAAGTAATTTGGAATAGAGAAGACGGTGGTGCAGTAGGTAGATTTTCTACAGAAAGTTTACAATCGGTGTTTGATGTTTTTAAAACCCAATTAGGAACGTCTAAAAACGCAGAAGAATTAAAAGAAATTTTTAAACAAGGTTATTTAAAGCATCACAACTTGGCAGAAGCTACACGTTATATTGCTAACGAATTGTTTAAAGCTTATGGTTTGGTTATTTTAGATGGTGATGATAAAAGCTTAAAAGAGCTATTTACACCTTTTGTAAAAGACGAATTAGAGAACGAAATTTCATTTAAAGAAGTTACAAAAACCATTACTAAGCTTAAAGAAAATTACAAAATACAAGTAAGTCCTAGAGAAATTAATTTGTTTTATTTAGGTGATAATTTTAGAGAACGCATTATTTTTGAAGATGGAGTTTACAAAGTAAATAATACACAAATTTCTTTTTCCAAAGCAGAAATTTTAAAAGAGGCTCAAGAAAACCCTTTAGCATTTTCGCCAAATGTAATTATGAGACCTTTGTATCAAGAAGTAGTTTTACCAAATTTATGCTACATAGGTGGCGGTGGAGAAATGGCATATTGGATGCAACTAAAAAACTACTTTCGTAAAGTTAAAGTTACTTTTCCTATTTTACTGTTGCGTAATTCTGTGCAAGTTATATCTAAAAAACAACAAATAAAATTAGACAAACTAGATATTTCTTTAGAAGAATTATTTTTAAAGCAACATAAATTGTTGTCTAAAAAAGTAGTAGAAAACTCTGATATTCAGATAGATTTTGATAAGAAAATAGCTTACCTACAAGCACAATTTGAAGATTTAAAAAAGATAGCTAAAAAAACAGATATTACTTTTACAGGTGCAGTAAAAGCACAAGAAGTAAAACAAATAAAAGGATTAAAAAATCTAGAAAAAAGACTTTTAAAAGCAGAAAAAAGAAGACATAAAGATTTGGTAGACAGAATTACATTGTTGCAAAACGAATTGTTACCCAATCAGTCTTTAGAAGAAAGGCAACGCAATTTTTCTGAATACTATTTAGAATATGGAGTTTCTTTTTTAGAGGCTTTAAAAGAAGGGTTAAAACCTTTAGAATTACAATTTACGGTTTTAGAACTATAAAATAGTTTATATTTTCTTTACTGCTTAAGAAACGACAGAAAACAATCATGAAAGAAAAAGGTTTACATCCAAATAACAAATTCAATAAAGGATATAATTTTGATGAACTTGTCAAATCAAATCCATATTTAAAAGTTTTTGTGTCTCAAAATAAATATGGCACAACTACTATAGATTTTTCAAACCCAAAAGCTATAAAAGAACTCAATAAAGCCTTGTTATTTTCTTTTGATCAACTATCTATTTGGAATTTTCCTGATGAAAATTTATGTCCACCAATTCCAGGGCGTTTGGATTATATACATCATTTAGCAGATTTACTTTCTGAGGAAGAAAATATCAAAATTTTAGATATTGGTACAGGAGCCACTTGTATTTATCCGCTTTTAGGTGTTGCTGAATATCATTGGAATTTTGTGGCAACAGACATCGATTTAGATTCACTAGATACTGCACAAGACAATATAGATGACAACCACTTAGAGAATCAAATAGAATTACGTCAACAGTTTGATGAACAGCATATTTTAAAAGGAGTTATAGAAGAAGATGATGCTTTTACAGCTACCATGTGTAATCCTCCTTTTTATAAATCTGCTGAAGAAGCACAAGGTGCAAACCGACGTAAAACAAGGAATTTAGGCAACAATTCAGTTCGTAATTTTTCTGGAAATAATAACGAACTGTGGTATGTTGGAGGAGAAAAAGCTTTTTTACATAACTATTTATATGAAAGTTCTTTGTTTTCAAAAAAATCGAAATGGTTTACAAGTTTGGTTTCTAAGAAAGAAAATGTGGAGAGTTTAAAAAAATCTTCTACTAAATTAGGCGTAAAAGAATTTAAAGTTATTCCTTTAAATCAAGGGAATAAAGTAACTCGAATTGTTTACTGGCGATTTTAGTTAAAAACGATATCTTTAATTTGATATTTTTTACATACAAAATGTAAAATGGTATAAACCAACATATGCACAAAAACCAAGCAAATAAAGGCGTATAAAGGAACACCTAACAATTGGTATGGCCAATAATACGTCCAAACACCTAAATAAATGGTAATTACTTCACCAAAAGCAGGTAAGGTTAAAGCCAATATTATAGCTAAAATAATTTTATTTTTTTGAGATTGTTTTTTTAGAATCGGAATTAAATTTTGTTCTAATTTGTATAAATAATGAAACGCGAGCATCCATGCAAAAGGCAACCAAAGAGGTAATTTTCTGAAAACTTTATGGTATTCCCAATAACCGTTTGTAACCCCCCCATGTCTCACCAACTATTCCGCCAAAACAAGTAAGTAACATGCCCACTAACAGTAGCCAATTCTTGTTTTTAGGTTTATAAATGTCTTTATAAACATTGTGTATAATTTTTAACAATAAAATACCCGCAACTAGCAAATCGTATTCTTTTAAATAGCCAATAAAAACACCAGCAATTACAAGCTTTAAAATTGCTTTTAAAAGTTCTACTAAAAATTTCTTTTTGTTAGTGATCAAGTTT
>Ga0209136_1002512_pt1 | contig 11079 bp, 8 predicted proteins | sample SaaInl0LU_22_DNA_FD_184640 | JGI IMG/M metagenome (GOLD analysis project Ga0209136, IMG submission 184640) | Marine microbial communities from expanding oxygen minimum zones in the Saanich Inlet - ESP_90LU_22_DNA (SPAdes) (version 2) | ecosystem: Environmental > Aquatic > Marine > Intertidal zone... | reverse complement strand
ATCAAGAAATATCCCAAGGGATAATTGTCAGGTTGCGTCACATTTAAAATATTACCTCTGGAACTTGCAGGAAGGCTTTGAAAAGGGCCTCCATTAGAATCTGTAAGTGTAAGGATCAAGTTAAAATAGTTGTAATACTGTTCTTCTACACCATGTGCTTTAATAGTAATAAGGTCCCCTACTTTCACCTCGTCTGAGCTGTAAAAGTGCGAAAAGACAAACTCCTCTCCTTGAAAAAAACGGTCTTCTATGGGCCGGTATATATCTTGTCCAAAGTCGTATAAATAAAAATCGTCTCGCTCTGAAAAATCCTGGAAAGACAAAATAATTTCTGTTTCGTCCCCACTGAATAGGGTTTTAGTCCCTTGCACTGCTTTCAAAATTGGTGGTACTGGAACAAAGTTCGTGTTCCCCCTATAAACCTGGCCCTTGTACACTACTTTTAATTCATACTTGGAAATAAAATCAGTTAAGAAATCTATTTTGTTAGGAAGAAACATGCCAATTGATTCGTCAAAAAGCAAAGGGTATTCAAGTCCTGAATTTAAATGGGTAATAGTTACTAAAGCATCTTTTATAATAGGCACATTCAGATCAAAATAATTGGCAGACATACTGAGTTTCACACCCCCCTCCAAACGCGGCGCCTCTAAGGCAGTGAAAATATTAAACTGGGCGTCTATGACCAGTCTTGGGGTGGTGTTTTGAACCTCCACCTCAATGACATCCTCGCAAGAGAACAGACTAATGGTAAGTGCAAATAAAAGTAGGGCGCTAAAGTATTTCATTTACCTAGAATTTAAAGTTATACGTTACTGAGGGTACGATCCCAAAAATTGATGTTCTCAAAGCCTCATTATTACCACTGTCTGTATTTTGACGGAAATTAATGGAAGCTGCATTTCTTCTATTGTACAGGTTGTATATTCCGAAAGACCATTCAGACTGAAACTTCCTGCCTTTGTTTTTGTCTGGAATTAAAGTCGCAGAAATATCCAATCTGTGGTAGGTGGGTAGTCGCTCTTGATTTCTCAATCCAAAAATGGGAACGTTAAGACCCCTGAGTTCATACTGTCCCACTGGATAGTTAGTGGGTTGTCCTGTCTGAAACAAAAAATTGGCATTGAATTGCCACTTACTATTGAGCTCATAACTACTGTTTATAGAAAGATCGTGGGTCTTGTCAAAGGGAGTAAAATACCAATTCCCGTTATTAATACCGGTCTCCAACGAATTTCTTCCAGGAGTTCTCTGCTCAGATCTAGACCAAGTATAGGCCAACCAACCTGTAAAAGCACCCGTGTTTTTTCTAAGTAAAAATTCTAAGCCATAAGCACGGGCTTCTCCATTGAGTATGACGCGTTCAATAGCGTCATTGGCAATGAGGTTCGCGCCATCTATATAATCTATTCGGTTGGCAATTTCTTTGTAAAACACTTCGGTTTCTATGCTGTAATTGTCTAAGTTTTTAAAATAACCTAGCGCAAATTGATCTAGTAATTGGGGCTTTACAAAAGGGCCACTGGGCGTCCATACATCTAGAGGCGTTGGAGAACTTGTATTAGACAACAAATGAAGGTATTGGGCCATATGATTGTAACTCGCCTTAATACTTGTTCTGTCATTTAGTACATAAGACAATCCCAATCTGGGTTCAAAATTTGAGAATGTAGCTATGGAGCTATTCCTACTTTGTTGTACTTGTCCATTAGGCGTTCCCTCTGAATACAAATCAAATGCAGGATCATAGGCCACAGGATTGTTATTTTCATAGCTGTAAAACACCTCTTGCCCCAAGCGGTCAAACCTACTCCATCTCATGCCGTATTGAATAGAAAACGCAGTAGACACATTTTGTTCAACATCTATATAAGCAGCAAATTCATTGGCATACTTATCTGTTAATTTATCTTTTACAATACCAGAATCTTCCCTATTGGGCTTAATTTCGCCTGGATTAAAACGGTAATAAATATTGTTTACTCCATAATTGAGTTTTGTGTTGGCAGACAAATAATGTTTAAAGTCATATTTCAAATTAAAATTTTGAATGCCTGAATCCCACTGAAACCCAACTAAATCTAATTCTAATCCGTAGTAGTAATCAGAGTATATGACAGATAAATTTGAGAATAATTTATCCGAAAAAAGGTGGTTCCATCGAAAATTAGCGACCGAATTGCCGTAGACATTTATAAAACTATCCGAAATACCAAAGAGGTCTCTACCAAAGTAACCAGACAAATAAATGCTGTTATTTTCATTGATTTTATAGTTTAGCTTGGTATTTAAATCATAGAAATATGCTTTGTTCTCATTGCCTGTTAGCGCGAGAAACAAATGGGCATAAGAAGCCCTTCCGCCAACTAAAAAAGCCCCCCTATCCTTTTCCAATGGGCCCTCTAATAAAAGCCTGCTAGAAACCAGTCCAATACCACCACTCGCTTTAAAATCTTTGCTATTCCCCTCTTTCTGATAGATGTCTAGAACAGAAGAAATTCTTCCACCGTATTTGGCAGGAATTCCCCCTTTGTAGAGCTTTACATCCTTAATAGCGTCTGGATTAAACACGGAAAAGAAGCCAAATAAATGCGAGGAATTAAAGACAATAGCCTCATCTAAAAGAATCAAATTTTGGTCTGCAGCACCACCCCGAACATTAAAACCAGAAGCCCCCTCTCCAGCACTTGTAACACCGGGAAGTAATAACAGCGATTTTAAAACGTCTGCTTCGCCTAAGATTACAGGAATTTTTTTTATGCTCGCAGCGGTAAGACCATTGACGCTCATCTGAGGTTTTCTAATGCTATTGCGCTCTATGCTTTCTACTAAAATAACTTCTTCTAAAGCAGCCGCTATTTCTTCTAACTGCACGTCTAATCGCAGGTTTTCAGAAAGAGTAATCTGTCTAGAAAAGGTTTCAAATCCCAAGTAACTTAACTGTATTTCATAAGTACCTAAGGGAAGTGATAGAGAATAGAAACCATATTCATTGGTTATGACTCCCCTGCCTAAAGACGGCACAGCTATGGTCACTCCTATGAGAGTCTCATTACTACTGGCTTCTGAAACCACACCACTAATGGTGGCTTCTTGGGCCACTAAAAAGGCTTGAAAAGAAAAAAAACAGCAAAAAATAAAGCAGCGAAAGCGCAAATTTTTAATCAATAGGGATGTAAACATGCTACAAAAATAAAACAATTTAGTGGGGTAAAAATATTTTTCCACCCCATAGTACATCCTGCACAAATAGTCAAAATATGACAAGAAAAAATGATTTTAAAGCCCCCCAACTAAAGTGTTTTAGTTAAAAATATTACATTAGAGGAATATAGTTTTGTGCTATATGTTAAAGGGAACAAGTATGGAAACAACTGAAGAAAATCGTGTAGATTGCAAAAATTGTAAGACCACATTTGAGGGTAAATTTTGTCCAAACTGCGGTCAATCTGTATTTGAATACCAAAGGCCGTTTCGCTTTTTATTAGCAGATTTTACTGGGAATCTCTTTGCATTTGACACCAGGTTTTGGAAATCTTTAAAAGCCTTAACTATAAAACCAGGACGCCTTACCAAAGATTTTATCCAAGGAAAAAGGGCGCGATATATGCCGCCTTTCCGGTTTTATATCTTTGTGAGTTTCCTGTTTTTCTTTATTTTTTCAAGTTTTTTAGGCCACGAAGTAAGTGTTTCAGATGAAAACAAACAAGATGTGTACAAGGTACTAGATGAAGCAAAAAAAAGTACAGTTACCAGAAACGCAACTGAATTAGACACGATAAAAACCACAGAAAACACTTTTAATTTCGAATTCGTAAACGACACATCCGAACTCTCTGAGGAAGAAAAGGATGAGAAATTAGCCAAAGTTAAAGATGGCGTTGTAAAAGTCATGGAAAATCCCAAAATCTATATGAATAGTTTTTTGAAGTTTCTGTCCTGGGCGCTATTCCTACTCATGCCTGTTTACGCCGGTATTCTTTGGATATTCAACAGAAAAACAGCTCCTTATTATTACAGCCACTTAATATTAGCCGTAAACCAACACAGCTTTTGGTTTTTAATACTCTCTTTGTATTTCAGCATACAATACTTTTTACCCAATAAAACATCCGACCCAGAGTTTTTCCTACTCCTATTACTTCCCATCCACACATTCTTAGGATTCAAACAACTGTTTGAAAGGAGTTGGCTAAGAACGCTTAGCAAAAGCATTGGCATCTTTTTAATGTATGGTTTTGTACTCACCATTTCTATTGGAGTGATCTTTGCCATTTGGATACAATTTGAATTTTTATAAATGGAATCAAATGAAATTTTAAGTCTTTTAGCGGAGCATTATAAACTGAAAGGAAGTTTAATACCGCTTGCTGGTGAGTTAGACCTCAACTACAAATTAACCATTGACAATGAGACCGCCTTTATTGTCAAAATTTCAAGAGACCCAGAAACAATCTCATCCATAGCTTTTCAAGAAGCCCTTTTGCGTCATTTAAAAGAAAAAGAAATTGAAGGAGAAGTACCACAGCTCATTCCAAACTTAAGCGGAACCTACCAAAAAGAAGTCTTCCTAAATGGAAAAAAAGCAATCCTTAGGGTGTTACAATGGGTGGAAGGAAGGCTTTGGTCTCAAACCAATCCAATTCTTTCAGATCTAAGATATGGACTGGGAAATCATTTGGGGAATATTGCTCAAAATCTACAAGATTTTAAGCACCCTTTTGCGCAAAGAAGTTTTGAATGGAACTTAAGTGAGTGTTTGTGGGTAGAGCAACACCTGGGGCTGTTTACAGCCACTGAACTTGAATTAGTAACACCATTCATAACCGCCTTTAAAACCCACCAAGAAACTTACAACCAACTACCCAAATCTATTATTCACAACGACGCCAACGACCATAATATTGTAGTGAGTCAAGCGCTTATTCAACCAAAAATAATAGGAATTATAGATTACGGAGACGCCTGTTATAGCCAAACCATTAATGACTTAGCTGTTGCGTGCACCTATGGTATTATGGATACAGAAGATCCCTTAGCAGCCAGTTTGCCTATTGTAAAAGGCTACCACCAAGCCAATGAGCTGTCTGAAACAGCAATCAGTCATTTATACCACCTGATAGGCATGCGATTGGTCATTTCATTGACTAAAGCAGCCATAAATAAAAAATCCCATCCGGAAAATAAGTATTTACTCGTCAGTGAAAAGCCCGCATGGGCACTTTTACACAAATGGTGGAAAATCAATTCCAAACGAGCCTATTATTCTTTTAGAAAGGCTTGTGGTTTCAAAGCACACCCAAATTTAGCAAAATTTGAACAGTGGGGAAAGGCAAATACTTTTAGCCTAAAAACACTTTTTCCATCCCAAAAAAAGCAAGATACTTTGCACTTGGATTTAAGTGTCAGTAGCCTTTGGATAGAAAATGAAGCCGCTTTTAACGACCTGACTTATTTTCAATATAAGATTGAACGCCTACAAGAGGCAAATCCCCATAAAATTATTGCAGGCGGATACCTTGAACCTAGGCCACTATACACGTCTGAAGATTACGACATACAAAGCAACGAGGGTCCCATTAGCAGGTGTGTTCATTTAGGGGTAGACTTTTGGCTGCCCTCAAAAACCCCTGTGCATGCGCTATTAGATGGCAGGGTAGTGATGGCGCTAGACCGAAAAGGAGAAAAGGAATACGGAGGTTTTGTTGTTTTGGAACACCAAATAGACGCCATGCACTTTTATACTTTATATGGCCACTTGGACCCAGAATCTATCGCTGCCCACAAAGTGGGCGATGCCCTAAAAAAAGATAGCCTCATAGGACTTCTTGGCAACAAAGAAAACAACGGAAATTGGGCCCCACACCTACACTTTCAAATTTTGTTAGACCTGCTGGACTACACTGAAGATTTTCCAGGAGTACAAACCTATCAAGAGCAAGACCTCTGGGCTGACCTTTGCCCAGACCCAAATCTATTGTTTAAATCCGAGGAATTAAAGCCTAAATTAAAACCCACTACCGAAGATATTATGCCCTTTCGTAAAAAACATTTGGGCAAAAGTTTAAGTATTCAATACCAAGAGCCCCTTCAGGTGGTCAGGGGGCATGGTGCTTACCTCATTGATCAAAACGGTCAAAAATACTTAGATACAGTCAATAATGTAGCCCATGTAGGGCACGAACACCCCAGTGTAGTGAAAGCCGGCCAACAGCAAATGGCGGTGCTCAATACAAATACAAGGTATTTGCATCCAAACCTCAACAAGGCTGCTAAAGCTATAATAGACACCTTACCTAAGGGATTAGAGGTAGTGCATTTTGTAAATTCAGGCTCAGAAGCCAATGAATTGGCTCTAAGAATGGCTTATACCGTCACTGGTGGTAAGGAGGTTATAGCCAGTGAACACGGCTATCATGGAAACACCAATGGAACCATAGGCGTTTCATCTTATAAATTCAATGGCAAAGGAGGGCAAGGAAAGCCAAAAGACACCCATTTAATTCCTATGCCTGACGCATTTAGAGGCAAATACCGAGGAGAAAATACTGGCAGCCTGTATGCTCAGGAAGTACACAAAACCATAGCATCTATTCAAGAGCAGCAAAAAACTTTGGCGGGCTTTATTATAGAACCTATTATTAGTTGTGGTGGTCAAGTACCCTTACCTAACAACTTTTTAGCTTTAGCCTATAAAGCAGTTCGGGCGGCAGGAGGTCTCTGTATTTCAGATGAAGTACAAACAGGATGTGGGAGAATGGGTACGCATTTTTGGGGCTTTGAATTATATGGAGTGTCTCCAGATATAGTGACTATAGGAAAACCATTAGGCAATGGTCACCCAGTAGCTGCAGTAGTTTGTACCCAAGAAGTGGCCCAAAAATTTGCCAATGGAATGGAATTCTTTAACACCTTTGGAGGAAATCCGGTCTCTTGCGCTATTGCTTCAGAAACCTTAAATGTAGTTAAGAAAGAAAAGTTGCAGGAAAATGCAAACCAGGTGGGAAGCTATTTAATCCAAGCACTTAAAGCGCTCCAAAAAGACTTTCCCATCTTAAAAGATGTACGGGGTCACGGACTTTTTATTGGCATAGAACTGCTATCCGACCAACAAAACCCTTTAGCGTTAGAAACAAGCTACTTGGCCAACCGAATGAAAGATTTGGGTATTTTAATGAGTACGGACGGTCCCGACCACAATGTGCTAAAAATAAAACCTCCAATGGTATTCTCTTTTAGCCAGGCAGATAGATTATTACATGGGCTTAGAAAAGTATTGAAAGAAGATTTTTTGAGCGTACCTAAAACACTTTAATTAATGCTTAAAAAAAGTAGGGTCAATGGTGTATAATGTCACCCTATGATCATTTTTGTCTTTTACTTCTTTAATGACTGGAGTAGAAATATTTAAGATGGTTTTAAGCACCACATTTAAATTTTCAATGAGCTGATTTTTAATCTTCATATTTTGAGAATACGAGATATTTGGATTTTCCAAAAGTAACATGAGGTCTTGGGTCGTTAAAAAATCACGAGAGAGCAGAAGTTTAATCACCTCAACTTCATTAGAAGCCATAGGATGTAACACTCCTGCGTATTTAAATCCTCTTTTATCTAATTGAATTTTATCTTTAATCAGAAGGCTTCTAATTGGTCTATACACAGCCGCTATAAACAGTATTATGATAAGTACGTATTCGTAAGGATAAGGGTTAGCAGGAGGGTCGTAAAAAGCATCTACAGATTCTACCCCCTTTAAAAAATCATTTTTAGGAATTTTTCTAATAATAATTCCATCTGGATTATCTATAAATACATAGAATATTCCTTTTGAGTATAAAGCGTCTAACTGATCGTTTTTATGGAGGTATTGATGGGTTAAATTGCGGTAGTATAAAGTGTTTTTATTGGTAAAGGGATTGACATGAAACATGCTTTTGTCGTTGTAAAACAACAACTCATCTCCCATGGCTATACTCTTTGAGAAATTTTTATAATCTGCCCTTACATGCCCCAGCTCTCTCCACTCTTTAAGATTCCAATCATAGCGTACAATATGGTCGTCTAAATATTCATCGGAGAGATTTCTTCTATTGACCCTTGCACCTCTTACAAATATTATTTGTTCTCCAGCACTCACATAGCAGTTGTTAAATGTACCGTTGGGTGTATAATCACTTTTAAAAGTAGGATATGGACCCCAAGATTTTTGGGCTTCATTTAAAAAAGACCAATAATCAATATTCATCAATCCTCTTTTACCGCCATACCTAAAAATAGTGTCATTTCTCACTAAATATGTGGCTCCAATTGAGGGCGTAGCCTCAGGAGAAATCCATAAAATCAGGGAATCATTTTTTAAACCATACACAGCATTGTCCCTAGAATTCACAAAAATATAATCCTTGCCTTTAAACAGCAATGAAAGAGATTTGATTGATATTGAATCTGGCACATGAGGATAATAGGCCTTAAAGTCATTGGGCGTTTCTACCGAACTTTTTAAAATATAATCATCTCCCAGTATAACAATACTGTCATTACCCATATAGGCTTTATCTTGAGACATTGGCTTTTGAGCAAATACAACTGTTCCAAGAAAGAAATACAAAAAACTTAAGCGTATGGACATGAATCGGGGTTATTCTGGACAGTAAATATACTTTATTCCTTCGAAATCTCTTTTAAGTAATTTCTCTTTTGCCTTGATAAAATCATTCATTGTAATGTCGCTTCTACTAACTGAAGGATACATAATGTCAGTTGGAAGACTTGAATGTTCATATTTATAAACATCATGCCCAAACTCATGATACATTAGCCATAGTTTTTGAATTTCTGTATAATCCTCCCAATAATCTTTTATAACGCCAATATTTACAACATCAGAATTACAGTATCCATAAAAAGTAGAATATCCTGCATGATCTGGTGTAATACCAGAAGCAAACTCTTCAGCAGAAGGTGTAATAAAACTAATATTTACAATGGTATTTAACGCTCCATAATCTGGACCACCTCTTGAGCATTTAACGTCTGCTACAAACAAATTCCAATAGGTTAAAAGATTATCCTCATCTGCCAGAGAATAATCAACGCAACTAGATAAAATAGCTTCTTCAGGTATGAGCTCTTTTTCGGTTTCGAATTCTTTAGAGCAACTCATGAGAAGAACAAAAAACAATAATAAAGTTTTTATATATTTCATAAATTAAAAAACGTTTTATAAAATTGATGCTTAAAAAATTACATTAGAGCAATAATAAATAAATTTCAAGCGAAAAGAATCATGTTTCCCTTAAAAATAATTAAAACCAATCCTTCAGACCCGCATTTTAGGTCACTTATAAAGCAACTAGATCAGGATTTGGCCGTGACTGACGGAGAGGAACACAGTTTTTACAACCAATTTAATGGCACAGATCAAATAAAGCACGTGTTGTTAGGTTATCTAGGAGACAAAGCAGTGAGCTGTGGGGCATTCAAAATAATCAATACCCAAGAAATTGAGATTAAAAGAATGTATACAGTGACGCATTACAGGGGAAAAGGACATGCAGTCATGATACTTAGTGAACTTGAAAAATGGGGCGCAGAGGAGGGTTTTAAATCATGTATTTTAGAAACTGGAACGAGACAAAAAGCAGCCATAGCATTGTACCATAAGTGCGGGTACAAAATAATTTCAAATTACGGCCCATATGTAGGCGTGAAAAACAGCCTTTGCTTCAAGAAAACAATTTAATATTCTCTTTGAACCCATATTTCGTGTATTGGCACCCCTTTAGAACTTTTCCCTTTATGGTGCCATTCTCCGCTAATTAACTCGTAATCAAAAGGCAATATAGCCCCGACTCTTGAATCATCTCTTGAAAAAAATTTGATTTCTTCTTTGTAAATCCCATCAACTGAGGAATAGTTTCCTCCACCTGTTCCCATAAAAGCAAAAGTATCTGTATTAAAGGCTATCCACTGAAAGCGTCCATTGAACAATACTTTTAATGTTTTTCTAGGGCCAGAAGTGTCCCGGTAAGAAATTTCACCATTACGCATCCTACCCCCCATTAACCACTGACCATCAAGGGCTTGAGGCTTATTTGCAACAGCAACAAAATTATCTAAAACTGGTATTGAAATAACACGCAGAGAATCATTTTTGAACAAACTATTATACTCTAAATTCACTACTGAACCGCTAGTAGTATTAGAGACAAAACCACCTCTGGCACTAATAAATCTTGGTGGATTTTCCTCATACACTACTTCTGTATAGTAGTTGTTTATAAATTGTATTAAAGTGGTCCTGTCTTTAAAGCTTTGCTCGTATTGCTGTGCCATTAAAGCTACCGTTTGAGTCAGGAAAAGGAGGAGAAGGATTCGTTTAAATAAAGGTTTCATGTTTTTTTAAATAAACTTACAAAAATATTGCCCTATTTGTATCTTGCAAGAAAAATACATTTAAAGATGAAATACTTTTACCTATGCGTACTGAGCGTATTATTAATAGGCTGTTCAAAAGACAAAGAATCTTCCAACAGTCTCTACGCTTCAAACGATCTGGAAATTCAAGCTTATTTAGAAGCCAATAATATTAGTGCCACAAAAACAGGAACAGGTTTATATTATTTTATGTCTAAAGCGGGAAACGGCATTAAACCAAATACCAATAGTGCTGTAAGAGTGGCTTATAAAGGATATTTTACCAGTGGAAAAGTTTTTGATCAAAGCAGTTCATCAGGAATTTCTTTTTCTTTAAATCAGGTCATTCCAGGTTGGACAGAGGGCCTCACTTACTTCAAAGAAGGTGGGGAAGGGAAACTATTTATTCCATCAAATCTTGGCTATGGAGATTACGGCTATGGTAGTATTCCAGGGGGCTCAGTACTTATATTTGACATTAAACTCATTGAGGTAAAAGACTAGTCGCAGGGCAATGAAGTGCTGAATCACAGGCACTTGACATGTGGCTATGGGCAAATTGGTTTAAGTATTAAACCTTTCGTATAGCATTAACAAGCGTTCGTCTAAATTAAGAATTTTCTTAAATTTTTATTTATAAATTGCCTGAACATTAAAATA
>Ga0209136_1002508_pt1 | contig 11093 bp, 19 predicted proteins | sample SaaInl0LU_22_DNA_FD_184640 | JGI IMG/M metagenome (GOLD analysis project Ga0209136, IMG submission 184640) | Marine microbial communities from expanding oxygen minimum zones in the Saanich Inlet - ESP_90LU_22_DNA (SPAdes) (version 2) | ecosystem: Environmental > Aquatic > Marine > Intertidal... | reverse complement strand
GTATAATGTTCTACCTCTTTTACTCTTAAGATACCATCTTTCTCTTTTAAAAATGCATCATATTCTACTTTGAATTCTTCTTCTGTTAAAGAGTGCCAGCCTCTACATCCGTCTGGAGATCTTCCACAACCACATGCCATATATTCTAGTTTAGTTTAGTTCTTAATAAATAGTGAAATGTACTTCAACTAAGCAACTAATTTCCAATTTTTCTCTTCATTGAATGCTGCAATTTCATATGGATGATCTGAATAGCAGAAGCCCATATTGTAGTATCGAGTCATCCAGCTTGGTGACTGTAAATAATGTTGATATTCATGAACAATAGTTTGAGCTAAATCTTCTGCACTATGAATATTCTTATAATATATTACGATAGTGTTATAGTCAAAGATATACTCTGCAATTGGATTATCATCTTCCGTATAAACAGAATGGACATAAGGTTGAAACTCTATGTAAGGAGTACTGTCATGAAATTTACTCAAACCGTAAACTTTCTCACAATTGTTTAAATACTTCTCAGCTAATCTTCTTGTAGTTCTTAAATGCATAACCTTTTCTTTTTTTAACTACCTTAATATAAGAAGAATAATTCAGACGACCAACTTTACATCAAAGTATTTTGCTTTTTAAAGTTACCGTTACTGACAATAGAGTATCCATATGTACTAAAAACCATGTACGGATCTAAAGGACTTACTCCTATTACATTTCTAATATCTCTATCAGCAAATACTTTAAGTCTGTTATTTGTATCTAAAAGATTAGTAAGGGTTTCCGGAAGTGTATGTGTTTTATAATCTTGCCAGAATTGAGTATCATTTCTATCACATACATAATGGTATTTAATAAAGTTAAAAACTTGATAGTTTATTTTATTTACAAATGTATTATAATGTTCCCTATGAGAAGAGTCTAAAGTATTATTTTTTAGTAGATTTGTCAATTGAAATACAACTGTCATAAGAGATGTAGCTTCAAGTGGTTCGAAGAAACCTCCACTAAGTCCAATTGCAATTGAATTGCCAATCCATACATCTTTGAAGTACCCTGATTCAAATGTAATCTTTTTACCAAATTTTAATTCTCTATTAAAATACTCCTCTACTTCTTTTTTAGCTTCTTCGTCGTTTATGTACTTGCTGTCAAAAACATACCCACATCCCCATCTGTTCTGTAAAGGAATCATCCACATCCAGCCGTATTTCATACTAACAGAATGTGTTCTCGTATTAGACTTTTCGGTAAATACTTCATTTTCTGCAAGAGGTAACCTAAATGTAACAGCCGAATTAAGAGTGAGGTGGTCCTTATGTGATATCCATTCAGCTTTTAATTCCTTGCCGATAACCAAACGAGCAAATCCACTACAATCAATTACAAAATCAGGTGAAATTGACTTATTATTAGCTAGGTGTATACTCTTTATTATATCACCTTCTTTTTCAAATCCTGTTACTTCATCTACAATGTGGTTTATTCCACGAGTACTTCCAATATTTTTAAAGTAGTCTCCAATTATATTTGTATCAAAATGGTAAGCGTACGTACCGTCAAAGAAATCGTGGTTAAAAGAGCTACCATCATTTGGCCAATTGTCAAATGCTATACCTACTTTTCGAGTAGCATTAGTTACAGACATAAAGTCCTTCTCATCAATACCTAAATTCTTTAGAAAGGGAGTTATATTTGGTACTGTTCCTTCTCCTACCCCTACTATACCTATCGTTTTACTTTCAACTAATGTAATATCGAAATCTGGATTTCTCTTATTTAGGTACATTGCTGATAACCATCCTGCTGTTCCACCTCCTATTATTGTTATATTCATACTATATAAGTGTATTGGTTTCGTTTATATTTTTAACTAATTTAATCCAGCTTACTAATGAATACCTAGTACCGGTAGAAATAGGTTTTACTCTATGTGTTAAATAGGAAGGAAACATATAAAGAGTCCCTAAACCTTTAGTAAGAGTTTTTTCTTTACCGTCTTCTATAACTTGCAATTCGCCGTCTTTATAGTTACTGTTTAATTGAATAACTGTAGAATAGAATCTATCTGAAAATTCAGGATTGTCTGTTGCACTATCTTTATGCCAGTTGTAGAACTCCCCTATTTGGTATTCTGTAAATTGAAAATTTTCTAACCCTGAGACATTAAAACCTTTGATTTTGATACTGTTAGTTAGTATTTCTGTAAGTCTCGTATTTACCGAACCTAAATCTTCAATAAATGCAACAGAAGATTTACGGTGTTTTAAATTTACCTCTTTATTATTCCCTACTACAGCTTGTCTAAGTTCAAGTTCTGATTTACATTTAGCTATTACTTCAGTACACTCTTGACTACTAAGAAAATTTGGTATAGTATATATTCTACTCATAAGTTTTAATTTGATAAAGGAGCTTTTATTGCTTGACGTGAAATGTAGTTTTCAAACTCTACTTCAAACTCTCCATTTAAGATATCAGATGAAATAATCTTAAGAGTTGGAAGATCAAATGAAGTTCTTTTTATTTGTTCCTTCGCCTGTTCTATATGGTTTGTATATAGATGTGTATCTCCTAAAGATCCTATGAGAGAACCAGGCTTATAACCAGTCTCATACGCTATTAGACTAAGTAGTAGACCATATGAAGCTATATTAAAAGGTAATCCTAAAAATGTATCAACACTTCTTTGATTCCACATTAAGTCCATATACTCTCCTCTTATATTTATCTGGAATCCATAATGACAAGGAGGTAAAGTCATCTCGTGTAATTCACTTACATTCCAAGCCGATACCATTAATCGTCTACTATTTGGATTCTTCTTTATTGAGTTAAGAAGATTTAATATTTGGTCAATACCATTCCAATCAGTCCACTGCTTTCCATAAATTGGTCCTAAATCTCCATATTTTTCAGCAAATGCATCATTATTTTTAATATTATCAATAAATTCTTTTTGTGCTAATGAATGATCGTGTGGTGGGTTACATTCTATATCTGCGTATTTTTTATAGGCATCACCATTCCAAATATTACAGCCGTTATCAACTAAATACTTAATATTAGTATCTCCTTTTAGAAACCATTTCAGTTCAGTCATCATAGTTTTGACCGCCATCTTCTTTGTTGTAAGAAGAGGAAAGCCTGTTCCCATATTATGAACAAATTGTCTGCCGAATACTGATAGTGTTCCGGTTCCGGTTCTATCTTCTTTCTTATGACCTTTCTCAATTATATTCTTAAGAAGGTCTTGATATTGACTATCTAAAAAATTCATTAAGCGTAAATAGTAATTTGAGTATTAGTATCTAAATTTTGTAATTTTCTTAAGACTCTTCTTCCTTGAGGTCTTTTAGATACCATTTGATATGTTAATCCTTCGATAGTAATATGTTGTCCTGTTATAACAGTTTCAGCAATTCTAGCGTTGATTTTGGTTGACGGTACAAAAAATAATTTATTCATAACATTTAATTTAGATGATTAATATACCTAAATATAAGAAGAATGTATTGATTTTACAACTATTTTGTAATAAAAAAAGCCCATATAGTCAAATACGGGCTAATTTTATTAAAAGAACATATTATAAATGTGCTGCTTTAATTCTATTTACTATCTCTTGAAAAGCTAAATTTACTTTACCTTTAGTCTCTGTAGAAATAGGGGTAACTTTTATCTTTATGATATCTGTATCTCTCTCTTCTCTATATGTTTGTTCTGCCATTATTTTGTATTTTAAAGTTTAATATTATGTTATTTTCCGCCTGGATTAAAAACTGGGCCGCTGTTACATGGAGGACAGCTAAAATCACACCAGTAGTCCCCACATGGAGCCCACGAACCACATGCATTACAAACATTGTGCATTATTATGTAATCATTGTTTCCTACATCAACTAAGAAGTAATCTAAAGGTTCAAAATCTAAATTATGAATCTTAACATCTTCTCTGTAAATCACATTTAAAGAAGTAATTTCTTTTTTGGTAACTGTGTTTGATTCTGAATTGTATGTTAAGATTTTATCTCCAACCACAAATTTATTTACAATTTCAAAATACGTTTTATCAGAATCAAATGATTCTATATAATACATACAAGTTGGTGTATCCACCCAAACTTCTCCATTTTCTAATCCTACTTCAATCATTAAAAGATCCTTCGTCTGTTCTTGAGTAGAAATTAAACTAGATGAGACTATCTGCAAGGAACTGTTAGTGAGTTCTAATGTTCCTTCGTGGTTTCTAAATTCTTCTGAGTTGTTTGTTCCAGCTTCATCTAAACCGTAAGTAAGATCGAAATCTACTGTTTTAATTGTAGCACCTATATCTATTGTACTTACATTGGTAGTAGTGCCATCATATAATAGTATATCACTTTCATCATCTACGTGAAAAACTATATCTGCACGTTTAGTAGAATTTTTAGTAATGTACTTTACTCTTGATCTACCATCTAAATCCTCTGTACCGGGTGTAAATACATCCTCTGAGAAGGATAGGTTAACTGGAGCAGACACATTATAACCTCCTAAATTAATTACCTCTAATGTACTTCCGAAAACAATGTCAAAGGTTCTAATTGTTGTCCAATAACCATCATTTTTAGACTTTTCGTCATAGATAAACTCTTGAATTAAGTGATCTTCCCTATTGGCAAGGTCTTGTTTTTTACTAGCAAGACTTTCCTGTGAGCTTAGTGTAGATACTTTTGGATACTCCCCACCATCGTAATAAGGGAATCTAGCTTTTTCTATAATGTTAGGTTTTCCTGTATTAGATAAATCTACAACATCTAAGTTACCCTCACCGTTAAAGTATGTTTTAGGTATAAAACTAGAACCAGACATTAACTTAATAAATTCGAACTTATCTGCTGCGTAAGTATTGTCAATAATTGCAGATGTATCATATGCTTGTCTAAGAATAAACTTATGAACTGCATCTTCTACTACGGGGATAGTTACAGCATTTGCCGATACTGGGTGTTCCGTATAGGTAATACTATTACTTCCACATAATCCTTTTAGCTTTTCAATAAAGTTGTTTACTTTAGCAGCTACTGGAGCTATTGATTGTTCTTCATTATAGATATAATGTAGTTCTGTAATTTGGTTAGCTACTAACATGCTAAATAAAGGAGCTAAATCTAAATGCTGTACTCCTGAATTGTACATAGCAGCATTTGTGTTTAGTTCTAATATTTTCACACTATCTCCTTGTTGTAGATAATCTGTACCAATTAGGGTGCCTTTCATTTTGTATTATTTTATATTAAATTAAGTTTAGTTTTTATATAACTGTTTTATCTATTTTCATCTCGTTAAAGAGTTTATGTTTTTTATCTACTTCAAACCATTTGCCTTCTGGACACGGGTTAATAGCTTTCGAATAAATCTTCTTATTAAGGGGACATCCGCATGAACCGCATACTAGAGACCATTCTTTTCCTTTGAAAACTTCTTTTCTAAAGTCACACCCTTTACAGACTTTATACCTATCTTCTGCTAATTTTGCTTCTTTTTCATTTGGATTAAAAGAAGTCACCCAAGCATCAAATATTTCTTTTATGTTAATCATAGTAAAGCGTTAGTAGTACTTAGTTCTTTTAAATCTACTGTTAAGTTTGAACATATAGCTATTCGCTCTGCTTTTGAGTTTTTAATGAAATTCGGCTTATGTAAATAAATAGGACTGAAAAATAGAATCTCACCTGTTCTAGGTAGTATAGAAACTATTTCACCATCTTTATCTTTAAATTCTAACCTACCTTCATCGCTCTTTAAATCAAAGGGCACATTTAAGTAGGTGCAGTAGGAGATAGTAGTGAGAATAGGTGATGTATTAAAATTATCAACAGCGATACGGTGGTTATGAAAAATAGGTGCTGTTCCATGTATTAAATCAGTCCTTCTGTCAGAAGCGTATATCCAGTGTTTTTCAATCCAGTTTTTAGGTTGCGTTATACCTAGTATCTTTAATGCTATATTTCTTGTGTAGTCTTTTAAGTGGTTGATTTCTTTTGATTGTAAGAGTAATGGAGAAGTAGTTAAGTCACTTAAGCCGACATAGCTCAAATTTTGTTTAACTTTACCAATTAGACTTTCCTTTGGGTGTTTCCAATCGTATTTTGCTCTATGAATAGTAATATTCTTATTTAGCTCAATTTTTTCTATTTCCATTTTAAAGGAGGGCGCCTGTATTAACTACTGGAACGGTATTGAAGTTTATAACGTACCTATTACTATTGGCAGGGTAGCTAGAATGATGAGGTGTATGTCCGTTAAAGACTGCAATAGACCCTTTGTTGGGTTTAACGGAGTATATTTCCTTAAATTTACTGTAATCCTCTTCTTCTATATAGGTTTTCCATTTGCTTAGGGTTCCGTTTTCAAGCTTATAAAATTTTGTATCTCCATCAGCAGAATTAATATAATAGACCATTGCTATATGTGCTTCACTCCTATCGATATGTATTGAAATTCGGTTATCATGATGAGCATATTTAGGATCCGCTAGTAAACGGTTTACTTTAAATCTATAGGTATCTAAATAAATTAAGTTTAATTTAGATAGTACATTCTGTTCAATTTCTTCTATAATAGCATATACCTTTTCATTATTAATTTGATCAGGTTTTAATACCCCTTGCGGGGTTGGTACATTTACATACCATATGTTATTACCTTCCTTCCAGTCTATAGTATCGTCTTTAAAGTAAGCCTCTAAAATGTCTTGTTTTTCTTTTGAAATTATATCTTCAAATACGTATATATCTTCAACCATATTAAACTGTAGTTGCTATTAACTTTTTAAATTTAGTAGTAGACCACCCGTGATCTCTATTCAAATAATAAATAGGAATGTTTAAATCATCTCCAGTAAAAGGTTTATCTTTATAGTCATCACCAAGAAACCTTACATCAAATTCTCCCATTTTTAGTAGGTCTAAGAGCTGTTCTTCATAAGTGTAGGTAAAGATATCACATATTGATTTAAGTTCTAGCAACATCTCTTTACGTTCATCTATAGATAGAATAGGTTTAAGTTTATGTGGCCGTTCAATAGAAGGGTCTGTATGCAGTAAGACTATTAAGCAGTCGCAATTAGTTGCTGCTTCTTTAAACATTTTTATGTAACCTGGGTGTATTACATCAAAGTTTCCTGCTATTACTCCTTTTTTCATCTAATTCTATTAAATTTACTTTGTTCGATCTTCCAAGTTGTCTCAGTAAACATATCATCACCTTGAAAATACACTCCATCTTCTTTCTCTACCACACTCATCCAATAGAGCCATCTACCGTTGCTATCCATATTTGTAGTTCCGTCAAAATGGTTAGCCGTTATATCTTCCCCTTGTAGTGTATATACTCTAATTTTAAATCCTTGGTAGAATGGATTACTTTTGGTACTAGAATAGATTACTTCTACAGCACCGTCATTATTTATATCATAGAAATCAATATCATTTACAATGCCCCATTCTGGTTCGATTGGTAGTTCTACCTCTTCTACAAAACCATCTGGTGTGTTCATTAATATAAGCCCGGGTGTGTTCCATTCCTCATATTCATGTCCGGCAAGTATTAAATCTAAATCTCCATCATTATCTAAATCGTAAAGTTCAGAACTAAACTTCCCTCTAATATTTGGAATAGCCGATAAAGGAAATTTTTCATAGTATCCTAATCTCTCTTCAATAAAAGTTCCATCTCCATTATTCGTTAATACATATGAATTCATACCCCCTCCGGCTCCATCAATTAGTAAAATATCTAAGTCTCCATCTCCATCTATATCACCGCTTGTACCTGTATGGAAAAACCCTACTACATTAAGTATTGGTAAGTATTTAAAACTCTTTCCTTCTTCATTGAGAAGTAATATGGGATGTTCCTCATTTGGTATACCTTCACCGAACTTGTCATATCCATGACCTATAAAGAATATATCCGGCCATCCATCATCATTATAATCTCCTACTAAGCCTTTACGTCCATGTATGAGACCTTCATATAGATCTGAGTTGTGTTCATCTTTTACTAATGAACCTTCTTCAGTACCTTTCATAAAGATGATTTTATTACGAGTGAAAACTCCATATTCAGATTGAGTTTCTACAATATCTAGATAACCATCTTTATCGTAATCCAATACTACAGCTTCTAAAGCAGGATGCCAATCGCTACTTGGTCTGTAATTTGTAACTTGTTCCGGGAAAGGAATTCTGGTATGATATGAAGCTTGTTTGTAATTAATTCGATTTACAGCTTTGTAGGGGTTTATAGCAATAGGGATGTCTATTACTATTTCTTCTTCTATAATCTCTTCTTTACTACAGCTTATTAATAAAACTAATCCTAATACTAAAATTAAATACTTCTTCATAACCTCTATTTTAAATTATTATACCTTAATATAAGAAGAATAATCTAAACGACCAACTATTTTAAATATATTTTCCAACCTTCTTCAACCGATTCAAACCTATCTACTTTCTTAGGTGATAGCTGTTCTATTTTCATATCAGCTGTTAAGTAGGGTCCTCCTGATGGATCAACCATATTAATTATAGCTGTGTTTGAAGTTACAAGTTCGGCATACTTCCTATCTTCTAAGACATATGATTCTTTCTCATCATCATAAGCGTGGACTAATTCTCTGAATTGTTCTAATGAAATACCTCCTCCGGTATCTCTTGTATATTCAAAGAAGGCTTTTGTGTAGTCGTTTGGAAAACCAAATCTACAATGTTCAAAATTACCTTCCCATAATATGGTTCCGTCTTCTTGGAGAGTTAATGTAAATTGATCTCCGTATCGGTTTGTTATTTTATGTGTTTTCATTCTATATTCTTTTCTATAACATCAATGAGAGTTTTTAAGTCTTCTGGGTTACTAAACCAAATATAATCGTAATCGAAAAAATGTACAGACCATCCATCTTTTTTAGCCTCTCCATCATCAGTAGATATTAAACATAACTCATTTGTAATTTCATATGTGTAGTAGTAGAATGGAACATGTCCTGATTCTTCTGCTGTTACATCGTTTCTTTTAAATCCTAAATCAATTAAGTCTTGTTCTTTCATAACTTTTAATTTTCTGGACCAGGCATTGGAGCTGCTCCAGCATCCGCCCATCCTTTAGATGTTGTTATTTTTTCTCCTGGTATGATTGTATACTTAAGACCTTGAAGTCTACAGGTACCGCCTTGCTTGGCTAGTTTCTTAAAGAGAGTTATATCTCTTTCAGTCCAGTTTTCAGATAAAGTAACTATTCGTTCTCTATCTACTGTACCTTCTCCATCTATATAGTACTGTGATGTCTTTGTAACTGATACTTTTTTTATTGGCATAACTTTTGTTTTTATTTTTACCAGACTTTAGCTGCTTCTAAGAGTTTCCATGTGTCTATACACTCATCTGTTAATTCTAATTCTTCATAATGTTTAAGGCAAGACTCTAAAGCTGTAGTCCATTGTGATTTAGGAAGAGATATTTCGAAAGCTGTTTCTGCTTGTTCGAAAGTAATTTCAAATAACATAGCAGTCTTTTTGCCATCCTGCATTGCTTTTTCAATTCCTAATGTTATGGCATCAGTAACATTTTTAGACTTCCTTTTAAATAGTCCTTCAAATTCTTCTGTTGTTTCAAAATGTAATTTTACCATACTATTCTCTTGATCCTGATATTCTGTTCAACTTGGCTTGTATTGGGCTATTTATTAACTTTCCTGAATTAGTAGGACGTACTTCTTTATTGGTTCCCCAATAGTATACAGGGCCATAATATTCATATGTCTTCATAGGAACTTCTACCGTACTGAGTCTGGTGTATTCTGGTTCGGTTATTCTTCTTTCGCCGTCAAACGATCTAAAGTCTCTAGCAGTTACTCTATGCCAACCAACTACTGGATGGTTTATCTCTAAACTACCCGCAGTATTAAAGTCATTGATAATTTTCTCTATTTCTCCTCTTTTCTCAGCCATAACCTTTATTATTATTTACATAAAGATAAGAAGAATAGTTTAAATATCCAACTGATAACCTTGAAATATTTTCATGTAAGAGGTAATCTTTGTACCATTACCATCAGCAAAGTTCTTACCATTTCTAAACCATCTTCTAACATTTCCGGCTCCACCTAAATGGGCGGCTGCAAGTATCCCTGATTTAGTTACCAAGACTCCATGGTGTACTTTACCTTCGTATTTTTTAATATACCTTTTAAGAGTTTTGTAATTACTTAACATTAACCTCTGCATTGCTTCTTCCTGTAGGTCTGGGTCATTAAGAAATGTTTTTCTTGATACATTTATGTCTACAGCTTTAAGAGTAGCTTTACCAAATTGATATCTACCCATATACCCAAATCTATTTACTTTGGTATAACTATTTCCACTTTCGAAGTTACCTAAAGCCTCTAAATATGCTTCGTGGTCAAATTTCTTTATTTTTACTATGTCTGCTTTGGGGGTAATTTTAGATAAGGCCAAGGGCCTCGATGGTTCAATTATTACTGGTACTTCAATAACCTTATTTCTTAATGTTGTAAATGCCATTACAATTGTAGACATTATAGACATTAAGATTGTTAATCTAAAGTTTTTCATAATATTAATGTTTAGTTAAAATAAGTCAAGGAAGGATGTTCCTATATTCTTCTCTCTGAGTTTCTCATTTGTCTCAGATTTTCTGACTAGATCGTCAGCTACTCTTCTTTCGAGAGGTTTATTTTTTTTCCAAGTCGAAAACTTATTATTTTTCTTCTTTTCCATACAAATAAATAGTTATAATTTGGAGATATACTCATCCCCGGGTCTTTTCTCTTCCTCATAAAGACCTAATTCTTTTAAATGTTCAATGGCATGTTCGTCCATTTCCCATTCAAATTCATCTTTAGACTTATCTACATAATGTTCCATAGCTGCTACTTGATCATCTGTTATAGCTGAGGTAGCATATAGAAAAGCACAGTTGTAACATAAGAACTCTAGATTGTCTAAATGCCAATTTTTTCTATTACCATCTTTGTGGTTTAGTATGATTGGTACTTTTGTGTCGTAAACTCTTCTTTCTGTAAACCCG
>Ga0209136_1002503_pt1 | contig 11104 bp, 8 predicted proteins | sample SaaInl0LU_22_DNA_FD_184640 | JGI IMG/M metagenome (GOLD analysis project Ga0209136, IMG submission 184640) | Marine microbial communities from expanding oxygen minimum zones in the Saanich Inlet - ESP_90LU_22_DNA (SPAdes) (version 2) | ecosystem: Environmental > Aquatic > Marine > Intertidal zone... | reverse complement strand
TCGCTCACCTCTGCCGCTGAATTTGGTGTCTGTGCCATGCCCGCCCCTTAAACTCGTCCACACGATGTATCCGGCTGTAGGGCAACCAACAAGAGGGCGCGTTCAATAAAATCAGAGTGTCGCACATAGGATGGCCGCAGATAGGCGGGCGGATCATAAGCCGGCGGGCGCGCGCGCTATTGCGGCGCGATCCCTCCGAAAACACGCTTTCGCGCGATCAAAACACGTCAAAGTTTAAACCAATCACTAACAGGTTTAATTCAAAAGGCTAATAGATCACTAAATTGTCTATTAATAACAATAAAAAGCGCATTTTCTACACTTTTGAAGACCAATTATAGCCAACTGTCCAATTGAGACACAGGACCTGAAAGATTTACCCTTTGTTAGCATTTTAAAACCTATTTGAGCAACGAAGTCTCCCAATTCCTCCCAAGACTTCATCTAAAACGACATAGATATTTAAGGACACCACAATGACATATGCAATGAAACTCGCTGCACCGCTTTTCTTGGCAACATTGACAACTGCGCAGGTCGCGCAGGCTGGCAGTGCAACTGGCACAATGAATGTCTCTGGCAACGTTCAAGGCTCCTGCACCGTTTCGGCTGTTGCGCTGAATTTTGGCGCCATTACACCGGGTTCAGCAACAGACGCAGAGGGCAGCATCGGCGCCGCCTGCACAACCGGAACAACCTACACAATCACCATTGATGGTGGCAGCTCTTTGGTTGATACCAACCGGCGTTTGGCTGAGGCCGAAAGCGAAAACTATCTGGAGTATATCATCGCGATTGATGAATCGTGGGCCGTCGACAGCTACATCCCAGCAAATGGCGCCTTGGTCAGCAATGCCGTAGCGGCAAGCAGCGAAGCCGTGAACTACTCAGTCTACGGCCGCGTGCTGGCTGAAGAAAACAGCGCAGGTGTGGTTGGCACTTACTCCGACACATTGGGCATCACCATCACATACTAATCCGACCGATTAGATCCCTTGAGTTGGGCCCTGGAAATTCCATTCACAGGGCCCAGTTCTGTCCCCCGTTACTGGCCAGAAATCTCTCTGCTTATTTAATTTTTCATATACAATTTTAATGTCTTACCTCGGTTTTAAACAATGATTTAATACTCCTTAAGTATAGCGATACCTATCACTTATCGGCCCCAAACGGGCCACATTTTTAGGAGACCTCCTATGACTGGCTTTCTGCGCATAGTTTATTCCGCTTTCACCATTGTTTTTCTAGCGACCACCCTTCAAGCCAATTCCACGATTGTTCCCGTCATTGTTGACGTGGAAGCCTCCGGCCGCGGAGTTGTGGAAATCACAAACCTGCGAACCCAGCCCACGCTTTATAACATCGAAGTCTTGAAATGGGCGGTGGTTGACGGGGTCGACGAATATGAAGACACAAGATTATTCATCGTCAGCCCACCAAGTTTCAAACTCCACCCCGGAAAATCGAAAAAAGTACGTCTCGGGTTTCGCGGCAAGCGCGGCACCCCATCGGAACAGACCTTCCGTCTTATCGTTGCGGAAGTCCCCTCAGAGGTGAAGAAAGCTGCGGAAGGCACATCGACCCTCGATGTGACCCTGCGCCATGTCTTGCCAGTCTATGTCGCGCCGCAAACCCCCGGCGGGCCGAAATTGAGGTGGACCATCACAACCCAAGGCGACACCGCCACCCTACGGGCCACCAACTCAGGCAACCAGCGGGCCAACGTGGTGAGCGTTGGTCTGCATCCGAACCCCAACCAAGAGAACACGCCCGTATATGCCAACAACAGCTTGGCACATGTTTTGGCGGGATCCTGGCGTGAATGGCAAGTGAAGTTGCCGGAAGGTATGCTGCCAGGCAAAGCGGTCTACAAACTGACGGGCTTGAACCAAACCTATCAGCTCGCCAATCATGAATAGGGTAGCGTGGCCGGTATTAAAACATATGTACGCTTACTCTCAATCTCTTGCGGGATCTGGCTTGCACCCCTGGCGCAGGCCAGCACGACCACACCATCAGCCGTCGTGCGAAATGGCATCCCACAGAACAAAGCGGATGCCATAACCGCGCTGGCCCAGACCCTCTTAGTGGCCCCTGAGCACTTAATGGCCGTGATCGCCTTTGAAACCGATGGCAGTTTTGACCATCGGTTTCGAAATCCAGTGAATGAAACCCTCGGGTTGATCCAATTCACCCCAGAACTGGCCCAGCGATTGGGCACGAGCCAGGAAGATCTGGGCAAGGCCAGCTTTGAGCAGCACTTACACTATATCGGTCAGCTGCTCGAAGGCCGCGCTCAAAGCAACCGCGCGGCGGCGCTCAGCTTGGCCGATATCTGCATCGCACTCATTGCACCCGATCATATCGACGGGACAGAAACAACAGCTGTCTTTACCAAAGACAACACCCCGAAATCCTATACCCGCTATACGCCACTGGATATTGACGAGGATGGGCGCATCACCCGATCCGAAATTGACCAAAAACTGCGCGCCTATTGGATTGATCTGGCCGATCGCGCCGACCTCGTGCCAGATTTTTTCGACCTCTACCTCAACGGGGAGAAACTTCCATTCTTCTTCTTTTTTGAGTTTCACAATGGCCAAGCCTATATTGACCCAGAAGATTTTGCCCAGCTTGGCCTGGCGGTCACCCCGCCCTTGGCGCGCCTGTTTGATCTCGACTATGTAGCTCTCGATCAAATTGGCGGTTTGAGCCTTCACTTCAGCGGCGATGCCACCCGTGCCTATTTCACCGCTCAACCTCAGCTTTTCGGCCCCAGCGCAAAGCGCGGCGCCGGTGGCGCGCCGCCTGTCATGGCCGACCCCATCCCCAGCATGCTCCTGCGCTACGACATTACGAGCCAACTGTCCGGCACCGGCGCTTTGGCAGCACAGGCCTCCGGTTTGTTTGAATATTCAAACGCACATCTACAGGCGCAAGCCAACGCCCGCATACAAGCTGATAGCGAAGGCGGGGTGGAGCTCGACCTATTTGGCATCCAAGGCCGCTACCACCGGCCCAAACAAAATGCCCTCTGGCGGTTTGGCGAACAGGCGGGATTTTCAGGACCGGGCCTCAATGGTGCCGGATTCACCGGGGTAAGCTATGTCAGCGACTTTGGCTTCACGCCCAATCATAGCCATTTCAACACGCTGTCTTTCGAGGGCGCAACTGGCTTGCCAGGTGATGTTGAATTTTACATCGGAGAGGCAAAAATAGGAGAAACCATCTCCGTAGACCGCGGCGAATTTCGCCTGGAAGACATCCCCTCAATTGACGGCAACGGCACGGTGTCCGTTGTCCGTTGTCCTGACGGATAAATTTGGTCGAAAAACCACGCAAAGCATTCCCTATTTCAACATGCCCGGCATATATAAAAAGGGCGCCTATGAGTTCCAATACGGTTTCGGCCTTATATCGCGCGGCCGCGGCATCTATCACGGGTTCTATGGCTCGAGCGTACAGCGCTATGGTCTCACCGACCGGATTACCGCATCGGGGTCTGTCGCCTTTTGGCCAGGGGGCGCTCTGCTCGGCGGCGGCGCACAACATGCCTGGCGCGAAAAAACGATGGTCAACGCCACAGCCGCCGCCAGTGCCAGCGGGTTGGGTCTGCAAGTGAAGGCCAATCTCTCACCCGCCACGCGGCCAGAAACCTTCAACTGGGGCGCGCAACTGACCTTCCAAAACCACGCCTGGCGACAAATCGGCCAGGGGCCAGAGGATGCGCCCAATTTCCAAGCCGCTATCCGCGGATTTCTCGCGCTGAACTTAACGGAGAAGGACACGCTCTCCACCTCGCTCATGGTGCAAAAGAAATGGGATACCAGCCTCGTGACGGCTTTCTCCACCCAATGGACTCGCACCTTGAATGAAAATGGACCCTGTCGGCTCGCGACGACGCCCGGAGCGCAAAACTGGATCTATCCCTCTTGGTCAGCCGAACCTTCGGCACGAAACGGGTCACGACTGCCAACTCGGCCATCGGGGAAAACGGGCTCACATTGGATGTTAATTTCTCAAAGTTTAGCCAAAGCGAGTCGGGGCTTTCTCAAACCTACAGCGGCAGCATCGACCAAACAGGTCCGGTTCGCCTTGACGCCAAATTCGAAAAACCAAGCCGCACCGTCAATCATCAACTGCGGTTCAGCTACAGCACATCTGCCACCTCTGGATATTACACCCGTCGCGGTGTGCTGGGCCGCGCGAATGGAACATTTTTCGCAGCGCCAAAATTGGGACAACAATATGCGGTGGTGACCACCGGCGAAGCATCCGACATCCCCGTCTACCTGCAAAGTCAGGAAGTGACCAAAACCGATCGCAACGGCAATGCCATTGTGCCAAGCCTGCGGCGCGGCCAGGCCAATAAAATAAGCATCTCTCCAGAAGAGATTCCGTTTGAATATGACATCACAAATACGATGGTCACGGTCTACCCCTATCCCTTTGGTGCCTCCTTTATCAACCTCTCAACCCGCCTGCGGCGCTCGGCCATCGTGCAACTTCGGGATGCCTCTGGCAGGGCCTTGCCAGCCGGAAGTGAGGTCACATTCGAGGGCGCAGAATATCCCTCCTATGTCATAGATTTCGGGGAAGTATTTTTTGAAGATTTGCCAGCCTCCACCACTTTGAATGTCACAATGGGAGAAGAAACCTTTGAAACAGCCACTGAATTTCCACCAAGCGATGACCTGCAACCCACGCTCGGCCCATTCACCTGCCGCTAACGCCGCCGTCGCCCTACGGCTGGGCTGCATTTTGCTTGGCGTGACGGGCGGCCCCGCTGCGGCCGGCGAAGTATTTTGCGCGATTGCTTCGTCAAGTTTGAATTTCGGTTCTGTCTCAGCCTCTGCGGGTCGATATTTCGACAGCTATGGGCTGGTGAAATTAGACTGTGAAAACCTCAGCCAGCAGCAGCAGAACGCGCAGGTACAACTGCGCATTACTCCCGGCCCGCTCTGCCCCATAGCGGAATATCAGACCGCAGATGGCGCGGGCCTGGTATTGGCAGCTGATGCAGCAGAGCCGCAGGCCCTGGCGCCGCTGTCCTTGAAGCCACAAGAAAAACTCAGGCTTGAACTCACGTTTCCCGCACAGTTGAGGCTGGGTCCGCAAACTCGCGCCGGTGTTCTTGAATTTCAATGCGACTTTGATGTGACACTCGAGCCCGCACCCTAAGAAAGACCTCTGCATAACCCAGCCGCCAAGCCAAAACACTTTGCCCGATGGCAACACCGGGCTGCTCCTGCCTGCCCCTCGGCAGGCGCTGCCCTCATTTCGTGTTGAGATGGCGTTATGCAGAGGTCTTTAAGATCCAAAGCACGTAACAACGCAATTTCCATTATACGTTTGTATTTATTGATGGAAAAAATTGGGTGATTTTGGAGCGGGTAGCGGGAATCGAACCCGCACCTTAAGCTTGGAAGGCTCTTATGATACCATTTCACCATACCCGCGCCGTGCCAGAGAGGTATGCCAGCGCAAATTCAACGTCAAGGCCGGAAGTGCAGAATATCTGCTCTTGCGCGCAGGCACCCGCGCAAAGCCAGTGCTAAGCAGGGTTCACTTTTCGACTCGCGCGCTGGCGATAGAGGGTAAAGGCGCCTGTACCGACAATAATCGCAGCCCCTATCAAAGCCAGACGATCTGGCCATTCGCCAAAAAACACATAGCCCAAAATCAATGCAGCGATGAGGCCAATATAGCGAAACTGTGCGGTGAAGCTGACATCCCCTGTCCGAATGGCATAAACACTGACCAGATATCCCAATAAAATCGCACATGAAGAGCCGCATAGTGCCGCCCAAGATGCTAGGGAAATCGCCACCCAGGGCTCGAACATTGTTGCCACACTCGCCGCGCCGAACACGCCGACGGCGGCAAAGAGCGACATCTCCTGAGAGGAGAGCTTAGCCCCCAAACTGCGCGCGGTCAGATCACGAATTGTGACACAGATCACCGCTGCCAAACAAAATAATGAGTAAATATTAAACCCATCACTGCCCGGTTTCACGATGAACAACATCCCCAGAAAACCGATGCAAATCGCCACCAATCGGCGCCAACCCAAAGGCTCCCCGAGGAACATGAAGGCAGCCAATGGGATGGTGAGCGGCAAGATTTGCAAGATGGCCGTCATATTGGCCAATTCCATATTGAACAGAGCCGTAACGATAAAGAAAGCGGCGCCAACTTCTGCCGCGACGCGCAGCAATAGGATCATCTGATCGCGGCGCCGAAGCTCCTGCACCCGCCAACCAGAGCGCATGACCAAGATTGCCAGAAGGACCACCACCATCCCGCCGCGCACCGCAAGCGTTTGGAAAATCGGCAGCACCCCGCCCAAAGATTTGATCACCGCGTCATTCACAGCAAAACAAATCATTGAGCAAACCATAAAGAGCGCTCCGCGGATATTGTCAGTCATGGATCTGCCTTCGCTGCGTAAATCAATACCGTCTCGGATCTACCGGGCTCTATTTCGACAAAAAGTGCAACTGCAAAAGAAAAGGGCCGCTCAAAAGAACGGCCCTAAATCACAAAGTGTAACTGTCTTACTCTTCGTTATTCTCAACTGTATCAACCAACAGGCTTTCAAACATCTCATCAGGTGTTTCAGCCACAGCTGCCGGCGCGGCCAAGGCAATCGCCTCTTCGGCTTCCGCACGGCGCGCTTCGATCACAACATTGTCACGATCTGCCGCCACACGGCGCATTTTCTGCGTCGCGCCACCGGTGCCAGCTGGGATCAAGCGCCCAACGATGACATTCTCTTTAAGACCAATCAGCTTGTCACGTTTGCCTTGCACAGAGGCCTCGGTGAGAACCCGCGTGGTTTCTTGGAATGAAGCCGCAGAGATGAAAGAGCGTGTTTGCAAGGAGGCTTTTGTGATCCCCAGCAAAATCGGCTCACCCTGTGCAGGACGGGTGCCTTTTGAGAGGGCCTTTTCATTGGCCGCATCAAATTCAGCTTTGTCGACATGCTCGCCCTTAAGCAAGGTTGTCTCGCCACTGTCAGTGATTTCCCATTTCTGCAACATTTGACGCACAATCACTTCAATGTGCTTGTCGTTGATCTTCACCCCTTGCAGGCGATACACGTCCTGGACCTCGTCGATCATATAATCGGCCAAAGCCTCAACACCCATAACCGCAAGAATGTCATGCGGCGCGGGGTTGCCATCCATGATGTAATCACCCTTCTTGATGAAATCACCTTCTTGGACAGGGATGTGCTTGCCTTTTGGCACCATGTATTCGACTTTTGCCAAAGTCTCGTCAGCCGGTTCAATCGCTATGCGGCGCTTGTTTTTATAGTCTTTGCCAAAGCGCACATAGCCATCAATTTCTGCAATGATCGCGTGATCTTTGGGGCGACGGGCCTCAAACAATTCCGCAACCCGCGGCAGACCACCGGTGATGTCTTTGGATCGGCCACCCTCGCGCGGGATACGCGCAAGAATGTCACCCGCCTTGATGTCCTGACCATCTTCAACGGAGAGAACCGCATCGACGGACATGGCATAGGCAATTGGATTGCCATCTTCACGGGTCAGCATTTCACCCTTTTCATCGGTGACGATGATTTTTGGCGCCAATTCGCTGCCTTTTAACGCAGCGCGCCAATCTGTCACGATTTTTTGGGTCATGCCAGTGGCGTCATCGGTCTCGTCGCGCACCGCAATGCCAGACACCAGATCAACATATTTCACCACACCTGATTTCTCAGCGATGATGGGCAATGTGAACGGATCCCATTCAAACAGCTTGTCGCCACGCTCAATCGTTTGGCCATCTTTGACCAACATTTTCGAGCCATAGGCCACCTTATAGCTGGCAATCACAGCGCCACCCACGTCAAGAATACTGGCCACCATGTTCCGTGTCATAGAGAGCTGCTCACCGGCTGAGTTTTTCAGCAAGATTGCATTCTCGAAATGCACTTTCCCAGATTGGCTGCTTTCTTGGCTCGATTGCTGGCCACCACCTTGCGCAACACCACCAATGTGGAATGTCCGCATGGTGAGCTGTGTACCGGGTTCACCAATTGATTGCGCCGCGATGATACCGACCGCTTCACCTTGGTTCACCAAAGTACCGCGGGCCAAATCACGACCATAGCAGGCCGCACAGATACCATCTTCCGTTTCACAGGTCAGAGGTGACCGGATCAACATGGAAATCACGCCATTCTCTTCGATGAAGTCCGCTTTGCGCTCGTCGATGATCTCACCTTTGGCGCATAGAACCTCATCCGTGCCAGGTTTGATCACATCTTCGGCCGCAACCCGGCCCAAGATCCGCTCTGACAAAGAGGAGATCACTTCCCCATCATTGATCGCAGCCCGTGCAGTGATCGAACGATCCGTGCCACAATCATGCTGGCGCACGATGCAGTCCTGAGCCACATCCACAAGACGACGTGTAAGGTACCCAGAGTTGGCCGTTTTCAAAGCCGTATCTGACAGACCCTTCCGCGCACCGTGGGTTGAGTTGAAATACTCAAGAACGGTCAGACCTTCCTTAAAGTTCGAGATGATCGGCGTCTCGATGATATCGCCATTCGGCTTGGCCATCAGGCCACGCATACCGCCCAGCTGTTTCATCTGAGTGACCGAGCCACGCGCTTTGGAATGGGCCATCATGTAAACCGAATTCGGCTCCATTTCAGCGCCAGTCTCATCGTATTTCACCGAGGCAATCGCATCCATCATAGAGTCGGTCACTTGGTCATTACAATTTGACCAGGCATCAATCACCTTGTTGTATTTCTCACCCTGGGTGATCAGACCATCCATATATTGCTGTTCGAACTCTTTGACTTGAGCGCGCACGCCATCAACGATGGTCCATTTGTTGTCTGGGATCAGCATGTCATCCTTGCCGAAGGAAATGCCGGCGCGGAAGGCTTCACGGAAACCCAAAGTCATCACATGGTCACAGAAAATCACAGATTCTTTCTGACCACAGTAGCGATAGACCGTATCGATGACCTGCTGAACTTCGCCCTTTTTCAATAGGCGGTTCACCAAGCTGAAGGGTGCCTTGGCGTTCTGAGGCAGCAAAGCGCCCAAACGCACGCGGCCCGGTGTGGTTTCAAACCGCACCATAACCTCATTGCCCTCATCATCAATCTGCGGAATGCGCGATTGGATTTTCGCATGAAGATGCACAACCCCCGCATCGAGCGCGTGCTGAACTTCATCCACGGAGCCAAAAATCATGCCTTCGCCCTTCATGCCTTCACGCATCAGGGAGGTATAATAAAGGCCCAAGATCATATCCTGTGACGGCACAATGATCGGCGCACCATTGGCTGGCGACAGAACGTTGTTGGTGGACATCATCAGAACCCGCGCTTCCAACTGCGCTTCCAAGCTCAAAGGAACGTGAACCGCCATTTGGTCGCCGTCAAAGTCAGCGTTGAACGCAGAACAGACCAGCGGGTGCAGCTGAATGGCCTTGCCTTCGATCAAAACCGGCTCAAAAGCTTGGATGCCCAAGCGGTGCAGAGTTGGCGCACGGTTGAGCATGACGGGATGTTCACGGATCACCTCATCGAGGATATCCCAAACTTCCGGCCGCTCCTTTTCAACCAGTTTCTTAGCTTGTTTTACAGTCGAGGACAGGCCTTTAGCCTCCAAGCGGCTGTAAATGAAGGGTTTAAAGAGCTCCAACGCCATTTTCTTTGGCAAGCCGCATTGGTGCAGCTTGAGCTCAGGACCGGTTACAATCACCGAACGACCAGAGAAGTCGACGCGTTTGCCCAAGAGGTTTTGACGGAAACGACCCTGCTTGCCTTTGAGCATGTCAGACAAGGATTTCAACGGGCGTTTATTTTGCCCGGTGATCACCCGGCCCCGACGGCCATTGTCGAACAAGGCATCAACAGATTCTTGCAACATGCGCTTTTCGTTGCGCACAATGATGTCGGGCGCGCGCAGTTCAATGAGGCGCTTCAGACGGTTGTTGCGGTTGATCACACGACGATAAAGATCGTTCAAATCAGAAGTCGCAAAGCGGCCGCCATCCAGAGGCACTAAGGGGCGCAACTCCGGTGGGATCACAGGGATCACAGTCAAGATCATCCATTCTGGACGGTTGCCAGATTCAATGAAGCTTTCAACGATTTTCAAGCGCTTGATGATCTTCTTTGGCTTCAATTCACCGGTGGCTTCTGACAGATCAACGCGCAGTTGTTCCGCTTCCGCTTCCAGATCAATCAAGGACAACATTTCACGAATGGCTTCCGCGCCAATATTGGCGGTGAAGGCATCCATGCCATAGATATCCTGCGCATCGAGGAACTCTTCTTCGTTCATCAACTGGCCATAGGTGAGGTCCGTGAGGCCCGGTTCAATGACCACATAGTTTTCGAAATACAAGATCCGCTCAAGGTCGCGCAAAGTCATATCCAGCATCAAACCAATGCGCGACGGCAGAGACTTCAAAAACCAAATATGCGCAACAGGGCTGGCCAATTCGATGTGGCCCATCCGCTCGCGGCGGACCTTCTGCAAGGTCACTTCCACGCCGCATTTCTCGCAGACAACGCCGCGATATTTCATGCGCTTATACTTGCCGCACAGACATTCATAATCTTTGATCGGGCCAAAGATACGCGCGCAGAACAGGCCGTCCCGCTCGGGTTTGAACGTGCGATAATTGATGGTTTCTGGCTTCTTAATTTCACCAAAAGACCAAGACAGGATCCGCTCAGGGCTGGCTAAAGAGACTTTGATTTCATCAAAGGCTTTGGGCGGCGCAATCGGGTTAAACGGGTTGGTTGATAGTTCCTGGTTCATCTTAAATTCCTTTTAATCAGAGGGAGGGACGGTGGGCGTAAAATGCGCGGGTGCGCAGTCTACTCCTCCACCTCCGCATCCAGGAGTTCCATATTCAGGCCAAGGCCACGGACTTCTTTGACAAGAACGTTAAACGATTCTGGAATTCCAGCTTCGAAATTATCCTCACCCTTCACGATGCTTTCATAGACTTTCGTCCGGCCAGCAACGTCATCCGATTTCACCGTCAGCATTTCTTGCAAGGTGTAAGCCGCGCCATAAGCTTCCAGCGCCCAAACTTCCATCTCCCCAAA
>Ga0209136_1002502_pt1 | contig 11109 bp, 9 predicted proteins | sample SaaInl0LU_22_DNA_FD_184640 | JGI IMG/M metagenome (GOLD analysis project Ga0209136, IMG submission 184640) | Marine microbial communities from expanding oxygen minimum zones in the Saanich Inlet - ESP_90LU_22_DNA (SPAdes) (version 2) | ecosystem: Environmental > Aquatic > Marine > Intertidal zone... | reverse complement strand
TTGCGATCTCTGCAAGTGGGTATAGTACGAATTCGCGTTGTGACATATAGGGGTGTGGCACAGTCAAACGGCGTGTCTCAATCTGTTGTTCGCCGTAAAGCAGAAGATCCAGATCCAGTGTACGCGGCCCCCAGTGCTGCACGCGTTTGCGTTGATGCAGCTGTTCAATCGCTTGTAGCTGGTCTAGCAACTCATGCGCTTCTAAATCTGTGACAAGCTCAGCTACTGCATTGATATAGTCAGGTTGCCCTGCAGGGCCTACTGGGTCTGAGCGATAGAGGCTAGACTGCGCTTTAAGGCTTGAACGAGGCAAGATCGAAAGCTCGGCAAGTGCATCGCGGACCTGTTGTATTGGATCTTCAAGATTGCTTCCTAAACCAATAAAGCAGCGAATCATAGTTTATTGATCGCTACTCGGTTTAGAGTTCGACGGCCGGCGTTTACGACGACGTGGGGGGCGTTTGGGTGTCTCTTCACGTGGCTCGTAATTGACGGGTCTCGGTGGTGCAGTGCGTTGATAGTCAGTCCACCAGTCACCGAGGCCATTAAGAGATTCACCACTCTCTTCACGTAGCACTAAAAGGTCATATCCAGCTCTAAAGCGTGGACTCTCCATAATTTGCTCGGCTCTGTCGCGGCGCGGCAATCGGTGTTGCAGCTCCCAGATCTCCCGAATCATGCTCGAAAAGCGTCGCGGAATGGCAGTGGCTTTTACCTGCTCAGAGAGAATCTGATTTGCGGCTTCATGCAAACGCTGCAAAGGTGGCAGGTCGGTGCGCTCTTTTAGTTGTTGCATGCGCTCAGCTAAGGGGTACCAAAGCATCGCAGCGTATAAGAAGGCAGGATTAACGCTCTTACCTTGCGTGAGTCTGCGATCGGTATTGCGAAGTGCATTATTTACAAGCGCTTCGACAGGCCAGTCTTGCGATTCGAGCATGCGATCAGCGCCCGGTAACAGATACTTGAACATATCAAATCGAATGAGTTGTCGAAGCGTTGCAACGCCGTGTCCTGTTTGTAACAGCTTTAGCACTTCATCAAACATTCGGGCCGGTGCCACCTTGCCAATTAAAGGTGCAAGCTGGCGTATAGGTGCGGCGGTGTTCTCTTCAATATCGAAGTCGAGCTTTGCTGCAAAACGAGCAGCCCTAAGCATGCGTACAGGATCTTCGCGGTAACGCTCAGCAGCATCACCAATAATACGGATGCGTTTCGCTTTTAAATCAGGGTAGCCGTTGGCGAAATCCAGAATGCTATGGTCTTTTACATTGTAATAGAGGGCATTAATGGTGAAATCACGGCGCAGAGCGTCTTCCTCAATGCTGCCATAGACATTGTCGCGCAATATCATTCCAGAAGCCGCTTGGCGGCCATGATCACCGCTGTTCTGTTGACTGTCGTGGCTCGCTCTAAAAGTGGCAACCTCGATCATTTCTCGCCCAAAACGGACATGTAATATCTTAAATCGCCGGCCAATGAGTCGCGCGCGATTAAATAGAGGTTCTGCGGCTTCCGGTGTTGCAGAGGTCGCAACGTCAAAGTCTTTTGGTTCTTTGCCAGCAAGTAAGTCGCGCACGCACCCACCGACGAGGTAGGCCTCGTAGTTTGCATCGAGTAGACGGTAAACAACTCGCATTGCGTTGTCGTCTAGGGCGTGGCGTGGGATCTGGTGTTCAGATTCGGCTATCACGCGTCGTTCGCCAAGCGGCAGAATGTCTTCAGATTGATATTCAGGCATGGTGTTGGTTCCGCGGCTGTTTGGCTTTTTGGGGCCTGTAGTTCTGGCGGTCCAGTAGAGTGCGCCGATTAGCGTCAATCCAAGTAGTAAAAGTAATATTGATTCCATCGATGAAATTTCGATCTTGGCTCATTTAGATTTATAGGTCGCTAATGATAACAGCAGAATGCCTATAAGAGTATTAGATCAATGTAATGAGTTTTATGTGGTTCTTCAGAAGGGATTACGTAGAGGTTGGGGGGACGGATTGCGAAGCTGCCATTACCGAAAGCTAATTATTATTATTCAATCAGCGCAGTCTTCGCAATCGTCAAAGCTCCATTATTATTTTTATTCGGAGCGTTAGGTCGTTGATCAACTCTTATTATTTTTATTTGAGTGTCACAATTGCCATGTGTTGTTGTTGTTCTGGTGAGAGAATATAAGCGACAGTTGAGTATGTTTCAACACTTAGATGAGTTTTTCTGCGTTATTACAACCAAAGTATACTGATGAAAAAGTTATAAGCTTAAAATATTTGGTACTTTTTCCAGTCTCCAGTTCGTAGTTGCCCACCCAATAATATCGTCTATTTCGTTATAAATCAGATCCTTAGGTGGGTTTTGTCCAAGCATTTTAAGCAAAGTTAACAGTTGCGCTCGTACGTTATCTTTAGTGACACTAATTGCTTTTGCAAATGTCTGTTTACTCAGTTTTTGACCATCATCGGCTAAAATAAGGGGTGTGTGAGCATATTCAAGTCGAGGAAAGTTGAGCTTTTTTTGAAGAAGTTGCTGTTTAGGTGTTTCGTGCAGTAAATCCATACCACGTACCACGCGGCTTATGTTCTGCAAATGATCATCTACAACGACTGCCAACTGATACGCGATGAGCCCGTCGCGTCTGTAAATTATAAAGTCAGAGACTTCCTGGCTAGCTTGCGCCCCTTGAATGAAGTCATTAAAACCCGGGCTGTACGATCCTGTGGCACGAATCGCTGAGTTTGCTTGTTTGTGGGGGATGTGTCTTCTGCAGAAGCCGTCATAGTGATGTAGAGCCTGTCGAGTTCTAAGATCGGTACGGCTGCAGTTACAACAGAAGGCTTCTTGTGTTTCGATCAGGTGTTGAAGAGCCTGTTTATAAATATCTAAGCGATCGCTTTGACGAATAATGGGCTCGCTAGGCTCCAGGTGGTGAGCTTCTAAAGCTTGCAGAATCGCTTTTTCAGCACCGGCTTGTATACGTGGGGGGTCTAAATCCTCTATGCGGACTAACCAAGAACCTTGACTTGCGCGGGCATCGATATAGCTGGCCAACGCCGTAAGCATAGATCCAAGATGCAAAGGGCCCGTAGGGGAGGGCGCGAATCGACCACGATAGCTCATCTCGTTTATCGATTGAGCTGCCGCGATAGTATCGAGCAGCTCAAATACACTTATCCGCCGATCTGCTTCTCTTTGATCTCTGCAAGCGTCTTGCAATCGATACACTGAGTGGCAGTAGGTCGAGCTTCTAAGCGACGAATGCCTATTTCAACACCGCAGTCATCACAAAAGCCAAAGTCGTCATCTTCTAGGCGATCGAGGGCTTTGTCGATCTTGCGAATTAGTTTGCGTTCACGGTCACGAGTGCGTAGCTCAAGACTGAACTCCTCCTCCTGACTGGCGCGATCGCTAGGGTCGGCAAAATTAGTGGCCTCCTCTTTCAGATGGCTGATTGTCATATCAACCTCTTCCATGAGTTGGCGTTTCCACTCGAGAAGAATCGCACGAAAGTGGTCTTTCTGTGCCGTGTTCATGAACTCTTCTGAGTCGTTTATCTCGTATGGAGCTATCTGAGTCTGTTTATAATCAGCGCTAGTTGGCATAGTGACTGCCTCTTATCTATAGGATCTCTGCGTTAGCCGAGTACCTAGTGTTGATCTGTACATTAAATTTAGGCGGTGAACTTATCAGATGCCTGTCTATTAGGCTAGTCCTTAATATGTAATAGGAAAAGAAGCAGATAAGTCTAATCGAGCATAGCGACCCTTAGCTGGTTATAATAGGCGTCGAAAATGGAGACTTACATGGCAAAAAATTGGGCAAATCGTGCACGTGAGATGGAATCCTTCAAGGTGATGGATCTGCTCAAACGTGCGAGTGAACTTAGCGCGACCGGCAGAGATATAGTACATCTAGGGGCCGGTGAACCCGATTTCGGTGCATCGCCAATGGTGATTGAACGTGCCAAGCAACTGCTTGATAGCCAAGCACTTAGTTATACCGCGGCTGGCGGTATACAGCCGCTACGCGAAGCGATCGCTCAGTTTCACCAACAACGATACGGTCACACAATCAGTGCCTCACAGGTGCTGGTAACGGCAGGCGCCTCTGCTGGTTTAATGCTTGCATTTGCCCTAGTTGCTGAAAAAGGGACAAACTTCTTAATGGCGGATCCTGCCTACCCTTGTAACCGCCAGTTTTTAAGATTAGTAGAAGCGCAGGCTAAGCTAGTTCCCGTTGATCACCAACATAACTTCCAACTCAATGCTGAGTTAGTTGAGCAGCACTGGGATAGCTGCACTGCGGGTGTGCTTATCGCATCGCCTGCCAACCCGACTGGCGCGGTTATCGATCCCGACGAGTTAGTAAAGATTGCAGCGCTTGTAAAAGCGAAAGGCGGTCAGCTTATCGTTGATGAGATCTACCACGGTCTTACTTATGGCGCGTCGGCTCCGACAGCAATAAGTATTGATCCAGACGCAATTGTTATTAACTCATTTTCGAAGTTTTTTGGTATGACGGGCTGGCGCTTGGGTTGGCTAGTAGCCTCAACTGAGGCTATCGCTGAGATGGAGAAGATGACTCAAAACCTATTCATATCAGCGTCTACGCTTGCACAGTACGCCGCCTTGGCTGCCTTTGAGCCGGAATCGATGGCGCTGTTTGAATCGCGTCGTTTGGAGCTACAAGCGCGAAGGGATCTTTTGTTATCGGGTCTTCTTGACCTTGGCTTTAAGGTTCCTCTAGCACCTGAGGGCGCGTTCTATATCTATGCTGACGCGAGTGAACTGACCTGTGATAGTTTTAGCTGGTGTTGGCGCCTACTTGAAGAGGCCGGTGTGGTGGCCTCGCCGGGTGCTGATTTTGGTCACAACAATGCAGAGCGTTTTGTACGTTTTGCTTACACCACCTCACAAGAGCGCATTCGTGAGGCGTTGCAGCGTATAGCGCGCTTTATCGCTGATCAGTCGGGCTGATTGATCATGACACTGCCGGCAATAACCTGGCATTCGATCGCTTCTAAACGTTGGCCGTTACAGGGGCCTACGACACACAGGCCATCGCTAATTTTAAACAGTGCACCATGAGTCGAGCATTGAATATACTGCTTTTCATAATCGAGGAATTGATCAGGTTGCCACTCCAGTCGCACCCCGCGATGCGGGCAACTGTTGATGTAGCCCTGTACATCCGATCCTTGGCGAACGATGAAAATAGATCGGTTTTCAAGTTCAAACGCGCGCGCGCCAGGGTCGTCGATATCAGTCAGTTTACAGAGTTCGGCTTGCACCTGTGTGTATCTCCAGCTCAGATTCGATTGCACATAATAGACGCTAGACTAGCGCGCAGGTTCAATTATGTCTAACCAACGACTGTTAGTGCTGATACTGCCCTTGTTGCTGGTGACTATGCTGGTGAGTCTCAGTATTGGTCCGGTTGATCTGGTTTGGTCACAAATTTGGAGTGCGGGCAGTACGGATGCAGCCGTCTTTTGGGAGTTGCGTATGCCACGTATTTTACTGGCGGCGCTTTCAGGCGCATTGCTTGCACTAACCGGTGCCGCTACTCAGACGCTTTTTCGCAACCCCCTGGCAGATCCCTCACTTATTGGCGTATCGGCTGGCGCTGCACTGGCGACTGTTTCGATTATTGTGTTGGGCGCCAGTTTTCTGCAAAGCTCTCCGCTTCTTGCACGCTTCGGTGTCCCCCTCGCCAGTTTTATTGGCGGTGTGCTGACTACGCTCCTAGTCATTCGTATGGCAAGCCGATATAGGGGTATCTCTATGACAGCGGTTTTGCTCATCGGATTGGCAATCAATGCCATTGTAGGGGCCTGTATAAGCGCACTTAAGTATGTGGCCGATACACAGGCTCTGCGTGATGCCAGCTTTTGGCTAATGGGGCGTTTTAGTGATGCTTCCTGGTGGCAGGTCGGCATATTAACCTTTGTGCTTATGATGACGTTGGCGCTGCTACAGCCTCGGGCACAGCGTTTGAATATCTGGCTTTTAGGTGCTGAGCAGGCTCAACTCCTCGGGGTTAACATCGCTAGAACACGCTGGCTATTAATTATTAGTGCAAGCGTAGGCGTGGGTGTTGTCGTCGCATTTGCGGGGCTGATCGGCTTCGTAGGCCTTATGGTGCCGCATCTTGTGAGGCTCTGGAGTGGTCCCGATAACCGACGTCTACTGCTGCAGTCCACCCTTGTAGGGGCTCTTTTGATGGTGGCCGCCGATGCCTTGTCGCGTGCGCTGGTTTCTCCCTCTGAACTGCCGGTCGGTATACTCACAGCGCTAGCTGGCGGGCCATTTTTTCTTCTGTTAATTCACTATCGCTATCGCGAGGTCGGACATGCTTAAAGCAGTTTCACTGCAGCTTGATGGTCGTTTATCGGTAAACGAGTTCAGTGCTCAGTCGGGTGAGATAACGGTGATTCTTGGATCTAATGGTTCAGGTAAGTCTACCCTGATCTCAATCTTGGCTAACTTGGAAAAGCCCGAGGGCTCATCGCTAACCTTCAACGGACTTGATCTTCAGCAGTTAAGCCCACAAGCGCATGCTCAAACAGTGGCAGTACTGACGCAACGCCAAGGGCTTGAATTTGATTTTACGGTTGAGGAGGTGATTCGTATGGGGCTGCACCCCTTACAACTGGACCCCCTTGAATCGCAAGAGCGTTTCGATCAGCTGGTGCAAGCGCTTGATCTTGGCGGGCTGTTAACGCGCCCCTATCCAACGCTTTCGCGTGGCGAAGCACAGCGCACACAAATAGCGCGGGTTCTGATTCAACGCTCAGTTGCCCCGGGGCTTATTATGCTTGATGAGCCTTTAACGGCCCTTGATCTGCGTCATCAAGAGCATGCTATGCAGCTTTTTAAGACGCTGTGTAATGATGGGCACACACTGGTGCTTGTGCTGCACGATCTTGATATCGCTGCACGCTTCGCAGACCGCTTTGCTCTGATGTTTGAAGGTGAGCTTTTAGCGCTTGGTGGTTTAGACGTTTTAACAGAACCGCTGTTAGGTCGCGTATATGAAATTCCAATTCGGCGCACCGAAGCACCGGATGGCTCGCTTCAATTTAATGCAGTAATAATTAACGATTGATCTTTGAGCGCGCTAATAATGGTATCCAGCACGGCGGTGTTTGTGGTGTCCGCAAACAGTGTGATGAGTCGCTCGTTTTCGCTTAAAGGTGTTGCGATGCTCATCTGCTTCTCCATGACCCTCTCATCAGCATCGGTTCTATCTTGTTTCTCAATCATGCGTCGGTTTAGGCGCTCACGAATCACAGCATCGGGTGCATCGCAATGAATTATTCGAACCGGACAGCCAAGGCTTTCAGCCATTTTTTCAAAATGGCGTCTTGCGCGCTGTTTTATAAAGGTCGCATCTAGGATAACCGTCTGTCCTGTGCGCAGCAGTACTTGAGTTACTTCTGACATACGGTGGAAGGTACGCATATTCATGTCAGCACCATAAAGCTCAACGCTCTCTCCCTGTAGCGACAGTTCGCGAAAAATACGACGTCGCTCCACCGCCGAACGTATTTCAATTGCGTTTATCTCTTGTGCCAGTGCGTTGGCTAGCACGGATTTCCCTGAGCCACTTAGGCCATGCATCAAAACCAACAGGGGTTTGGCGGGTTGCGCATACTGACGGGTTAGGTCGAGGTAGCGCCTAAACTCTTCAATGTTCGGTTGCTCGCCCAGCATGGCGACCTTTGCGCGCACCATAGAACGGAAGGCTTTGTAGTGAGGCAGCAACAGGAACCCTCTATAGTCGCCAGTCTGCTCTATGTAGCGATTAAGGCAACGGTTCGCCCAGCGTTGATGGCCGCGTGCCTCTAGGTCCATCAGTAAAAAGGCCAGATCAGCCATGCGATCTATCCAGCGGAACTCTAGGTTAAACTCGATGCAGTCAAACACCACTAGGCGCTCGTCACTGAGCGTGATGTTGCCAAGGTGCAAATCACCGTGGCACTCACGCACAAAACCTTCAATTTTGCGAGCTCTCAATAGGTGCTCTAATTGCGTAAATCGCTTAGCTGAGTGGATCTCTAGGCGCTTCAGCTCATCAATATCGGCCGCTGATAGCAAGCTAGTATTAATCTGTTGGTAGTTATCCTTTGCCAACTGGCCGATACTGTCCATTTCGCCCCAGTTAGAGTCTGGCGAGACAATCGGTGCGCGTTGGTGAAATTCAGCTATCTTGTCTGCCAGTTGCTCGAGCCATGCTGGGTCGAATTGATCCTGCTCCAGTAGTTCTGATAGTAGCTTGCCACTCTCAAATTGGCGCAACTTTACTGCATATTCGATCACTTCAGCGTCGTCTGTGCTCGAATCTGGCGCGATAAAAGGTGTATCTTGCGATCCGCAGATACGTACGACCCCTACATAGAGCTCTTTTGACATCCGTTGGTTGAGGCGTACTTCCTCTTCACAAAAGAACTTTCGCTGTTCAAGAGTGGTAAAATTTAGAAAACCGAAGTCGACAGGCTTCTTAATTTTATAGACGTATTCACCGGTTTTAATTAACCATGCGATATGGGTTTCGATTACGCTCAGCTCGCTTACCGGATGTGCAAAGCACTCGGCGTTAAGCAGATTAGTGACCAGTTTCGAATCCATGATATTTATGCGCCTGAAGTTTAGGCCGACGATTATACTGACAAGATGACCAAAAAGAGAAAAAAAGCCGTTTCTAAAAAGAGTGAACGAAAATCGAGCTGGTTAAGGTCGCTCTCACTCTTCCTATTTAAACTTAGTCTTGTGGGCTCAGTGCTCGCGGGTGCTGGCCTAATTTATCTAGATGCGCAGCTCAGAGATAAATTTGAGGGCAAACGCTGGGCTATTCCCGCTAAGGTCTACGCACGTCCGTTGGAGCTATATCCGGGGCTGCAACTATCGCAAGAGGCGATCAAATCAGAGCTTCAAGGGCTCGGGTACAAGTTGACGAATCGTGCAGATCAACCCGGCACTGCGGCTTGGGGAAAGGGGCGCGTCGATCTCTTTACCCGTGGTTTTCAATTCCCTGATGGTGCTGAACCCGCTCGGCGTATCTCGCTTGGTTTTGCTCAAGGCAGCCTAAAGTCCATTACCGATAGCCGTGGCGGCTCACTCACGTTGACACGCTTGGAGCCCATTTTAATTGGTGGGATATACCCTGGCGACAATGAAGATCGTGAGCTCGTGCGTCTTGCTGATGTTCCGCAACTCTTGCCTGATGCACTGATTGCAGTTGAGGATCGCGACTTTTATAACCACTTCGGTATTTCGTTAAAGGGTATTGCCCGTGCAATCTGGGTTAACCTGCGGGCGGGGCGCTTCGCTCAGGGCGGCAGTACGCTAACCCAACAGCTGATTAAGAACTTCTACCTAACATCTGATCGCAGTCTTGCGCGTAAGTTGCTTGAGCTGCCGATGGCGATACTTCTCGAGCTGCACTATTCGAAGCAGGAGATATTAGAAGCCTACTTAAACGAGGTCTATCTTGGGCAGGATGGTGCACGGGCCATACACGGATTTGCGCAGGGAGCGTTGTTCTATTTCGGGCGCCCACTCGCTGAATTAGAGACGCATCAGCTGGCGCTTATGGCCGGCCTTATCAAAGGGCCTTCTTACTACGATCCAAGGCGTCAACCTGCGCGCGCGACTGAACGTCGCGACCTAGTGCTGAAGCTTCTCTTGGATCAGGGTTTTATTGATATAGCCGACTACAATCGCGGTATTGCACAACCACTTGACGTGGTAGAGAAGGGCAGTCGGCATAAAGGAGCTTACCCTGCGTATTTGGATATCGTTAAGCGACAACTGCGCAAAGAGTATCGCGAAGAGGATCTTAACTCTGAGGGTGTAAGGGTATTCACTACACTTGATCCAATCGTGCATATGCACGCGGCTAGGGCGCTAGAGTCAAAGCTTGATGGGTTGCAAGAACGCTACGGGGCCAAAGGCTCTAACCTTCAAGGCAGTGTAGTCGTGACCGATCCTCAGACCGGTGAGGTGTTAGCGCTTGTTGGTGATCGCAATGCCCGTTTCGATGGATTTAATCGTGCTTTAGATGCCTATCGTCCGATTGGCTCGTTAGTGAAGCCAGCGCTGTTTCTGAGTGCGTTAGAGACGGGCTATACGCTTATCAGCCCACTGAATGATCGCTCGGTTAAACTACAGCAGCCAGATGGATCATTCTGGGAGCCCCAGAATTTTGATGGACAGCCAAAGGGGCAGGTGCCGCTTTATGAGGCGTTATCACGCTCTTATAACTTATCTACCGCCCATTTAGGGTTAGACCTGGGTGTTGAAAGGGTCGTTAAAATGCTACAACGGCTAGGCGTTGAGAAATCTATTGCCCCCTTCCCGTCACTTTTCTTGGGTGCGCTTGCTTTGTCACCTGTTGAAGTGGCACAGATCTACCAAACCATAGCTGCAAACGGTTTTCGTATGCCCCTGCGCTCAATACGCAGGGTAACCGATGCCGATAATAGAGAGTTATCACGCTATCCATTTAACCTAGAGCAGATAAGTGATCCAGGGGCTGTGCATTTGTTGAATTATGGTTTACAAGCTGTTGCGCGTGAAGGTACAGCACGCTCGCTCTATCAAACATTACCAGCCGATTTAAATGTTTCAGGAAAGACGGGTACCTCAGACCAGCAGCGCGATAGCTGGTTTGCAGGATTTACGGGTAATCGGTTAGCGGTTGTCTGGGTCGGTCGTGATGATAATACCAGCTTGCCCTTTACTGGCTCAGGCGGTGCTCTAGCTGTGTGGACCGAGCTAATGCGACAAGAGCAGCCAGAACCCTACATAGCATTAAAACCAGACAATATTGAGTACTTTTGGGTAGATCCGCAGGCGCAGGTGTTAACCGATCCACAGTGCTCTGGCTCTCGTTCGGTTCCGTTTATTCGTGGCTCTGAGCCGAAACAGCGCGTTAGCTGTACTGGACAACTACGGGCCCCCTCATCTGACCATAGTGCTAGTGATCGTACTGCAGATGATAATATTCTTGATTGGTTTAAAGGGTGGTTTCGTTGAATAATAGGCATCTGAATATCAGGATATGGTTATGAATTATCAGTTTTTATCGTTGTCACTAGCGCTTTCACTGCTCGTAGGTTGCGCA
>Ga0209136_1002496_pt1 | contig 11125 bp, 12 predicted proteins | sample SaaInl0LU_22_DNA_FD_184640 | JGI IMG/M metagenome (GOLD analysis project Ga0209136, IMG submission 184640) | Marine microbial communities from expanding oxygen minimum zones in the Saanich Inlet - ESP_90LU_22_DNA (SPAdes) (version 2) | ecosystem: Environmental > Aquatic > Marine > Intertidal... | reverse complement strand
CTAATTGGTTCTTTTCTAATCTAGAAATTCTTAAAACATTTTCTACTTGTGTATGCATTCTCTTATTTTCATCTCTAATCATATTTACATAACGTTCTACCTTCTCTTTATCTGATATGATTTTAGAATTTTTAATTGAATCTATTGCTAAATTTATTGTTGCAATAGGAGTTTTAAACTCATGTGTCATGTTATTGATGAAATCGGTCTTTATTTCTGAAAGCTTTTTTTGTTTGATTAATTGATAGAGAGAACTAGAAAATGCAATTATTATAATAAAAATAAAAAATAAAGACAACAATAAAATCCCAGAGATACCCGATAATATATGATTGTTTTTTGTTGGAAAGGTTACGTATAAAAAATGTACAGGTAAATCTTCTGTATTAAAAAACAAGGGATACCTATAGCTATTTTTTTTATTAATCGTGTAATAACCAGATTTTAATTTTGTTGCCAAACCGTCAACACCATAGACACCGTATTTAAAATCTAAAAAAATATTTCTTTTATTCAATTCATCTTTTATAGTTGCATTCAACTCTCGGTTACTAACACGTTGATGTATTGGCTTTTTTTCAAATAAGCTTCTAAAGGTCTCATAATTGTACTCTTTTTCTAAATTAGTATATCTTTTAGTAAAAGAAGATCGTATACCTTCAGAATTCGACTTTTTGTCAATCCCTATAAAAGTTTTGGTTTGAAAGAAATCTTTTTTACCGGAAATTCTTTTTAAGATAATGCTATCATTGTCTAAAAACTCTTCACTTGGTAATTTAAAGTTTTCTTCTAAGTAAGTTGCTCCTAGAGAAAATGTTTGTTTTGTAGTTGTATCTATCTCTTGAAAAAAATAATTTTTTATTTGAGCAGCATTTGCCAAACCAATATTCTCTATCATTCCTTCAATCTTTCGATCTATTAAATCTTGCTCTTTTTCATTAATTCGTTCTGCAACTCTTCCTAAAGATTTTTGAACATCATTCCTAAATTGTTGTTTTTTACTTTCAACAGCATTATCAATCCAATAGAGTTGAACAGCAATTATTCCAATTAAGGAAATGCTCATTAAAATTACGATAAGAACAAACATTTTTTTGCCCATAAATCAAAGTTAAGTCTTTAAAAAATTGAAAAATGTGTTTTTAACGTTGATTAACAGATTTAATTCAATTTTAAGAGTAATTTAACAAAATCATTAACAATAATTAAATCAATTAAGACTTTTTTGTTAAAATTTTATGGATTTTCCGGACTTGATCTTTAGTCTTATTAAGATCCTCATTATAAATAACATAATTAGATTGTAGTAACTTATGAGTGTCAGATAACTGATTTTTCATTCTGTATAAAACATTTTCTTTTGAAACGTTATCTCTATCAATTACTCTTTTTATTCTAGTGAAAGGATCTGTGTAAACAGTAATTATGGAGTCACAAAACTGACTATTATCACTTTCAAAAAGAATGGCTGCTTCATATATTATTATTGACTTATTTCTCTTTTCTTTTAGAAAATTATGAAAGTGTTTTCTAACTTCTGGATGTACAATTTTATTTAAAGACTCTAATTTAGAGGTATCTTTAAAAACAATATTAGAAATATATTTTTTATTGAGAGAATTACCGATATAGGAACTAACTCCAAAAACTTCTTTTATCTTTTGCTTAATTAATTGTGAGGTTTGCATTAGCTTTTTGGCTTGTTCATCTGCAATATAAATTGCTACATTATCAAAAGATGAAAAGTAATTTGCTACAGTAGATTTACCGCTTCCAATTCCGCCTGTTAATCCAACTATCTTCATATTATTTTTGAATTAAAAAGTCAATTTTTGAGGGTAATAATTTTATATTTCTCACAAAATTTGGTTTTAAAACTACTTTAGGAACCAAATATGATAGATTATTTTTTTTAGATAATAAATAATCACATTCTATTTTAAAAGACGCTTTAGAAACATTATTAAAATTAGATAACGCAACTACGAAAGTTAATTGAACTTCATCATTAAGTATGGTTAAATTAACTTGCTCTGGCTTATTTTTAATTGTAAAAGGTACCATAATTTTACCTTCTGTAAATTTATCTACACTACCAGACAAAATAACCTCATCTCTAGCATACTGAATATTCTTTAATTCAGTTATTTTTTTTATGAACAACGTTTTTGTGAAATCTTTTTTTACATCTGAAAGAACAAGTGGCAATAATTCTAGGTTGTCTATTTGTTTTATCTGTGACAATGGACCTGAAATTAGAATTGAATCGGGCTGTAATACTATTGGTTGTATAAGGTCATAACCAATATGATAGTTTAAATCTAAATTTGACTTTACGCCAACATACTTAGAAGCCAACTCACCTATTTGTAAAGGTATCGTATCTAATTCTATGGATTGCAAATGAATATCCGTAAATAATTGTTTTTGAATTTTTAAAAAATGATTTTTAGAAAGTAAATAATAGCTGCCATTTTTATTCTTTTTTAATTTTGAAGCATCAATAACTACTTCTCTATTACTAATTTGTGTTGTAACTAACTTAAACCCGGAAGTTTTTACAGACAATCTTAACGTTTTGAGATGTGGTTCTTGTAATAATTTATTCTGAGGAATATTTTTAAATGTGATTGGTAAACTTATTTCTGTGGTATACTCTTTAGAAAATGTAATTAACAACCATATAAAAAAGGAGATAATTAAAAAAACAATAAATGTTTTAGGTATTTTCTTAGATGTTTTCAATACTAAATATTTTTAATGCAAGCTAATGAAAAGTCAGGTAACAAAAAAGTGGGTTTCCCTCCAAAAGAAGAAAACCCACTTTAAAAAAATCTATTATGTTACTTTTTTGTTGGAGCTAAATATTTTTTACTTAATTCCATCGAAATTGAAGAACGTTCAAACTTTATTTTTCCTGCTCCTGTTTCTAAAGTTATTGTGTTATCTGTTTCATTAACTTCTACAATTTTACCGTGTATACCACTAGCTGTAATAACTTTAGTACCTTTTTTAATTTCTGCTTGAAATGCTTTTTCCTTTTTCTGACGTTTCATCTGTGGCCTTATCATAAAAAAATATAAGACTAATATCATTGCTAAAAAAGGCAACATACTTGCTAAACTTCCTGAATCCATTTGTTGTATTGTTTATGCTTTTGGAGTAACCATTCCTTTAAGCGTTAATATTTCTCTTCCAGTTTCCGTATTAGTAATTAAAGTAATATTTTTTTGTTGTCTATTACTTTTACCATTAGTATTAAATCTTACTTTAATTTCTTCTGTTGCTCCTGGCTTAATTGGGTCTTTTGGCCAAACAGGAACTGTACAACCACAAGTTACCTGAGCGTCTGTAATAACTAAATCTGTTGTACCTGAATTTGTTAATTTAAAAACAGTTTCTACAATTTCACCTTCTGTAACAGTACCAAAATCATACTCAATTTCATCGAAAGTTACTAATGCAGCTCCGTTTTTAATTTCTACATCTCTAGTTTTTGCACTCTCTAAATTGTCTTTATTTATTTTAGAAGAAGCATTATTGCTGTTTCCACAAGAAACAAATGCTAATGAAGTTGCTAGAAAAACAACTAAAATTACTGATTTTTTCATTATATATTAAGTTTTTGTAAAAATAATAAATTAAAATTTATGTACGCAAATTTAAAGCAATCCTCTACCTATTTTTACGATTTTTTTAGTTTCTAAAAATTCTTTTGAAATTTTATCCAAAACACCATTTATAAAATAACTACTCTTAGTTGTAGAATAATCTTTTGCAATTTCTATATATTCATTGATAGTTACTCTAACAGGTATTGACCCAAAATTCACAAACTCTGTTATTGCCATTTTTATTAATATCATATCAATATCAGCAATTCTATCTGTTTCCCAATTTGGTGTTTTATCTGTAATATCTTGCTCGTATGTTTTATGTTTTAAGACTGTTTTTCGAAATAATTCAGAAACAAAATCTTCATCATCTTGATCTTTATATAACTTACCAAGCTGAAATGTTTTTCCTTCTTTTTGCTTGTTTAACGTTTTTAAAATCCATGTATTTACAAAAGGGATATCATCTACCCAAGAAATCATTTTATCTTCATAAAATTCTGCTAACTTTTCATTTGGCGCAATAATTTGCTTGTAAAATTCAATAACAAATGCTTTATCTGATTTGAATGAAATTTCTTTACTATTTAAGTAATCTTTGTAAAAATCACTTTTTTGTAGTGCATCAAAAATAATTTTTACATACTCATCGTCAAAAGACCAATGATTAAGTTTATAAAGCGATAAATAACTTTCTAGAGCAATGCTATCTGCAATAGAAGTTATTAAAGTATTATCTATAAATTTTGTGTTAGGTTGTAAATCTTCTGAAGTCGCTAAGATTTTCTTTTTAGATAATGCTATTTTTTTAGCTGCTAATTTCTGCACCTCTACAAGCAGCTGAATGTTAAGCACATAAAGATCAAATATTTTTAAAATACTATGTTTTAAAAATTTTTCTTCTCTTACCATATCATCATTATGAGATTGTTGCATGGCGTATACAGATTGCATTACTTTAACTCGAATATGTCTTCTGTTAATCATTATAAAGAACTTAAATATATTGCTTTTGGTTGCGATGCAAAAGTAGTATTATTTTACTTTTGAATAGCCTCTTTTTAATTCTTTTTTAAGAAAGTTTATACTCCCGAAACTCGTATCTTCGTATTTTCTTTTTAATATTTTTCCATTGAAAGCATTACAATACATAAATAAATATTTATCTAAATATAAATGGCGAATTATTATTGGTTTGCTAATAACCATACTTTCTAAACTACTTGCTCTTCAAGTGCCTAGAATTATTGGAAACTCTTTTAATATTGTTGAAGAATATTTAAACAATACAGTAACAGACATTGCATTTGTAAAACAAGAACTCTTAAAAAATGTACTTATTATTATAGGAGTAGCTTTACTAAGTGGGTTCTTTACTTTTTTAATGAGACAAACAATTATTGTAACATCTAGGCTAATTGAATTTGATTTAAAAAATGAAATTTATCAACAATACCAGCGCTTATCTCTAAACTTTTATAAAAAAAATAGGACAGGAGATTTAATGAATAGAATTAGTGAAGATGTTTCTAAAGTTAGAATGTATGTTGGCCCAGCTATTATGTACACAATGAATATGATTGTTTTATTTGCTGTTGGTTTTACACAAATGTTACAGGTAGATAAACAACTTACTATGTACACATTAATTCCTTTTCCGCTTCTATCTATATCTATTTTTGTTCTAAGTAAAGTTATTCATAAAAGAAGTACAATTGTTCAACAGTATTTATCAAAACTAACTACATTTAATCAAGAATTTTTTTCAGGAATAAATGTTGTAAAGTCTTACGGAATTGAACAATCTATAATTAAAGATTTTGATGCTATTTCAAACGAGAGTAAAGAAAAAAACATCAATTTACAAAAAGCAAACGCTTTGTTTTTTCCCTTAATGATATTACTAATAGGAATAAGCAATTTGATTGTTATTTACATTGGAGGATTACGTTATATTAATGGCGAAATACAATCTGGAGTAATTATTGAATTCATTATGTATGTTAACATCTTAACATGGCCTGTAGCAGTGGTAGGATGGGTAACTTCTATGGTTCAACAAGCAGAGGCATCACAGGCTAGAATTAATGAATTCTTAAATGAAGTTCCTGAAATAAATAATAACAATAATAATAAAACAAACATATCAGGAAAAATAACATTTAAAAACGTTTCTTTTACCTACGATGATACAAATATTACAGCTCTAAAATCTATTAATCTAGATATTAAATCGGGGGATACACTTGCCATACTAGGAAAAACTGGAAGTGGAAAATCTACAATAATAGAATTAATAACTAGACTTTATGATGTTACAGAAGGAACAATTTTAATAGATGACAAACCTATCTCAGAATGTAATCTAAACGATGTTAGAGCACAAATAGGTTTTGTGCCACAAGACCCTTTTCTTTTTTCAGATACAATTGAAAATAACATTAAATTTGGAAAAGAGGAAACTAATAAAGAGGAGATAATAGCAGCTGCAAAAAATGCAGTAGTACACAATAACATCATAGATTTTACAAATGGCTACCAAACAATACTAGGAGAGCGTGGAGTAACTTTATCAGGAGGACAAAAACAAAGGGTCTCTATAGCTAGAGCCATTATAAAGGATCCTAGAATTTTAATTTTTGACGACTGTTTATCTGCTGTAGACACTGAAACAGAGGAAGAAATACTATCCAACCTAAAAAAAATATCTAAAAATAAAACAACTTTTATTATTAGTCATAGAGTTTCATCTGCTAAAAATGCTGACAAGATAATTGTATTAGATAGTGGGGAAATTACACAACAAGGAACTCATAATCAACTTATAAAAACAGATGGGTATTACAAAGAACTTTATGAACAACAACTTTTAGAAAAAGAAATTTAATGTTTCGTATTGCTAAGTAAAATATTTTATTAGATTTGTAACAGTAACAATTATAATGTAAATACTATAGCAAAGATTATGGCAGAGAGAGTTGAACAAGAAGAAATTTTTTCACAAGTACTAAGAGCTGGAAGAAGAACTTACTTTTTTGATGTTAGAGCTACTAAAGCAGACGACTATTACTTAACAGTAACTGAAAGTAAAAAATTTACACATGATGATGGTTCTTTTCATTATCAAAAACACAAGATTTACCTTTATAAGGAAGACTTCTCAGATTTCCATGAAATGTTAAAGAAAGCAACTGACTACATTGTTGCTGAAAAAGGAAACGAAGTGATCTCTGAACGTCATCAGAAAGATTATAAGAAGGAAGAAAATACAAATTCAGAAGATTCTACAGAAAGTGCAAAAGATTTTACAGATATTTCTTTTGATGATATTTAAAAATAACAATTAATTCAAATTCAATTTTACACTTGTAAAACCACAACTTCTCATAGTTGTGGTTTTGTTTTTATAGAACTTGTTTCATAGTATTACTTTTTGCTACAGTTTCTAACCATTCTTTTTCTGGATCACTATCTTTAGTGATACCTCCACCAGCATAAATTTTAGCAACATTAGAAGCAATCGACATACAACGAAGATTTACAAAAAGTATTGACCTTTGTTTATCGTTTTTACCATTACTAAGGTTTAGCTCACCTAAGAACCCGGTATAGAAATCTCGGTTATAAGACTCATTTTTTAGTATAAATTTTTTTGACTCCTCTCTAGGCAATCCACAAACTGCAGGTGTTGGATGTATAGCTCTAATTAGATTTTCTAAAGATATATTCTTCTTTAACTGCCCCTCTACTCTGGTTCTTAAATGCAAAAGAGTACCTGCCCTAACTGTTTCTGTATTATTAATTTTTAAGTAAGAAGAAATTGGTTGTAATTGTTTTTTAATAAAATTGGTAACTAGAATTTGTTCTTCTAACTCCTTACTCTTCCAAATAGGGTTTTTATTTTCATTAAAAAGTTGTGTTCCTGCTAAAGACATTGTTTGAAATGTGTTTTCAGACACATGTAATAACGTTTCTGGTGTTGCACCCAACCAAAGCCCTACTTTTGGATGAAACCATACGTATACAAAAGCATTTCTATAATAATGAAGCAATGATTTAAATACCGCTAATAAATCGAAACTTGATAATTGTATTTCTTCAAATCTGGAAATTACAATTTTCTTGCAATTTTGTTCTTTAATTTTAGCAATTGCTTTTGCTACTATTTCTATATGTTTCTCTTTTAAAGTAACATCTGGATTATCTAAAACCGATTTACTTTCTAAAAAGGTATCCATAAAATAGAGGTCTTCATTAATACACTCAGACTGCTCTAGAGGAAAAATAATAGCATCTTCATCTTCATTAAAAGGAGCAAAAACAAATCCTGAAGCATTGAAATCAGTATTTTTTTGTAAAGTATCATTAGAAAGAAAAAAACCAGAGAGTAGTGTTTCATTTGGCTTATTGTAAGCAACAAAAGGTTTGTTTTTCTCGTAAGAATCTGCTATTTTTTTAAATAAACTCAACGTAGTGCTATTTTTTTGCTAAAACAATGTTCGTCATTTTTGCTACTGATATTAAGTTTTGTAACTCATCCACTATTGTCACTTCCCAAAGATGCGTACTTTTTCCTTTATGAATATTTTTTGCAGTAGCATATACCACTCCATCAGTTTTACTTTTAATATGGTTAATAGAGAGCTGAATACCATTTATAAATTGATTTTTAGAATCAATAAAAAAATTTGACGCTGCACTTCCTACAGTTTCTGCTAGCGCTGCAGTAGCTCCACCATGCAATTGTCCATAAGGTTGATGCACCTTAGAAGAAACCGGCATCTTAGCAGTTAAAAAATCTTCTCCTATAGCAACATACTCAATATCAAGCGTTTCCATTAATGTGTTTTTATTTCTACTATTAAATGCTGCTAAAAGAAGTTTTGTATCCATATCTGCTTGAATTATGATGTAAAAATACACATAAAAAACTGTATTTTTGCAACTGAAAATCATGTAATTTTATGTACAAAATAAGAATTATTCTAGATACCAAAGAAGACGTTTTAAGAACTATTTTAGTTGAAAATTCAATAAATTTAGAACGTTTGCATTTTATTATTGCAAAAGCATTTGGTTTTGAAGGACAGGAAATGGCGTCTTTTTACAGAACAGATGATGAATGGAATCAAGGTGAAGAAATACCTCTTTTTAATATGGCTGAAGCAGGAGAGTCAATATCAATGCAAAGCTGTATTTTAAATGAAATGCTTCCTAATGAAAACAATAAACTTATTTATGTCTATGATTTTTTAAAAATGTGGACATTTTATGTAGATGTAGTTGAAATAAATGAAGATAAAAGAACAGATTTACCACAGACTATTTTAGAAGTAGGAACAATACCGAGTGAAGCTCCAGAAAAGGAATTTGTTGCGGACAAATTAGGAAATGATTTTGATGATCAAGATAATTTAGATGACGAATTTGGGGATTATGATGACTTTGATTATAATGACTTTTAGAATTATTTAAAGAAATTCTCTCCAAAAGTTTTAGTAACAAAATTGTATTTTAATCGTCTTATCTTATATAACTGGCTAAATCAATTTCATTGGAAACTATCTTATCACTCAAAAATCTTGACAAAAAATATGGCAAAGTTCATGCTGTAAATAATTTATCTTTTGATATTAAAAAAGGTAATGTTTATGGTATTCTTGGCCCAAACGGAAGTGGAAAATCTACGACCTTAGGAATCATTTTAAATGTTGTTAATAAAACTTCAGGTGAGTTTTCTTGGTTTGATGGAAAATTAACCACCCATGATGCCTTAAAGAAAGTTGGTGCAATTATTGAACGCCCAAACTTTTACCCTTACATGACTGCTTCACAAAACTTATCTTTAATCTGCAGTATTAAAAGTATCTCTACAGAAAAAATTGAAGAAAAATTAAAAACAGTAAATCTATTTGAAAGAAGAAATAGTAAGTTTAGTACTTTTTCACTGGGTATGAAACAACGTTTAGCAATTGCATCTGCATTACTTAACGATCCAGAAATTTTAATCTTAGATGAACCTACAAATGGCTTAGATCCTGAAGGAATTCACGAAATAAGAGAAATTATAAAAAAAATTGCAGCTAATGGCACTACAATATTATTGGCTTCTCACCTTTTAGATGAAGTTGAAAAAGTATGTAGTCATGTAGTTGTAATTAGAAAAGGAGTAAAATTATATTCTGGTAAGGTTGATGAAATGACAGCCTCGAAAGGTTTGTTCGAACTTAAAATAGATAATAATGAAGATGAATTAATTTCATTATTGGAAAATCATGATGCTATTTTAAAAGTTAACAAAGAACAAAATCTAATTATTGCAACACTGAATGAAGAGATTTCTGCCTCAGAAATAAACAGTTTTTTATTTAAAAATAGATTTGTATTAAGCCATTTGGTAAAACGTAAACCAAGTTTAGAACAACAATTTTTAGATTTAACAAAAAGCAACTAATCAACTAAAAAAAACAGTCATGTTTAGACTTCTTAATATAGAATTTCATAAATTAAGATATAATAAAGCAAGTAAAGTATTATCTATTATTTACTTTGGTTTGCTAACATCAATCGCTTTAATAGCTGCCATTAAATTTGAATTTGGTAGTTTTAAATTACACCTAGCTGACGCTGGTATTTTTAATTTTCCGTACATATGGCATTTTAATACTTTTATAGCTGCGATTTTAAAGTTTTTCTTATTACTTGTTATTGTTTCTATGATGTCTAATGAATATAGTTACAAAACCCTGAAACAAAATTTAATTGATGGTTTAAGTAAAAAAGAATTTATACTTTCTAAGTTTTACATGGTAATTGCTTTTGCTTTAATATCAACCCTATTTGTATTCATAGTTTCATTAATATTAGGTAAAGTGTATTCAGATTATGATGAATTTTCAATCATAGTATCAGATTTAGACTATCTATTGGCCTTTTTTGTAAAACTAGCTGGCTTTTTCTCTTTTGGTTTATTCTTAGGTATTTTAGTAAAAAGATCTGCTTTTGCAGTTGGAGCAATGTTGGTTTGGCTATTTATAGAAAGTATCTTTAAAGGGTATTTATATTGGCAATTTCAAAGTGCTGAAAATACAGGTGAAAATGTAGACGCTATTATGCAATTTTTACCCTTAGAAGCAATGTCTAATTTAATAAAAGAGCCTTTTTCTAGATTAGGAGCTGTAAGGTCTGCTGCAAATACAATGGGTGAAGTTTTTACTAAAAGTTATGCTGTTGAAGTTTCTAATGTGCTTATTGTTTCTTTATGGACATTTATTTTTATTTATTTATCATACAAATTATTATTAAAGAGAGATTTGTAAATAATATCTCATAATCTTATAGAATTATCTATTAAAATGGCCTAATTTTTAATAAGATTAGGCCATTTTAATTAATTTCTTACTATTTTTATAAAAGAGTAACATTTTAAATCAAATTCATTGAAGCTTTCATTATCATTTTTAATTTTTGCCTTTGCTTTTATATATATAAATCCTTTAAATGCTCAACTT
>Ga0209136_1002494_pt1 | contig 11126 bp, 9 predicted proteins | sample SaaInl0LU_22_DNA_FD_184640 | JGI IMG/M metagenome (GOLD analysis project Ga0209136, IMG submission 184640) | Marine microbial communities from expanding oxygen minimum zones in the Saanich Inlet - ESP_90LU_22_DNA (SPAdes) (version 2) | ecosystem: Environmental > Aquatic > Marine > Intertidal zone... | reverse complement strand
GTTTTGCCATGGCACTAATCGATTGCATGACCTCAGAAAAGGTCTCTATTTGCCCTAAAATGATAACTTGATAAAGTGAAGCGAGAAATGCACTGACAATGAATATCAGCCAAATTATGTGTAGCATGACGCTTAGCCTAAAATGGAAAAAGAAATTAGTAAACTAAGCGTATCATTAATCCTTCGCATTGGTAAGTCATGGTTAGACTTTACATGCCTAGGACTTTGTCGTAACTGTCTTTAACTTAAGACTTTTTTTAAGCTTGCAACACAAAAATCGATGTTCTTATCACTGGCAGCAAAGCCCATTAAACCAATTCGCCATACCTTACCAGCAAGCGCTCCGAGGCCTGCTCCAATTTCTAAATCAAATTCATTTAATAAACGAGCCCTGACTTGAGCATCATCAACGCCATCAGGAATGATCACGGTATTAAGTTGTGGTAAGCGAATATCTTCAGCTACAAATAACGCTAAACCAATTCCTGCTAGCCCTGCTTTTAATTTTTCATGCATACGTGCATGCCTTGCTATAGCATTATCTAAGCCTTCAGCATGTAATAAACGGAGTGATTCGTGAAGTGCGTACAAACTATTAACCGGTGCAGTGTGATGATAAGCACGCTTACCACCACCTTGACCATCCCCCCAATAACCGACAATCAAGTTCATGTCTAAAAACCAACTTTGTACTGGGGACTTGCGAGCTTGTATCTTCGCTACCGCAGCATCACTAAAAGACACCGGCGATAAGCCCGGTACGCATGACAAGCATTTTTGTGATCCAGAATAAATTGCATCTATTCCCCACTCGTCCACTTTCAATTCGATGCCACCTAAAGATGTCACTGCATCAACGATTGTCATGCAATCAAATTGACGAGCTAATGCACAAATCGCTTGAGCGTCATTGCGCACACCTGTAGAGGTTTCAGCATGTACAAAGCCAACAAATTTAGCTTCAGGGTGCGCTTCTAGTGCCGCTTCAATACTCGCTAATGAGTTAGCCTCTCCCCACGGGGCGGTAACCACAACGGCTATCCCGCCACAACGAGCTACATTTTCGACCATACGACCACCGAATACGCCATTTTGACATACAATGACGGTTTCACCTGGCTCAACCAGATTGACGACACACGCTTCCATGCCAGCAGAACCGGGTGCAGATATCGGCATGGTTAACTTATTTTTGGTTTGAAAGGCATACTGTAATAATTGCTTTGTTTCGTCCATTAATTGAATAAACGTAGGATCTAAGTGACCGACAGTCGGACGCGCTAAGGCATTAAGCACTGTTGGAGATACATCAGAAGGACCGGGTCCCATAAGCGTGCGAACAGGCGGTATGAAAGAGGCGTATTGTTGTTCTATATTTATGGACATGAAAATTCCCTTGCAAAATATGATATGGATTTAATATAACAAAGCTGTGCTAAGGATTACCATTATAATTTGAGAACACCGGTTTATATAGATTATTCACTAAATCAATAGAATCATGTTTCATTATTTAAAAAAATGATAATTCAGATATAGCAAGGATAGAAAGATGTTTTTGAGTTCGTAGACGATAGTCTATATTTTTTAGTTCGAAATATACGCTATATTTAACATACGTTAACAGTACAACAAGTTCACCTACCAAATTGTTTACACTTCTCCCCAAAGTATGAGCATAGTGCGTACTCAGGTACAAACGACATTGACTCGATATAGAGTCCCCTTATTTATGACCCGCCTGATGCGGGTCTTTTTTTGCCTCGTTTAACGCTTATTACCCGTAAATTACCACTCGGTGCACTTGCGACTAAAGCGTTCTGCATTCGTAACATAATGGGCGGCTGACGCTCGTAGTTGTGCTTGCGCTGCCTCGGGTAACGTTTTCACTACTTTAGCTGGCGAACCCATTACAACGGAATAATCTGGGATCACCATATTTTCAGTGACTAATGCATTTGCTCCAATCAAGCAATAATTGCCAATGCTAGCGCCATTTAGCACCACAGCGTTAATCCCAATCAAACTATAATCACCAATCGTACAGCCATGCAGCATGACTTTATGCCCGACAGTTACGCCTGTCCCTATAATTAAAGGGTACCCCACATCGGTATGTAACACGCAACCATCTTGAATATTAGATTGTGCCCCGATCTCAATGCGGTCACAATCTGCACGAACAACAACATTAAACCAGATGCTGGATTGAGGGTGACACACGACATTGCCAATCACATGCGCGCCGGGTGCGATATAAGTTGTATCTGAGATAGTCGGATTCTCATTGTCGAGTTGGTAAAGCATGTCGTTTCCTTATTTTTTTGGTTCTGCTATCCGGATCATTCCCTCTTGCATCGTCGAAGCAACGAGTTCTTTATTTTCATTAAAAAACTGTCCTTGCACCAAACCGCGAGAATTGCCTGTAAATGGACTAACGGTGCTGTAAACGTGCCATTGATTAAAATCAAACGGTTTATGGAACCACATAGCATGGTCAATAGTTGCTATACGCAGGCGTTTATCACTAAAGGTAATTGGATGCGCTTGTAAAGCGGTACTTAAAAAGTGGTAATCCGAAGCATAGGCTAATGCCGCTTGATGCAAGGCAACATTTTCTTGCAGTTCATGTTGTGACTTCATCCAAATGCAGCGTTCAGGTAAAATTTCAGCTGCACCGAACATTTTTATTGCATCCACAGTACGGATATCGATGGGTCTATGGTAACTGAGAGTATGGCGTAAATGATCGGACAATGGCTCTCGTAACTTAGTCACCAAATCAATGTCATTCATCAACTCAGTCGCATGCACAATGTCAGGGAAAGTCGCGTGCTGATGTTCGATATTCGGTTGTACTAATTGGAACGAAATCGTCATATAAAAAATAGTTTTACCATCTTGTATCGCTTTCACGCGACGTGTACTAAAGCTTCGACCATCACGGACTATCTCAACATCATATAAGACTGGCTTACTCGCATCACCAGGTAGTAAAAAATAACTGTGAAACGAATGAGCGAACTGATTTTCAGGTGCCGTTTTATATGCTGCAATGACCGCTTGACCTAAAACTTGACCACCAAAGATCGCCGGGAAGCCTAAATCCCAGCTGATCCCTCGGTACAACCCTTGTTCAATCGTTTCTAATGTAAATAACTTAGTGAGTTGAATCTCAGCAATCATAGGTTTGGGACCTCTAGTATTGTGCGCGTGTTACGCGGAAAAAAATGTTCAGGAACGTGAGCCTGATGAGTGAATTGTCGCGTATCTTTATTCGGTAATTTCATAAACCCTGAAATACCTAAGCCGGTGATATGTGGCACATGCTGCAACAGCTCATGTAATAGTGCCTTAAATAAATCTACATATTGATCATCTAATAATTGTAAAAAATTATGAATTTTTAAATGTGTAGGTAACGCTTCAAAAATGATACACCCACTATGGTGAATATCATTCAGTTGCTCGATTAATAATAAAATAGCTTGCGGCAGTTGTAAATATTCATCTGGATCAACGCCATCTTCAAAATACGAATGTTGCTGTGAACGTTGATCTGCCAAGTGATAATTGGCGATACTAAACGCAATATGCATGTCCTGAGGTACGACAAATGGATCTGTGGGAGAATTACGCTCAATATGTAATGTCGCACGGGCATCAAACAAACAGGCTTTAAACACCCCTTCACGCTTAATTGCGCGCGCAAGCGTAATCACATTATTGACCGCTTCCTCAAATGCCATCAGGTACTGATTGTCAGCAGTCGCCTTTACATTATCGGTACAACTTGGCATCACCGGATATAAATTTAGATTCGAATCAACGGCAATCCCCCCCTCATGCCAACGAATAGCCAGTCCCCCCACCACTTGGTAGCGGCCTAAACGTGATACTGCAGCGATAAAGGCTTTTTCCGTTTCGCCCATCCCTTGCAAATATTGTTTATAGTAACGATCAAATTGTGCATCATTTAATGTCACTATTGCATGGTCTGATAGCTCACTATGCTCACGCAAAAATGATTTACGTGAACTATATACGACCGTCTCTATGGTTTGTTGTGTCGCGGATACTCGACAGGGCAAAACACAAGGCTGATGAGACTCATTGAGATGAGTTGGCAAAACTAAATTTTCTAGGTAAAAACGTTGCTGCGCTAAATACTTCACCACCCTATCTTGCTGTGTAACTAGGTCATTGTCGTTAGCTAACATCAATGCATTGAGTAATTCGGCAATGAGTTGCGGTAAACCAAGTGAATTCGGCCCAATAACTTCTTTACCAAAGCGAGCGCTTTGAGCTGAACATAAAGAATACAACGAACTCGCTAAACCTTGGTAATCAAAATAAGGTGAAGATAAGGCACCATTGAGTTGCTCAGGTCCAATAAAATACACATCACCAAATTTACTATTACTGGTTTGTAAATCTTGAGAGAGTAAATCCATTACATTATGACCGACATGCTGATGTTGTAAGTCAACTTGCGCATATACACTACTGCCCCAATCAATCAAAAAAAGTTTTTGCGTCGTCTCATCCCACATCAGATTGGAAGGTTTGATATCACCGTGAACGATGGGTTTAAGTTGGTCGAGTTGTGTAAAATGATGCAGATACTCTAAGATATCCAGTAACTGTAATAAAATAGTATGCGCCATTTGCACGGGTATTCGACCATATAACAGGCTGTATGCCTCTAGATCAATACCTGGCGCGCGTTCCATTACCAGTACCGATTGCTTATTAATTTGTTGGTAGCTAACTAATTTAGGGATCGCGGGATGAGATAATTGTCCCAACATATGGGCTTCTTCGGCTAATTTATCATGGACACTTTGTGGTAAATTAATGCGCGTAAACTTAAACACTAACGCTTGATTTTGCGCAGTAACACCTGCAAACGCAAAACCAAACGCGCCTTTACCAATTAACTCAACCTGTCGGTATCCTAACCGAGTTAATTCTTCAATACATAACTCAATCCAATCTTTTAATTTTTTCGCATCTTTTGATGACAGTAAGTAAATCGACTGGTCTTCAGGAATATAAAAGTGCCCAATATCCTGAGGGGACGCAAGTAAATCATGCGTATCAGACAGTGTGGTCATACTATTGCGGTGCTTTTAGCCAATTAAATTTGAAACTGGCTCGCGGTAAAGGACCTTGAGCCTGAGTGACTTCTGTATACAATGCCGCACACGCTGCGTTTATGGCGTCAGCACATCCCCAAGGTAAATTGATCGCTATGATGCCACTTCCATACATACCTTGATAATATTCAGGCGTATCAATTAACCATTCTATTTGTGCCATGTTACTGACTGAATCGTTAGTACTTAATGCTTTTAAATCTCGGATCATACGGCCTGACGCAGCTTGTTTCGCCCCGTTTTCAGTAGATATTAGCGGATACCACAACAAATAACAGCCCGTGGCCCAGCGTTTTAGAGATTGCTCGATTGTTGACACACATTGGCTGTACTCACTGATCTGCTCATACGGAGGGTCGATCAATACCACACCACGTTTAGCTAAAGGTGGTAACAAAGCAACGAGTTGTTTAAAGCCATCTTGTTGATAGCTATGGGCATTTGATTTGGTTAAATATGCGGTCAGTTCTGGATACACTGCCGGATGTAATTCACAAAAATGCCCATGGTCGCCTGGACGTAAATAAGCCTGCATCCAACCGGCAGAGCCTAAATATTGTTGTTGTGCATACGCAGCACTAACATGATCCCAATACTGTTGTAATAAAGGTGCTGGGTGTTGCTGTAAGGTAGAATCCGATAACAAGCCTACCCCAAATTGATATTCAGCATTTTTTTGGGCTTTAGCATCGGTTAAACGATACATGCCAGCACCAGCATGGGTATCGATGAGCGTATAAGGTTTGGTTTTTTGTTGCAGTTTGTCTAAAACACTCAACAGCGTAAGGTGTTTAATGACATCGGCATGATTGCCTGCATGGTAAATATGTTGATAACTTAACAAAAGACACCTTTATCGAAAATAAATATACGTAATAGAGATTTCAATTTTATCACAGGTTAGTGACAAATTATATCAACGTAAATGCGTTAACATTGCAACCGGTTGGGTTAAATACTGCATCCACGCATTATTAAAACGCACCATAGTTGCACCATCAATTACTCGATGATCACCCGACCAGTTAATATTCATAATATTAACGCCAACTACTTCGTCATGCTCATTAAAACGAGGTAAACGTTGGATCTTACCTAATGCGACAATCGCCACTTGCGGATGATTGATGATTGGCGTGGCAGTGATACCGCCGATTGGACCAATATTGGAAATCGTGACGGTCCCGCCTCGTAAATCCTCGGCGGATAATTGATTGTGTAGGGCTGCTTTGACTAATTCTTGGATGCGCTGTGCGATTTGATAAATACTCAACGCTTGAACATCTTTAATATTAGGTACAATTAATCCCTTAGGCGTATCAATCGCAAAGCCTATATGATGCGATGAATGATATTCAATAGCCTCACCATCTTGACTCACTGATGCATTAATAATGGGAAATTCGCGCATCGCTAATGACAACGCTTTAACCATAAATGGTAATAACGTCAGTTTTATATCCGCTTGGGCAAACTGGGCTGATAACGTCTGCTTGATAGCGAGCAAATTATCCATGGTGCATTCGTCACTGACGGTGAAGTGTGGGATGCTAGCCCAAGCATGTGCCATGTGCTTCGACATCACAGCTTGTAGCCCACGCATTTTAGTGCTTTCAGCAGGGGTTTCAGTAGTTAGCTGATCAGCTGTTTTTAAAAGCACTGATGCGTTACGCGTAACAAATTCCAGTGAATTGGACGTTACATCACCCTTCATTACTCGACCTTTGTTGCCACTTCCTTTGATGAGATTAATATCGATACCGGATTCTTTAGCAAGACGTCTAACCGCTGGACTGGCTAATGATTTATGCTGCCTCCCTAAATGTTGCATAGACATGTTAGTCGTCCTTTGCGTATCCAAGTCATCGTTCATCCCAGACACGTCCATCGCAAATAAAGGTTGATGGACTTTAGCAATGTCACCGGTTTGATAATGTAGTTTGGTAATGACACCTGAATACATTGCGGGGATCTGCACCGTTGCTTTATCGGTCATCACTTCGGCAACGGGTTGGTCTTCCACAACAGTATCGCCTTCTGCGACCAACCAAGCTAATAATTCACACTCAACAATACCTTCACCAATATCAGGTAATATAAATTCTTGCATAGTAATGTGTCCTATTTAAAAATGCACAGCGTATTTAATCGCTGCAAGAGTTTTATGCTCATCTGGCATATATTCTTTTTCATGAATTAATGGAAAAGGCGTATCTAAACCGCATACACGTTGGATTGGTGCCTCTAAATACAAAAAACACTCGCCTTGTACTGTCGCTGCAATCTCACTTGCAAAACCACTGGTTACAGGTGCTTCATGATTAATCAACAATCTTCCTGTTCGTTGTACGGAGGAACAGACTGTATTTACATCCCAAGGAAGTAAACTACATAAATCAATTACAGCGCATGAAATGCCCTCAGCTTCAGCCATCGCTGCCGCCTTTTGAATTATCGATACTTGAGCGCCCCATGCTACCAACGTAATATCATCCCCCTCTTGCACCACGTGTGCACGTCCAATAGGTAAGGTGTAATCGTCCTCAGGCACTTCACCGACCGCAGCACGGTATATACGTTTTGGCTCCATAAATAACACTGGATCAGGATCTCGGATCGCTGCTAACAATAACCCTTTGGCATAATATGGATTACTCGGTATCACCACTTTTATACCCGGTATGTGAGTAAAAAATGCTTCTGGCGATTGAGAATGATAATGCCCGCCAGCGATCCCGCCACCATAAGGTGTCCGGATAGTCAGGTTACCGCAGTTAAACTGCCCACCTGAACGATAGCGATATTTAGCGGTTTCATTGACGATTTGATCAAATGCCGGAAAGATATAATCGGCAAATTGTATTTCAGCGACAGGCACTTGTCCTTGCGCAGCTAAGCCTGTCGCAAATCCTATAATACCCTGCTCAGTTATTGGCGTGTTAAAACACCTAGCTTGTCCAAACTTAGCTTGTAGTTCACTTGTCGCACGGAAGACACCGCCAAAATGACCCACGTCTTCGCCTAAGACCATGACACGATCATCTGCGCTCATTGCCGTAACTAACGCGTGATTAATCGCCTGTAATAGATTCATTTGTGCCATATTAATCCTTATTACTCATGATGGTGGCCGGATAATGTTCAGGGTGCAGTTTAATATGCGCAATTAATTCATCACGTTGTCGTGCAAGATGCGCAGGGATGTCTTGGTACACATCTGTCACAATTTCGCTGATATTGGTTTTAAGTTGAACTTCAGCTGTTTTTAATGCTTGGAGTATCTCGGCACGTTGGATTGTGCAATATTCATCTATATGTGCTTGATCAAACCACCCTTGCTGCTGGAGATGACGCTGCATACGTACAATGGGATCTTTGAGTTGCCATTCTTGTTCTTCAGATTTAGCACGGTAACTGGCAGGATCGTCAGAGGTTGAATGGGCGGCTAACCGATATGTCATCGCTTCTATCAACACAGGACAATTATCAGTTAATGCAATTTCGCGTGCTTTTAGTGTTGCTAGATATACAGCTAGTGGATCATTGCCATCAACTCGGATGGTATTGACACCATAACCAATGCCTCTTGAGGCAATTCCATCACCGGCAAACTGCTCATGGGCAGGCGTCGATATCGCATAGCCATTATTCCGGCAAAAAAATATCACCGGACAATGCAGTACCGCAGCCATATTAAGCCCAGCATGAAAATCCCCTTCGGAAGCTGCGCCTTCACCAAAATAACATATCGTAAGTGCAGGTTCCCCTGCCATTTTTTGACCGTAAGCATAGCCCGCAGCTTGGGGTATTTGTGTCCCTAACGGCGATGACACGGTCATAAAGTTGAGTGCTTTATCACCATAATGGATCGGCATTTGCCGCCCTTTATTAGGATCAAGTGCATTGGATAATAATTGATTCATAAACTGTTCAGTACGGTAGCCGCGATACGCTAGTACGCCTTGTTCACGATATTGAGTCATCACCATATCAGCATTTGATAGTGCCGCTGTCGAGGCGATTACCGAGGCTTCTTCTCCAGTACAAGCTAAATAAAAGCTAATCCGTCCTTGCCGTTGAGCACTCACCATGCGTTCGTCCAAAATACGAATGTAATGCATACTTTTAAATATTCGCAGTGCGGTTTGCTCATCCCACAAATCGAGTTCTTGAGACAAAAGATTGCCTTGAGCATCAAGCAGCTGTAGCATAGGTATATCAACTAATCCGTTTTTAATCACATGCACATCGTGTGTTGCGTGAATATCTTGGAGATGGTTTCTTTCTTTTATTGCCATTACCTGCACCTAGAAAACAAATGGTCACTTTGATAATGTTATATTAGCCCCTAAGTGTTAATAAAATGTTGCTATTTGGTTATTATTTTTACACGTTTGTAGGATGGTTATTGCGTTATTTTATAGGTTAAGCTGTGCCATTTAACACTCCCTTATATCGTATTGAACTTAAACAAGTATTAACTATTGCTTGGCCTTTATTGATTGCACAATTAACTCAAATTGGTATGGGTGTTGCGGACACGATTATGGCGGGCCAGTATAGTGCATTAGATATGGCCAGTGTCGCTGTTGGTTTTAGCGTGATGTCCCCAATTCTATTTTTTATTCAAGGGGTCGCACTTGGCTTGGTGCCTATTGTGTCTGGCTTATTAGGCCGACGCTCCGAACAATTAGTGGCAAGTCAAGCACAACATATGTTGCTGATCCTGTTGTGCATTAGCGTGCTATTTATAAATGTATATTGGTTTATCGATTCTATATTACTGTGGTTCGATGTGCCTGCGAATATGCAACCCATTACCCGCGACTATATTGTGTATATGCTATTTGCCTTGCCTGGATTTGCGATCTATCAAGCGGTCCGCCAAACCTGTGAAGGCCTTAGTATTACGAGTCCAACTATGGTTATCATGTTTATTGGGCTATTAGTCAACATCCCTGCCAATGCAGTATTCATTTATGGGTGGTTTGGCTTACCTCAAATGGGTGGCGCAGGCTGCGGTCTGGCGACTATGCTGGTATATATTGTTATGGCGATTGCGACTATTATTTACACCATTTATGCCAAGCACATGCAACAATTTAGTTTATTTACGCAACTCATCCGTTTTGAGTGGCGCACCACTGGCGAGCTCTTAACTATTGGCATCCCTATTGCGCTAACGTTTTTAACCGAGGTCACTTTATTTGCGGCTGTGGCAATTTTGTTATCTCCGTTAGGCCATTTACAAGTCGCTGCCCATCAAATTGCGATTAACTTTTCTTCTGTTGTGTTTATGTTGCCATTAAGTATTGCTATGGCAGTCGCAATTAGAGTCAGTTATTTGATGGGACAAGGCAAACGCCAAGACACAATTATTACGATTAGGGCGGCACGCTGGTTTGCAATTATCTGTGCCTGCGTTACTGCGAGTTTAACTGTGTATTTTGCTCATTATATTATCTCTATCTATACAGTCGATTATGCCGTAACAGAATACGCATTACCGATTTTATTTCTTGCTGCTCTCTTTCAAATCTCTGATGCCGTACAAGTGATATCAGCCAATGCATTACGAGGCTATAAAGATACAACTTGGATGCTTGCTATGTGTATCATTTCATATTGGTTTTTAGGATTGCCTTTGGGCGTAGTGTTGGGCCTGACGGATTATTGGGTGCCGGCAATGGAAGCACAAGGTTTATGGATTGGGATCATTATTGGATTAAGTGTCGCTGCGCTGTTACTCCATTTTAGAATGAAATATTTTCAGCGCAGTCTGAAAGTTGGTTATCAGCTCAAGGTTAAAAATTAATTCTTAACTGAATCACTCACACTACGATGTAACGCGGCTAACTCTTCAGCACTGAGATCGCGCCATTGCCCAGGTTTTAATCCTTTCAACGTCAGATGCATGATCCGCGTTCGCACCAACCGGTTTACATCATAACCACAATACTCGCACAT
>Ga0209136_1002493_pt1 | contig 11128 bp, 8 predicted proteins | sample SaaInl0LU_22_DNA_FD_184640 | JGI IMG/M metagenome (GOLD analysis project Ga0209136, IMG submission 184640) | Marine microbial communities from expanding oxygen minimum zones in the Saanich Inlet - ESP_90LU_22_DNA (SPAdes) (version 2) | ecosystem: Environmental > Aquatic > Marine > Intertidal zone... | reverse complement strand
AATACCAAACCATTTGAAGACAAATAGGTGCGATATCCAAGCGCCAAATCTTCCTAAAATATTTGAAACTGGAGCAACCTCGTCTTCAAAAAGAAACGTAAAGAGTCCTTTATTGAGTACTAGGTTTTGGTCTTCTTTCCAACTGAATAGGTAAGAAATACAAGCAAAAAGTAAAAAGAGAGAAAACAGTAAGAGGATAGATCCAGTAATAGTTTTCGTTTTTCTTTTATCTACATTTAACTTAAACCTGCTTAAAATACCCGCTTTATCTTTGGCCTTTTTAGAGGAGGTAGATTTTTTATCTGAGGTTTTTTTACTCGTATTTTTTAACGTATTTCCTTTCGCCATTGTTCCTTTTGATATCTTACGAAGATAAGGTTAAACCAAGTATTTTAAAGCCAAAATTCTTCAAAGCATTAACAGTAGTATGTTAATCTAATTTACTGTGGCTCTTCTACCTTGATTAACTCCATAAAATCGGTTACAGAAATTTTAGTATAGTTAGAAGGAATACCGAAGGTGTCTAGAGGTATAGTCTTTTCCTCTATGGATACAAGTTTGTATTGTAATTTTTCCCCTTTCACAAAAATGGTGTATTCAACTGGCAAACCTTTTAGTCCAGGAATTGCAGAAGAATAATCGTGCGAAATATCCTTAAAATAATACATTTCTATTTCTTCTGGTTGATCTACTATTTTCACCAAAGCACGGTTTGCTTTTTTGCCTGCAATCGTTTTCTTACCGAGTTTGTAGTCAAAACTGTATTTTTCATTTAGCTTATCTAAACTATCAGGAACAGACTGGATGGCATATTTTTCTCCAAACATATCTACAAGTGTATACGCTTTGTTTTTAGGAATATGTTTAATAAAAACCTGCTTTCCGAGCGGTGTAAAGCTTTCAGCTCTCAATAAACTATCCTTGGCATAGATAATTTGATATTTTGAACTATCAGCGGGTTGTTTGGCTTCTTTTCCTACAAAAATTTCATACACAAGTTTGCCTTCAAATCTTTTGGATAAATGCTTGGGTGCAGAACAAGAAGTTTGGGTTAAAGCGATAATAATTAGCGTTACGAATAAAAAAAGAATGGTTTTATGCATTGTTTTGTGGTGTTAAATATCATGTAAAGTTAAACGTTTATTTCAACCTTTAATAAGGTTTTTTAATTGTGTTTTGCCGTTGAATCACGTCATTTGAAAAAAAATGGAAAAAGGAACTGTTATTTATAATTGAAAAATGGAATTCCGTAACAGATACTTGTCTCTTTATTTGCTTTAACACGTGCTAAAAATTACTTTTGACTCACAAATTCAATCGGTATGTCAAGAAAAATTTCCTTAATCATAAATGAGTCAGAAATTACAGCAGGTACAAGAGGTTCTTCTCTAGGTCCACAAGCCATGAAAGTAGCTGCAAGAAACAAAGGTAGCAAGCTATTTGGTAAGTATCCAACTAAAACAATAGAAACAGAAAACCATCTTTTAGATAACGATGTTAAATATCCGAAAGGAAAAAGAATTCACGGTTTAGTTAAGATTTATGAAAGAGTAGCAGAAGCTGTTTCAAATACAAGGCAAAAAGGTAATTTTACGCTTGTTTGTGCTGCAGATCATGGCTCTGCGGGTGGTACAATTGCGGGATTAAAAATGGCAAATCCAAGTAATAGAATTGGAGTACTTTGGATAGATGCCCATGGAGATTTACACACGCCGTACACAACACCTTCTGGTAATATGCACGGTATGCCTTTGTCTACAGCACTTGCCGAAAATAATTTAGAATCAAAAATAAATGACATTAATGTTGATACTGCAGAAATGTGGGACAAGCTTAAAAATATTGGTGGAATTGCTCCGAAAATTAAAGATACAGATCTTGCCTTTATAGGTGTGAGAGATGTTGAACAACCGGAGGTTGAACTAATGGCACGACGCAACATTAAGAACTTTACGGTTGCAGAGCTTAGAGAGAAATCTGTAAATACAGTAATCACTGAATTAGAAGAAAAATACAAGGACTGCGACGAAATTTATGTTTCTTTTGACGTAGACTCTATGGATCCAAAACATACTTCGCATGGCACAGGAACTCCAGTTGATAATGGCTTAACCCCAGAAGAAGCTGAACAAATTTTATTACACTTTGCAAATCATAATAAGGTAAATTGTATTGAGTTTGTGGAGGTAAATCCATGTTTAGATGAGAAAACAAATAAAATGGCAGAAATTGCTTTTGATTTATTTGAAAAAGTTGCCAATACAGTAAATCCAGAAGGATAGAAAATGGAAAATCAGATTAAAAAAGCTCTTTTAGAAGGTGCTAACGATATATTTGGAATTGAGATTGACGAGAAATTAATTCAGTTTCAGAAAACAAGAAAAGATTTTGAAGGAGATATTACTCTGGTTACTTTTCCTTTTGTGAAAATCTTGAAAACGAGTCCAGAAGTTGCTGGAGAAAAAATAGGTGTTTTCCTAAAAGAAGAAATCGATTTTGTAGAAGGTTTTAACGTAGTTAAAGGTTTCTTAAACTTAGTAATAAGCAACGATTACTGGCTTGAAGAGCTAGAAAAGTTGAACAGCGATGCTAGTTTTGGTTATAAAAAACCAAATTCTGGCAATACGTATATGGTAGAATATTCTTCTCCAAATACCAATAAACCTTTACACTTAGGTCACCTAAGAAATAACTTTTTAGGTTATTCTGTAGCAGAGATTTTAAAGGCTAACGGACACATAGTAGTAAAAACTCAAATTGTGAATGACAGAGGTATTCACATCTGTAAAAGTATGTTGGCTTGGAGTAAGTTTGCTCCAGAAGATGCAAAAGGACAAAAAGAAACTCCGCAAAATACAGGCGTTAAAGGAGATCATTTTGTAGGTAAGTATTACGTTGAGTTTGAAAACCAACTAATGAAAGAAGCCGTTGCTTTGGCGAAAGATAAATTAGCCGAAAACGCTTTTAATGAGGAAGATACAGAGAAATTAAATAAACTATTTGAGCTTTTTAACGCTACTTCTAGAGAAGAAGACAAGTCTAAATTTATGAAACTGCAAAGCAAAATTGCAGAATTTACAAAGGCCGACACAGATCTTTTGAGAGAAGCACAAGATATGCTTGTAAAATGGGAAGCAAAAGATCCACAAACCTATCTACTGTGGAGTACCATGAACGGTTGGGTATACGAAGGATTTGCTTCTACCTACGATAGAATGGGTGTTAATTTTGATAAAATGTATTATGAATCTGACACCTATATTATTGGTAAAGATTTGGTTTTAGAAGGATTAACAAAAGGTGTTTTTTATAAAAAAGAAGACGGTTCTGTTTGGATAGATTTAACAGATGAAGGTTTGGACGAGAAGTTATTGTTGCGTGGAGATGGTACGGCTGTTTATATGACACAAGATTTAGGAACAGCTTTCGATAGATTTAGAGATTATCCAGATTTAAACGGAATCGTTTACACCGTAGGTAATGAGCAAGATTACCATTTTAAAGTATTGTTTTTAGTACTTAAAAAATTAGGCTACAGCTGGGCAGAAAGTTGCTACCATTTGTCTTACGGAATGGTTGATTTACCAGAAGGTAAAATGAAATCTAGAGAAGGTAAAGTGGTAGACGCCGATGATTTAATGCAAGATGTAGTAAATGATGCATTAGAAAGTACCAAAGAACGTGGACATCTAGATGGCATGACCGACAAAGAAATTCTTGACCTTGCAGAAATAATAGGTATGGGAGGTTTAAAATATTTCTTGTTAAAAGTAGATCCGCAAAAAAGAATGAAGTTTGACCCAAAAGAGTCGGTAGATTTAAACGGGAACACAGCTCCATTTATACAATATGCACATGCAAGAATTCAATCTCTCTTAGCTAAAATAGAAAATACAGGAGAATTCAATACAGCTGAATTTGACTCAAAAGCAAAAGAGTTAATTAAATTAATGACAGAGTACCCAGAAACAATTAGCGAAGCAGGGAAAAATCACTCGCCAGCGTTAATTGCAAACTATACTTTTGAATTGGTTAAAACCTACAATAATTTTTATCAAAGTGTTTATATTTCGCAAGAAGAGAACGAAACCTTAAAGAATTTCTATCTTGTATTAAGTAAAAATGTTGCTAAAATAATTAAGTCGGCCATGATACTTTTAGGAGTTAACGTGCCAGATAAGATGTAATACGGATTTACGGGTTAGTATTGTAGATTATTCAGGTTGAAATAGTCTACTTATTTATTTTTTGAAAGAAATTGTTAGGAAGAATTTAGTAAAAGCGGATAATATGAATTCCAATAAGTTTTTAGTTTATTTGAGCTTTGTGATAACAATTTTAGGTTGTAAGGATGAAAGTAAGTCTTTTGACAATATTGTGATTAATTATTCGCAATTAGATACCATAAAGTACGTTTTAGGTCTAAATTAATATGAAAAAAATCTGAAACGACGGAATTAATATTTTTTCCGTTGGTAAAGTATCGGAAATAATATTAAAAACGTTCACAAAGCTATTTTCCTTCTCCAATAACAAATTTCCAATCTCAAATTAATATCTTAGCAACATGAATATAGTTTTACACGATTTAAATAATCATCTCACCTTTGCTCCGCTGACTTTAACCAGACCAGTTGGAAATTTAAGAACAGGTATGTTCACAAATGATGAACGTTGTAAAATGTATTTTCCCGATGCTGAAGTTGGGTATGCAACACAAAACTATCTTGCATGCAAATTTAAAAATGTTGCATATTCAACCTCTACTATTCATATAGATGCAACTGTAATTTTAACTCAAGATTTAGCCTTGCTTCTTGCAGATTTAAAAGAAGGAGAAACAATTTCATATAATCATAAAGTTATTGCTGCAAAAAGTTCTGCTGATAGCTTAGGTAAGGAGAGTAAACAAGAGAATACACTAAATACAGTGTTGCAACTTAATTATCGGTGGGATATTTTTCAGAGAAATGCAGAAATTCTTATAACAGATTTCCACTATTATACCCGTCACAAACAATCTTCTCCGCTTTCGCCAACCAATACAATTATCGGAGATCAAACTCAAATTTTCTTAGAAAAAGGTGCAAAAGTAGAAGCCTGTATATTAAATACTACTGGCGGACCAATTTACCTTGCTAAAGATGCGGAAATTATGGAAGGTTCTGTTGTAAGAGGTGGTTTAGCCATGGCAGAATCATCTGCTTTAAAATTGGCTACTAAAGTATATGGTGCAACCTCTCTTGGTCCGCATTGTAAAGTAGGCGGAGAGTTGAACAACGTAGTTTTTCAAGCGTATTCAAACAAAGGGCACGATGGTTTTTTAGGCAACTCGGTAATTGGAGAGTGGTGCAATTTAGGTGCAGATACAAATTGCTCTAACCTTAAAAATAACTACGGTTTAGTAAGTGCCTACAGTTATCTTTCTAAAGAAATAGAAAAAACAGAAGTACAATTTATGGGATTAGTAATGGGAGATCATTCTAAATCTGGAATTAATACAATGTTTAACACGGCGACCGTTACAGGCGTTTGTGCAAACATTTTTGGTAGTGGTTTTCCATCTAAATACGTTCCCTCTTTTACTTGGGGAGGTATAGAAAAATCAGTTCGCTTTAAATTAGAAAAAGCTTTTGAAGTTGCGCAGAACATGATGGGAAGAAGAAAAATAGAACTCACGCAGCTAGATAAAGACATTTTACAATTTATTGCTGACAATTACGGACTGAAATAAGACATAATTTCCGTTAATTTTCTTTGGCACATCTGTTGCCTATATACTGAACATATTAAGGAGAACTTCGTTTTTTCTAATACACGATTTCACAATTAAGTTAAACTGACAGATTGGCGCAAGCCTACAAGATATATTATGAGTAAAATTTTTGATGCTTTAAACGAATTTTCTGGTCCCATTGATGCAGATGCAGAATTTATACCTTTAATTACTCCAGAAGAAGAAGAAACAATGAACAATCAGGAGTTTGCTGATGAACTTCCAATTCTACCATTAAGAAATAATGTTTTATTTCCGGGTGTTGTAATTCCAATCACGGTAGGTAGAGATAAATCGATTAAATTAATACAGCATGCAAATGATTCAAATAAAATAATTGGAGTAGTATCTCAAAAAGATCAAATTGAGGAACGTCCAGAGTTTAAAGATTTGCACGAGATTGGTACAGTTGCACAAATTGTGCGCATGCTTAAAATGCCAGATGGTTCTACAACAGTTATTATACAAGGTAAAAGAAGGTTTAAGTTAGAAACGCCTGTGCAAACAGAGCCTTTTATGAGTGCCAAGGTTACTTATTTTAAAGAAACGAAAGCACCAGCTAAGGATAAAGAGTTTTTAGCAATTATTGATACAATGAAGGATTTATCGCTTCAAATTATCAAAGACTCTCCTAACATTCCTTCAGAAGCACAATTTGCAATTAAGAATATAGAAAGTCCCACTTTCTTAATGAATTTCATTTCTTCAAACATGAATGCAGATGTTGCTCAAAAGCAAAAAATGCTAGAAGAAAGAGATTTAACTTCAAGAGCGATGAAGGTGTTAGAGCACCTCACAAAAGAAAAGCAGCAGTTAGAAATGCGTAATGAAATCCAAACTCGCGTAAAGCAAGATATGGATAAGCAACAGCGCGAGTATTATCTGCACCAACAAATGCGCACCATCCAAGATGAATTGGGTGGGTCTCCGCAAGAGTTAGAGATTAAAAACATGCGTGAGCGTGCAGAAAAGAAAAAGTGGGGTAAAAAAGTAGAGAAAATATTTAATAAAGAAATAGAGAAATTACAACGTATGAATCCGCAGGCTGCAGAGTTTACGGTTCAGATGAATTACTTAGATCTTCTGTTAGATTTACCATGGAACGAGTACAGTAAAGATAATCTTAACTTAAAACACGCTAAAAAAGTGTTAGAAAGAGATCATTACGGTTTAGAAAAGGTAAAAGAGCGTATTCTAGAATACTTGGCGGTGCTTAAACTTAAAAAAGACATGAAGTCGCCAATTCTTTGTTTTTACGGACCTCCAGGTGTAGGGAAAACTTCATTAGGAAAAAGTATTGCCGAAGCATTAGGAAGAGAGTATGTAAGAATGTCGTTAGGTGGTGTGCATGACGAGAGTGAAATTCGTGGTCACCGTAAAACCTACATTGGTGCAATGCCAGGTAGAGTAATGCAAAACATTAAAAAGGCAAAATCCTCTAATCCTGTTTTTGTTTTAGACGAGATTGATAAGTTAGGAAGATCTAACCATGGCGATCCGTCTTCTGCCTTATTAGAGGTTTTAGACCCAGAACAAAACAGCGAGTTTTACGATAATTATGTAGAAACAGAATACGATTTATCCAATGTTTTATTCATCGCAACTGCTAATGATTTAAGTACCATTCAAGGTCCGCTAAGAGATAGAATGGAAATTATAGAAGTAAACGGTTACACGGTAGAAGAAAAAATAGAAATCGCTAAAAAACACTTAATTCCTAAGCAATTAGAAGGTCACGGCGTTAAGAAAGATCAATTCTCTATTAACAAAGCTGCTTTAGAAAAAGTGGTAGAAGAGTATACCTCAGAGTCGGGCGTACGTGGATTAGATAAGAAAGTATCTAAATTAGTTAGAAATAGAGCACGTCAAATAGCAATGGACGAGAAGTTTGATATTAAGATTAGTACAAAAGAACTAAAAACAATTCTTGGTCCGGGCAGAGGAAAAACAAAATACAACAACAACGATACAGCTGGTGTAGTTACAGGCTTGGCTTGGACCTCAGTTGGTGGAACAATTCTCTTTATAGAATCACTCATCACACAAGGAAAAGGCAAGTTAACCCTTACCGGAAATTTGGGAGATGTAATGAAAGAATCTGCCGTAATTGCATTAGAGTATTTAAAGGCAAATGCAAACTGGTTCAATTTAGATCAAAGTGTTTTTGAGCGTTACAATGTACATGTTCACGTTCCAGAAGGCGCAACACCAAAAGATGGACCATCTGCAGGTATTACCATGTTAACCTCTTTAGCAAGCTTGTTTACGCAAAGAAAAGTGAAGAAATATTTAGCCATGACAGGCGAAATAACATTGAGAGGAGATGTTTTACCTGTTGGCGGAATAAAAGAGAAAATTTTAGCAGCAAAACGCGCTAAGATTAAAGAAATTATTTTGTGCGATAAAAATAGACAAGACGTAGAAGAAATTAAAGAAGACTATTTAAAAGGACTAAAATTTCATTTCGTAAGCTCTATGAAAGAAGTTCTAGACATTGCACTTTTAGACGAAAAAGTAAAGAAACCAGTACATGTGGTTTAAGTTTTAAGTCATTTTTTTTGGAGCGCTACATCCAGCTTTCTGCTATAGTTTTAAAAGTAAACATCAACTTGCACTAAAAGGTATTTCGGGCTTCTACGGTCGCCCAAATACCTTAAGTGCCGTAGTTGTTTTCTTTCAAAAGCTACGCTGCCAATCTGGGCGCTGGGTATTATCCATATTTTGTTAAGCCTGATTAAGATTTAAATCATTTTTGCTTAGGTTACAGAATTTTTAAGCTTGTTGCATTTTTTTGTAGATAGTTTTAAGAACCCAAAGTAGCTTTTTTTTAGAACTGTGTTTTGAGATTTAAGTCGAAATTTAAATACTAATGCCCAAGAAGACGATAACTATTTTTATACAGATTATCTATTTAAAGGAGATACTTTGATGTATATGGGTTACGAAGTTAGTGATTCTATAATTCAATCTATTTTTTGAATTTCTCCCCTCGAGGGGAAACCCGATACCGACCAGGTAAGAGGAGTGAAAATTAAGGTTGCTAATTTGAAACACTTATTGTCACCTCCCTCAATCCCTCCTCAAGGAGGGAGGAAAATGTATGTTATTTCTTGAGTAAAATAGATGGTCTAAATAATACCAATTTAATCTCAAAATGAAGCTTATAAATCGTTTGTTTTTTAACTACTATTCTTTATAAAATATTTCCCTAGCTTATGCTATGCAAAGATTTTATTCATTGATTAGCTAAAAAACAATTCAATTTAAATTAGGCTCATTTTAAAATCAAATTGGTATAAAATTCAAATCGCCCAAAAGTCTAATCGTTTTTTGTTTTTATATCCTAACTTTACACCATGAAATTTCAAGACTACAATATCTCTTCAGATTTAAAGAAAAGAATTGAGGAAATGGGCTGGAAACGTCCAACCGACATTCAATTTAAAGCCATAAAACCAATATTGGCCGGAGAGGATGTCTTGGCAATTGCACAAACTGGAACAGGTAAAACAGCAAGTTTTGTTATTCCTACCCTTAACGCGGTTATTAGTAACAAGGGCAGAAGCAAATACAATAAATCATCTGTAGCTGTTCTTGTTATGGTGCCAACAAGAGAGCTTGCAAAGCAAATACAAGACGTGTACAACGATGTAGCCAAATATTTACGCGTAAAAATAGCTGGTATTTATGGCGGAGTAGAGCAAGATGAACAAATAAGGCAGCTGAATAATGGAGTAGATGTAGTAATTTCTACACCTGGAAGAATGTTCGATTTAATCTCTCAAGGTTATCTTAAACTAGAAAATCTTCAAACCCTTGTTTTAGACGAAGCCGATCACATGTTAGATCTTGGTTTTATTAAAGACATTAAAGATGTGATGCGTCACATTCCTAAAAAAAGACAAACCTTATTTTTCTCTGCAACCATAGATAAGAATATTAAAAAATTAGCTTACGATTTAGTTTCTGATGCGATTCGTATACAAATTTCTCCTAAAAATCCGGTAGCTAAAAACATAGAGCATGCCGTTACTTTTGTAGAGATGGATGATAAACGTTTCTTTCTAGAAAACTTAATCAAAGAAAACGAAGGAGAAAAACTAATTGTTTTTGTAAGAACAAAAGTAAGGGCAGATAGAGTAGTAAAAGCTTTAGAACGTGTTGCAATATCATCAGAAACCATTCATGGCGACGTAGAACAAAAAGACAGGTTTAAGATTTTAGCAAGGTTTAAATCTGGCGAGAATAATGTACTTGTAACAACAGATGTTGCAGCCAGAGGAATTGATATTCCAAATATCGCATACGTAGTAAATTATGATTTGCCAGAAGAACCAGAAAACTACGTTCACCGTGTTGGAAGAACAGGTAGAGGTAAAAACAAAGGTTGGGCAATTTCTTTCTGTGCGGAGCAAGAAAAAGAACTTTTAACTGCCATAGAGGAGTATACAGGTAATCCGATTGATGTGTACGAATTATCAAAATTAGACTATCAATCTATTATAAATGATTCGGAGAACGGTGATGATGACTGGCAAAGCTTACTCAAAGATGCAAATGAAGAGTTTGGAACAGATAATACCTGGTAAGATTAAAGTACAAATGTTAAAAGATTATTGATTTGCATTAATAGTCTTTTTTGTTTTAAACACTTGTTTTTAAGCAGATTATTTAGTTTTTCAGATTTCTAGCTATCGTTAAACAGTCTAAAATTATAGATGTATTCCGTTTTTTAATCGATTAATTTAGTTAAATTTGTAGAGCAATACCTTTAGGTTGTTGTTCGCATATGGAAAAAAAAGACAAAATTATTAAATCGGCTATAGAGCTTTTTGGTGTCAATGGATTTTTAGCAACGCCTACAAGTAAGGTTTCCAGAAATGCTGAGGTGTCTAACGGTACTTTGTTTCATTATTTTCCTTCTAAAGATGTTTTGATTGATGAATGTTACCAAAATTGTCAGCAAAAACTTCAGGCGCATTTAAGTGAAATGCTCGATTTTAAAGAACCTCTCAAAGAAATTATAAGAGGTATGTGGTTTCATTCTATTATGTGGTCTTTAGAAAACTATCCAGACTTTTTGTATATGCAAAAATATAGACACTCTTTTTATTTCGATGATTTCTGTAAAAAGGAAGAGCATATAAATCTATTTTTAAAGGTTGCTGAAAAAGGCGTGAAAACAGGTCTTTTCAAAAAATTACCCTATTTTTTTCTGTATGATTTAGTGTCGGCACAAGCAACATCGTCTGTATATTATTTCAAGAAAAATCCACAAGAAATATCCAACACTATTTTTCTAGATCTTCTTTTTTCTTCAGTTTGGGATGGATTAATAATTCATAAATAAAA
>Ga0209136_1002489_pt1 | contig 11139 bp, 8 predicted proteins | sample SaaInl0LU_22_DNA_FD_184640 | JGI IMG/M metagenome (GOLD analysis project Ga0209136, IMG submission 184640) | Marine microbial communities from expanding oxygen minimum zones in the Saanich Inlet - ESP_90LU_22_DNA (SPAdes) (version 2) | ecosystem: Environmental > Aquatic > Marine > Intertidal zone... | reverse complement strand
AAAAGTCCTCTACGTTTGGTTTGACGCTCCGATTGGCTATATTTCTTCAACCAAAGAATGGGCAGAAAGATTACAAAAAGATTGGCGACCTTATTGGCAAGACTCTGACACCGAACTCATTCATTTTATAGGCAAGGATAATATCGTTTTTCATTGCATCATTTTTCCAGCAATGCTCAAGGCAGAGGGAAGTTATATTTTACCTACCAACGTTCCAGCCAATGAGTTTTTGAATTTGGAAGGCCAAAAACTGTCAACATCCAAAAACTGGGCGGTTTGGTTGCCCGATTACCTCGTTGATTTCCCTAACCAACAAGATGTATTGCGTTATGTGCTTACGGCCAATGCACCCGAATCAAAGGATAATGATTTTACATGGAGTGACTTTCAGGCTAGAAACAACAATGAATTGGTGGCCATTTTTGGTAATTTCATCAATCGTGTAATCGTTTTAGTTAACAAATATTATAACAACGCGGTTCCTCAATATGACGTTCTATCGACAGAGGATCTGGAAATTTTAGAGACTATTAAAACATTTCCAGACATCATCGGTAAGGATATTGAGGCTTACAGATTCAGAGCGGCATCCCAGTCAATGATGAATTTAGCCAGACTAGGAAATAAATATTTGGCAGATGCTGAACCATGGAAAATATTCAAGACCGATCCACACCGTGTCCAAAATATCATGTTTGTGGCATTGCAAATCGCTAGTGCATTGGCCGTATTGGCTGAGCCCTTTTTGCCAAATACTTCCATGAAATTGAAAAACGCTTTAAATTTCAATGCATTGAAGCAAAAACCCAATTGGGAGAGCTTACATGCTGAGGCTATTACCATACCGCCAGAACATGAGTTGCACGATTCAGAGCTGTTGTTTTCAAAAATTGAAGACAGCCAAATTGAGTATCAATTGCAAAAATTAGAGCAGCGCAAAAAGGACAATCAGGCAGAATCTAAAAAGATTTCGACTTTAAAGGAGCCAGTGCCTTTTGAAAGCTTCAAAGCCATGGATCTGAGAGTGGGAACAATTGTCGAGGCGCAAAAAATGCCGAAAGCCAATAAGCTGCTGGTACTCAAGGTTGATATTGGAAGTGAAGTCCGAACCATAGTTTCTGGGATAGCTGAACATTTTCAGCCTCATGAAGTCATTGGTAAGCAGGTTACTGTATTAATCAATTTGAAACCTCGGCTACTGCGAGGAGTCGAAAGTCAGGGTATGATATTGATGACTGAAAACCAAGATGGGGCGTTGGTATTTGTCAATCCCGACAAACAAAATAGTCCAAATGGAGCCGAAATAGCATAGAAAATACCTTTTAAGTTCAGAGAAATAATTTTGGCTCTAATTTTGTGAATTAAACAATTCAACCACAATTGTTTTTTTATATATTTGAAAAGAACAAAATTTAATAAACATGAAAACTTCCTTTCTATCAACTGCAATTCTATTTATTGCATTAATATGCTCTCAATTTTCTTCTGCTCAAACAGCCAAAGATATTTTGGAAGAGACTGTCAAAACAGAAATGCAGACCATTAATGAATTGGTTAAATTAAATGCCACTGAGCGCGCGTTTGTTCAACGTCATATTATGGCTAGAGAAAAGAATTACAGCGCCGCCGTTTACAACAAGGATTTGAACAAACCCGCTGTACAGAAAGCGAAAAGTAAAATTGATGCTGCATTTATGACAAGAATGGCTTCTTCATTAAGCGAGCAGCAATTATCAGATTTAAAACCTTATTTCATAGCCAAACAGTTGAACTTATAACGTTTTAGCAACTGCAGCGACCTGTTCCAAGGTAAAATTTATATCTGCGATGCTCAGAGCATCATTTAAAAACCAGCTTTCAAAGGCACTAGGTGGTAGATAAATGCCCCTATTTAATAATCCGTGAAAGAATAGTTTGAACCTGTCATTATTTCCTTTGGCAGCAGATTCAAAATCTGTAACTGCATCCTCGGTAAAATGAACTGAAAGCATGGATCCAAATCGGTTAATCTGATGTGCAATGCCTTGATCGTTCAAAATGCCTCCAATACCCTTGTCCAATAGCGCCGCTTTGTGTTGTAGTCGATTGAAAAGTTCTTTATCGCCTTGAATGGATTGAAGCATTGTTAGCCCGGCTGCCATAGCCAAGGGATTGCCACTTAGCGTGCCGGCCTGATAGACTGGTCCCATGGGAGCTAACAGATCCATGATTTCTGTCGGTCCTGCAAAGGCTCCAACCGGCAAACCGCCACCAATAACTTTTCCAAAGCAAACCAAATCGGCTCTAATGGCTAATACCTCTTGAGCTCCGCCTTCTGCTAATCTAAATCCAGTCATCACTTCATCGAAAACTAAAAGGATGCCATGGGAGTCACATAATTGTCTTAGTTTCTGCAAAAAGCCAAATGCAGGGGGGATACAGCCCATATTGCCAGCAACTGGTTCTATGATGATGGCTGCAATGCTATTAGGGTTGGCTGAAATAATTTCCTCAACATTTTGAATGTCATTATATCGTGCAAGAAGAGTATCTTGAGCTGTGCCTTGAGTAACGCCGGGACTATTGGGGCTTCCGAAAGTAACTGCTCCACTGCCCGCTTCAATCAGAAACGCATCGCTGTGACCGTGATAACAACCAGCAAATTTGATGATTTTATCTTTTCCAGTGTAGGCGCGTGCCAAACGAATAGCGCTCATACATGCTTCAGTACCTGAATTGACAAATCTTATTTTATCAATATTCGGCACCATATCAACCGCCATCTCTGCAATAGCCGTTTCTAGGGCAGTAGGCATGCCAAATGAGGTACCCATTTTAGCCTTATTAATAACAGCTTCTACAACTGGAGGATAGGCGTGTCCCAATAGCATCGGGCCCCACGAACTGATGAAATCTATGAACCGATTACCATCTTCATCATAAATATATGCCCCTTGAGCACTTTTCGCAAAAATGGGTGTTCCTCCGACTGATTTGAAGGCTCTGACAGGAGAATTAACCCCTCCTGGAATGACATTAGAGGCCATTTTAAATAGCTCACTACTTCTTTGGTAAAGCATGCTCAATTATTGTTTTCAATGATAAGATCTTGACCGATGCTAATATTGTTATCTGTCAATTTGTTCAACTCTTTCAGTCGATCCACAGTTGTTCCATAGGATCTGGCGATGCTGTATAATGTATCTCCTTGGCGAACAAAATGAACTTTACGATCAGTTGAAGGTTTGTCTGCCATTGGATTTAACGGGCCAACACCGCCATCCAATTTGTATAGCTCGTAACGTTCAATAATGGAAATAAGTTTATCTGGATATTTGGGATCCGTAGCATACCCGGCTGCCTTAAGGCCATAAGCCCAACCTTTGTAATCTGTGAGATCTAATTTGAATAGCTTGGCGTATCTGGAACGACCACTAAGAAAAATAGAATGGTCTTCAAAAGAGCCCGACGGGTCCTTATATTTTCGAAAACATTCTTGCAATTCGTCGTCGTCATGGTAAATACGTTCACCTGTCCAATCATGACATTTGATGCCAAAATGATTGTTGGCATTGAGTGCAAGCGTACCATTGCCAGCACCAGATTCTAAAATGCCTTGTGCTATGGTTATGCTGGCAGGAATTTTATATCGGTTCATTTCTGTGATAGCAATGCCGCTATAAGTTTCAATATAGGCCAAAGTTCGTTCTGTAGCTGAAAGCTGTCGGGTGTTTTTAGGTTTTTCAGCTTCTCGAGGCTTGACAGTTTTGTTTTCGACAGGGTTTTCAATCCTAGGTTTTGACTTATATTGATAAACTGATTTTTTTCTTGAGCCGCAACTACTCAATAAAAATAAGGATAGCAATAAAGGTATAAAGAACTGTTTGGTCATATCAGTTGAGGTAAGTCTGTTTGTTTAAGTCTCCAATTCATTCCCGCGACACCTTGCAGTCCACCAGTATGAATTGCCAAAATGTTTGTTCCTTTTGGAAATACGCCTTGTTCGATTTGTCGCATCAAATGATACATCATTTTGCCTGTATATACGGGATCCAGGGGAATATTAAAGGAAGTTTTAAATCCATTGATAAATTCAATAAGACTTGGGTCAACCTTTCCATAACCTCCGCAATCTGCCTGAAATAAGTCCCAATTATTATGAGTTACAAATCTACAAATTCCTCTCTTTAGATCAGGATCTTTTACCGATGAATAACCAACCACTCGTTGATGTGGTTTTGCGCTATTAATTAATCCTGCAAGGGTCCCCCCAGTTCCTACCGAACAACAAATCAAATCAAATGTTTGGTCTTTAGCAGAAAGTATTTCTTCACATCCTTTTACAGCTAAATCATTGGTTCCGCCTTCGGGAAGAAGCATGAATTTGCCGAATCTCGCCTTCAGGTCTTCCGAGAAATTAACATCCTCTTTATTTTTATAGTTGGAGCGACTAATATAGAACAGTTCCATTCCCATCTTTTTTGCGAATCTTAAAGTGGGATTATCCTGCTCGAAGAACTTAACTTCCTCTCCTCTAATAATCCCAATAGTTTTGAAGCCGTATCGATGACCACAGGCTGCAACGGCTGCTATATGGTTTGAAAATGCCCCTCCGAATGTCAGGATAGTTTGATGATGCTGCGCCCGCGCTTCCCTGATGTTGTAAAATAGTTTTCTGAATTTGTTTCCCGAGATTTCCGTATCTATTAGGTCATCTCTTTTGATGGAGAGCGAGACACCGAATTTGGGATCAATTGGAATTTTTTGATTTATGGTTTCTAGAGGCCGATTCATCAGTCGTAAAAATACGATTTTCAATCGGTCTGCTCTCAGACAGCTCGAGGTGAATTGATTATATTTGTGAAATGAATATTAAAATAGATATTGAACCTGACGATTTCTACCTCACACCAGAAGGATACAGGTGCTTTACTGCTCAATATCATTTGAAACGAGGGTATTGCTGTGAAAGCAATTGTAGACATTGTCCTTACGGTTTCAATGCCAAAATAAAAAATATAAATGAATAGTATCAACCCAACCTTAGCGTCTTTCCAATCAGAAATTAAATCGGGCATTCCGTCTATCCTTCCTCAACTTAAACCATATGATTCAAATGTAAATCATGCCCCAAAGCGGAAGTCTGTTTTGACAACAGAAGAAAAAAAGTTGGCCCTGCGCAATGCCCTGCGATATTTCTCAACGGAACATCACCCGGTTCTAATCAAAGAATTTTTAGACGAATTGAACAGCTATGGTCGCATTTATATGTACCGATTTCGTCCAGATTATGCCATGTATGCACGGCCCATATCTGATTATCCCGCCCAATGCGAGGAGGCTGCTGCCATTATGCTGATGATTCAAAATAATCTTGACCCCGCAGTAGCGCAGCATCCGCACGAGCTTATTACTTATGGAGGAAATGGTTCGGTGTTTCAAAATTGGGCTCAATATCTTTTGGTGATGCAATATCTATCTGAAATGACGAAGGACCAAACTCTGGTGATGTATTCTGGCCACCCGATGGGCCTATTTCCATCTCATGCTGACGCTCCTAGGGTAGTGGTTGTTAACGGCATGACTATTCCAAACTACTCCCAGCCTGATGACTATGAAAGAGGTATTGCACTTGGTGTTACTCAATATGGTCAAATGACCGCAGGTAGTTTTATGTATATAGGCCCGCAAGGTATTGTTCATGGCACTGCAATTACTGTTCTTAATGCATTTAGAAAGGTTGGACTATCACCCGCAGGAGAAATATTTCTCACTGCAGGTTTAGGCGGGATGAGTGGTGCCCAGCCCAAAGCCGGTAATATCGCAGGATGTATTACTATTTGTGCAGAGGTCAACCCAAAGGCGGTTAAAGTGAGGCACCAGCAAGGATGGGTCGATGAGGTGATTTCTAATTTGGATGAATTAGTGAATCGAGTTCGAAAAGCACAAGGTCAAAAAGAAGTAATTTCTATTGCCTATTTAGGAAATGTAGTTGACGTATGGGATAAGTTAGAGCAAGAGGATATTTTCGTAGCTATCGGCAGTGATCAAACCAGCCTGCACAACCCCTATGCCGGAGGATATTATCCTGTTGGTCTGAGTTTTGACCAAGCGAATGAATTAATGTCTTCTGATCCTGATGGCTTTCAAAAACTGGTTCAGGCCTCACTCAAAAAGCATGTAAAGGCCGTGAATCAACACACTCAAAAAGGCACTTATTTTTTTGATTATGGAAATGCCTTTTTACTAGAAGCTTCAAGGGCTGGTGCTGAAATTATGGCTCAAGACGGGATTCATTTCAGATACCCTAGCTATGTTCAGGATATCATGGGACCAATGTGTTTCGATTTTGGTTTTGGACCGTTCCGTTGGGTCTGCGCCTCTGGAAAGCAAGAGGATTTGAAAATGACTGACCAGATTGCTCTGGAGGTCATTGAGGGGCTATTACAAGATGCACCGGTCGAGATAGAACAACAACTTCAGGATAACTTGACTTGGATCAAGCAAGCTGATCAAAATCAATTGGTTGTAGGGTCCCAAGCGAGAATACTATACGCCGATTCTCAAGGACGGATAGAAATTGCAAAAGCCTTTAACGATGCCATAGCAGCAGGTAAAATTGGTCAAATCATTTTAGGTCGCGATCACCACGATGTATCAGGGACAGATTCTCCTTATCGCGAAACTTCCAACATCTATGACGGTTCGCAATTTACATCTGATATGGCCATTCAAAATGTCATAGGTGATGCCTTTCGAGGGGCCACTTGGGTAAGTATTCACAATGGCGGTGGAGTAGGCTGGGGAGAGGTCATCAACGGAGGTTTTGGCATGGTACTTGATGGCTCAAAAGAAGCAGAGCGAAAGTTGAAATCAATGCTTTTTTGGGATGTTAACAATGGGATAGCTCGCAGGAATTGGGCGAGAAATGAAGGGGCTATTTTTGCTATTAAACGCGCTATGGCCATTGAAGAGAAGCTTAAAGTTACACTACCGAACTTGGTTGACGACGATTTGATCAATGCTATTTAAAAACTTGAAATATGAAAAATTTAATTTCCTTAGTCAAAACCTGTGGTCTTATCATGGTATTGTTATTGATACTGCAATCTTGTGGCTCAGTGCGTGTAGTGTCCGATTATGACACTTCTGTAGATTTTTCAAAGTACCATAGTTTTGCTTTTTTAAAAACAGGCATAGATAGGGCCAAAATCAATGACATTGATAAACGACGGATTATGAAGAATATAAAGTCGCAAATGTTAGCTAAAGGCTTTGTGGTTTCCGAGAACCCTGACTTGTTGGTCAGTATTTATACAAAATCAGTTGAAAATATTGATGTTGACGAAAATTATTTGGGCTATGGATTTGGATGGGGAGGTTGGAGTCCATGGTATTGGGGAGCCGGTGGGGCCTTCACTGTTTCTCGATCGACTAAAGGAGTGTTATATATTGATTTAATAGATGCCGAAAAGAAAGAATTGGTTTGGCAAGGTGTTGGATCAGGATACCTATCCTCTGATGTCGAAAGAAAAGAAGAACTTATCAAAGAGTTTGTAACTGCTATCATGGAGAAATATCCACCTAATCCTAATAACAAATAAGTTCTTTAGGACCTGACATCAAGTCGATCTCTGAGAGCGCTTCCTAGCACCATAAACGCCATGACCAGAGTCATGATACACAAGCCTGGCACTACCGCCAAATAGGGTTTGCCCAAAGCAATATAGTTGTAGTGATCTTTGATCATACTACCCCAACTTGCACTCGGAGGCTGAGCTCCAATACCTAGAAAACTCAAACCACTTTCTATTAAAATAGCAGAAGCAAAATTGGCTGAAGCGATTACAATAACAGGTGCCATTATGTTCGGTAAAATATGCTTGGAAATAATCCTAAAATCTCTGAGACCAAGTGCTTTCACTGCAGTGATATAGGGCAAAGTTTTAACACTCATGATTTGACCTCTTACGACACGAGCCACCTCAACCCACATGGTTAATCCTACGGCGATAAAAACTTGCCAATAGCCTTTCCCTAATGCTAAAGTGATGGCAATGACCAATAGTAGGGTAGGAATTGACCAGGTGACATTAATAATCCAACTGATTATTGCATCTGTTTTTCCGCCGAAATATCCTGCCAAGCTTCCCATAAAAACGCCTATGAGTAAGGAAATTAAAACAGCAACCAAACCAATAGAGAAAGAAAGTCTGGTGCCAATTATAACTCTGCTCAATAGATCACGTCCGAAAGTGTCTGTGCCTAAAATAAACCGTTTATCAATTACTAAATTGTTGAGATCGATGTTGGCGTAGTCGTTTAAATCTACTACAATTGGCGTTCCTAAAACGCCATTAGGTTGATATGGATAATAAACCAATTCATCAGAATTTAACTCAAAACCGTTAATTGGGATTTCTTTATTAGTAGGTTTTTTCCCTAAAAAAAAGTTCTGAAGCATCGGAGGTTGTTCTGCTTCTGGCAGGGGTAGTAGCAGCATTTTAACAGAGAACCCTGGTTTTTGGGAATGAATAGACAAATGCATCTGATTGGCATTTGAAGTCGAGTCAGGAGCTAGGGCATAGGCGAAAAGACTCACAATTGCCGCGCAAATGACGATCAACAGACTTGCCATCCCCCAACGGTTAAGTCCAAAATATTTGGGCGGTGAAATAGGATCCAAATCGCCGCTTAATCCCATTAGTTCTTAATTGAGGTTAAGCTTTTTTTGTTAATGTTCTGACTCGTTCTTAGATCTGCGAGTACATTTAAGGCCTCTTCAACATATAAATCCTTTCTCAAGTTATTGTGCCATCTCGAGCGTTTTTCTTCTAAAATAGAATCTCGTGCTGTCAGTTCTAATTCATAGGGTAAGGAAGCAAATTCCAACTGGTTTTCATAATTCGATAACTGATCGAATCGCTGAATTTCAATTTCATTTTGATCGAGTTCTTTCTTGAATACTTGATAATTTAATGGGGTAGTATTGTCATCTCTGCTGTTCTTTATCCATTTGGCATTTTCCTCTATTAATTGAAATAACGTATTATCCTCAATTCTTTTTTTACTATTCGAAACAACATAATCATAATCAAGTGCACCATCCCAAAGTGAATAATCGGCAGGGGTAATTTGATCCCATGGAAGAGGATTTTCCAAATCTCTTTCGCCAATATCGATATAAGAATAACGATCTGGAATTACAATATCACTGTTAACTCCTTTCAGTTGTGTTGACCCGCCATTGATGCGATAAAATTTTTGAGTAGTAAAAGCAAGTGCTCCCAGATCGCCCAGATCGTTGTTACGCACCATTCGATTGAGGTCAAAAACATTTTGAACCGTTCCTTTGCCATACGTTTGCGGGCTGCCAATGATGATGCCTCGTTTGTAGTCTTGAATAGCAGCTGCGAAAATTTCGGATGCCGACGCCGATAATTCATTTACCATTACGACCAAAGGACCATCCCACGTGATACTCGCATCGTTGTCTTTCTTTTGTTCGGGTTTTGACCCAGTAGAACGCACTTGGACTACAGGACCTTTTTCAATGAACAGGCCAGTCATTTCTACCACCGTTGGCAACGACCCACCGCCATTTCCACGGAGATCCATGATGATACCTTGGACGCCTTGGGCTTTGAGCCTTTCCAATTCTCTTTTGACATCAGTAGCGGCATTGCGCTCTTTAAAATTGTCAAAGTCAATATAAAATTTAGGCAAATTAATCAGGCCATAACGACCACCCTCTTTTTCAACTATGGAAGACTTGACATAGACTTCTTCTAATTCTACGATATCCCGAGTGATTTCCAGATCAACAATATTTCCGTCTACCTTTTTCAGGGTCAAAATGACATTGGTGCCTTTTGGTCCTTTGATAAGTTTTACCGCCTCATCAATTCGCATGCCAACAATACTAACCGCTTCTTCTTGTTCCGATTGACGGACCTTCAAGATAATATCGCCTACTTCTAATTTGTTTTGTCTCCATGCTGGACCTCCCGATATGATTTCATAAACAGAAATGTTGTCCATTCTTTTCTGAAGCCGAGCTCCAATCCCTTCAAAATTGCCAGACATGTCAGTGTCAAATCTATCTTTAGTCTCTGGCGAGAGATAATAAGTGTGAGGATCAAACTCTTCAACAAGGGCATTGATATAGGTGTCGAACCAATCACGACGTTCTCTATCATCAATAAAATCAAACAACTCATCCATTGACTTCATTGTAGCTTCTCGTGCTTCAATCTCGAGCTCACTTTCCGACTTCTTGTTTTCGGCGGTTTCGTTGGCTTCAAGCAGGTTATGATAATTCAACATGCTAGAAAGCTTTAATTGCTGACGCCAGCGATTTTCCATTTCCCTGAGATTGTTACAATAATCTATATTTTCAGAATTATCGGAATATTCTTCTTCGATACTAAAATCAAAGGGCTTGGATAAAATTTGTTTATAAAACAACTTGGCTTCATCCAATCGCTTAGTCAACACTTCAACAGAGGAATTAAAAAAGTTTAGTTCATAAGCTCGCAATTCATCATCTAACTCATAGCGGTAAGCATTGAATATTTCAATGTCCGAAGCGTAAAAATATCGCTTATATGGATCAATTTGTTCAATATATCTATTGAAGACATGCTCAGAAAAATCGTCGTCGAAATCTTTAGGATCGAGGTGACCCTCTTCAAGAACGTATGAGATCACTTGGAGTAACAGTTTGTCTTTATCAGGATTATCGAAAGTATTGGAAGTGATGTTACACGAGGCAAAGGCCAGTAACAAGGAAAGAAGCATAAGATTAATAGGTGTCTTCATAAAACGAGTGTCTAGGGTGCGAATGATTTTTTTTACAGTTTAAACAAATGGTTTATCAGTGATAAAATTAAATAAACAATGGCTCGAAATTAAATAAATAACTGTCCTCAAGCTCGTCTGGCCTTAATAAACTTTTGTTAAAAGAACTAAGATACAAATCCGCCATCAATTTTCACTATTTTTGTTGTTCATCAAATAAGCAATGTCAAAAACCCCTCTAATTTTAATTACCAACGACGACGGCATCACGGCCCCAGGCATCCGAGCTCTGATTAACTTCATGCGAGAATTAGGAGATGTGGTTGTAGTTGCTCCCGATAGCCCTCAAAGTGGTATGGG
>Ga0209136_1002488_pt1 | contig 11144 bp, 6 predicted proteins | sample SaaInl0LU_22_DNA_FD_184640 | JGI IMG/M metagenome (GOLD analysis project Ga0209136, IMG submission 184640) | Marine microbial communities from expanding oxygen minimum zones in the Saanich Inlet - ESP_90LU_22_DNA (SPAdes) (version 2) | ecosystem: Environmental > Aquatic > Marine > Intertidal zone... | reverse complement strand
TTGACTGGAAAAACACTGGAGATAACAGCTATGATGGTGAAAAATTAAAGCTACTAGTACACGATGAAAGCGGCAAGTGGGAAAAACCAGATAATATCTTAAATAACTGGCGAGTAACAAAAACTTGTTTACGACTCGGTAGTAAGGTTATTGGTAAGTGTATGATGGGTTCAACATCTAACGCCCTAGAAAAAGGTGGTGGTAATTTTAAAAAGATATATGAAGACTCAGACGTCACAAAAAGAAATCGCAACGGGCAGACTAGCTCAGGACTATATTCATTGTTCATACCTATGGAATGGAATTACGAAGGATACATCGATTCTTTTGGAACACCAGTATTTGACACTCCAAGAGAACCAGTTAAAGGAGTAGACGGAGAATTAATAGAAACAGGAGTTATTGAGCACTGGGAAAATGAAGTAGATGGTTTGAAAGATGACCAAGATGGTTTAAATGAATTTTACAGACAATTTCCAAGAACAGAAAAACACGCGTTTAGAGATGAAGCAAAAGAATCTTTATTTAATCTTACAAAAATATACGAGCAAATAGATTACAACGAAGATTTAAGAAATACAGCAGTAGTGACTACAGGTAGTTTTCAATGGAAAAACGGTATTAAAGATACTCAAGTAGAATTCTATCCGAATAAAAATGGTAGGTTTAAAATAACTTGGGTACCACCGTATAACTTACAAAACCGCGTAATAATAAAGAATGGAACAAAGTATCCAGGCAATGACCACGTTGGCGCTTTTGGGTGTGATAGCTACGACATTTCAGGTACTGTAGATAAAAAAGGATCTAATGGATCATTACACGGGCTAACTAAGTTTAGTATGGAAGATGCTCCTCCTAATCATTTCTTTTTAGAATATATAGCTAGACCTCAAACTGCGGAGATATTTTTTGAAGACGTATTAATGGCGTGCGTATTTTACGGAATGCCTATATTAGCGGAAAATAATAAGCCTAGGTTACTGTACCATTTTAAAAGAAGAGGTTATAGAGGCTTTGCAATGAATAGACCTGACAAAACAATTCATAAGCTTTCTATTACAGAAAAAGAAATTGGTGGAATACCAAACTCTAGTCAAGACATAAAACAAGCTCACGCATCTGCTATTGAAACTTATATAGAAGACTTTGTTGGTTCGAAAGGGGAAGGATACGGAGATATGTATTTACAACGTACTTTAGAAGATTGGGCTAAATTTAATATAAATAATAGAACTAAGCACGATGCGTCTATTAGTTCTGGTTTAGCAATAATGGCTTGCAATAAAAACAAGTATACACCCGTTGCTAAAAAAGAGCGTCAAAAAATAAGCTTAGGCATTAGAAGATATGATAACAACGGATTTACATCAAAAATAATATAAATGATAAACACTAACTACAATAGTTCTTTTCCTAGTCAAGTCGTAAGCAGCGCGGAAAAAGACAGCATTGAATACGGATCAAAAGTAGCAAGCGCTATTGAAGGAGAATGGTTTGGAAGCTCTAGAAGCGCAAATAATAGGTTTATTACAAACGTAAATAATTTTCACAGTTTAAGGTTATATGCTAGAGGCGAACAGTCTATTCAAAAATATAAAGACGAATTATCTATAAACGGTGATTTGTCTTATCTTAATTTAGATTGGAAACCTGTACCTGTTATAGCTAAATTTGTTGATATAGTAGTTAATGGTATATCAAACAAAGGATACGAAATACAAGCATATGCACAAGACCCAGAGTCTCTTAAAAAGAAAACAGACTATGTGGACATGATCGTGAGAGATATGAATTCTAGGGAACACCTTGAAAACGTGAAACAAAGCTTAGGATTTGATTTATACAATGTAGAAGATCCAGAAGCGTTGCCTAATAGCATAGAAGAACTATCTTTAAAGATGCAGCTAGATTATAAGCAAAACGTTGAAATAGCTGAGGAAGAAGTAATAAACAATATACTTGACAAAAACAAGTATCCTTTAACGAGCAGAAGATTAAACTACGACTTAACAGTACTAGGTATAGCTGCTACCAAAACAAGCTTTAATAAAGCTGAAGGAATTGTTATAGATTATGTAGACCCTGCGAATTTAGTTTATTCTTATACAGAAGATCCTAATTTTGAAGACATATATTATGTAGGAGAGGTTAAAGATATTAGTATTTCTGATTTAAAAAAGCAATTTCCGTATTTATCAATGCAGGAATTAGAAGAAATAGAGCAATATCCTGGTAATAAAAATCATAACTACAGTTATAATAATTACGACAACGATACTATTTCTTTATTATATTTTGAATATAAGACTTTTAAAGACCAAGTGTTTAAGATTAAAAGAACAGAGCAAGGTCTTGAAAAAGCTATTGAAAAGTCAGATGATTTTAACCCGCCTGAAAACGATACTTTTAAAAAGGTATCTAGAACAATAGAGGTTATTTACTCGGGAGTAAAAGTATTAGGCACAAACAAAATGATTAAATGGGAACTAGCTGAAAATATAACTAGACCATTTGCTGATACTACTAAAGCTGTTATGAATTACAGTATATGTGCTCCTAGAATGTATAAAGGCAAAATTGAATCGCTAGTTAGTAGAATTACTGGGTTTGCTGATATGATTCAGTTAACTCATTTAAAATTACAACAAGTAATGTCTAGAATAGTGCCTGACGGTGTGTTTTTAGATATGGATGGTTTAGCAGAAGTTGATTTAGGTAATGGTACAAACTATAACCCAGCGGAAGCACTTAATATGTATTTTCAAACCGGTAGTGTAGTTGGTAGATCACTTACTCAAGACGGAGAATTAAACAGAGGAAAAGTACCTGTACAAGAACTTTCTTCTTCTTCGGGACAGGGCAAAATTTCTGCTCTTGTTAATACTTACCAGTATTACTTGCAAATGATTAGAGACGTTACAGGTCTTAATGAAGCAAGAGACGGAAGTCAACCAGATAAAAACGCTTTAGTAGGATTACAAAAACTTGCCGCTGCTCAATCAAACGTAGCGACTAGACACGTACTACAAGCTAGTTTATATTTAACACTTAGAACTTGTGAAAATGTGTCCTTAAGAGTTGCGGATATGCTAGACTATGCTCTTACTAGAAATTCTTTAGATTCAAGTATATCTATATTTAATTCAGAAGTACTAGCAGAAGTATCTAATCTTAACTTGCACGACTTTGGTATATATTTAGAACTAGAGCCTGATGAAGAGGATAAACAAAGACTTGAGCAAAATATTCAAGTAGCTTTACAGTCTGGTCAAATATTATTGGAAGACGCAATTGATATTAGGCAAATAAAAAACATTAAGCTAGCTAATCAAACCATAAAGTTTAGAAGACAGAAGAAAGAAAAATCAGATAGAGAAGCGCAGCAAGCTAACATACAAGCACAAGGTCAAGCTAACGCTCAGGCTTCAGAAGCAGCTGCAATGGCAGAAGTTCAAAAACAACAAGCTTTAGCTGAAACTAAAATACAAATAGAGCAGGCTAAGTCTCAATTTGAAATGCAAAAAATGCAACAAGAAGCCGCTTTAAAAAGAGAATTGATGCAGGTGGAATTTCAATACAACATTGAACTAGCAAAAGCACAAGGACAAGCTAAAAAAGGAGCTGAAGAGTATAAAGAAGATCGTAAAGACGAAAGAACAAAAATACAAGCAACACAACAAAGCGAGCTAATTGATCAAAGAAAAAACGATTCTTTGCCAAAAAACTTTGAATCAGCAGGTTTCGATAACCTAAGCGGATTTGGATTGGAGCAGTTTTCTCCTAAGTAAACGAACATTATTAATTTATATTTTATCATATCATGTCAGAAACAGTAAAACAAGAAGGAGCATTTTCTTTAAAAGGAAAAAAGCCTTCAACAGAAGAAAAAAAAGAAACAGTAGAAACTAAAGAACCTATTAAGGTTAAACTAGAATCAAAGCCTTTAAGCCAAGAGCAAGAAGTAACTAAAGTAGTAATTAAAAAAGAGCAAGAAGATGCCATTCAAGAGCAAACAACAGATGAAGCTGTGCTTCAAAATGAAGAGCCCAAAGTGGAATTGCAAGAAGTGGATGAAGGAAACTCCCAACTTGAAGAAGTTACCGAAGAAGAAGTAATTACAATAGGAGAGCAGTCTACGGAAAAACAAGTAGCTCCGGAAGAAGCTGTTGAAGTTCCTAACAAAGTTAACCTACCTGAAAACGTAGAAAAACTTGTTGAGTTTATGAACGAAACCGGAGGAACTATGGAAGACTATATTAGGCTTAACGCAGACTATAGTAATGTAGATAGCGACGTATTACTTAAAGAGTACTACAAGCAAACAAAAAGTCACTTAGGTTCTGATGAAATAGATTTTTTATTAGAAGACAAGTTTGACTTTGATGAAGACATTGATGAGGATCGCGACATCAAAAGAAAAAAATTAGCGAAAAAAGAAGAGGTTGCAAAAGCAAAGAAGTTTTTAGACAGTTTAAAAGAAAAGTATTATTCAGACATTAAATTAAGACCTGGAGTTACTAAAGAACAGTCAGAAGCATCTGAGTTTTTTAATCGATATACCGAAAATCAAAAAGTAGCAAACACTCAACACGAAAAGTTTGTTTCGGACACTAAAAAATTGTTTTCACAAGATTTCAAAGGTTTTGATATCAAAGTAGGTGAAAAATCATTTAGATATGGGGTCCAAAACGCAAGTAAGGTTGCTGAAAGCCAATCAAACATTAATAACCTAATTGGGAAGTTCCTAAATGACAAAGGTGATGTAGTGGATACGAAAGGTTATCATAAAGCTATTTATGCCGCGGAAAATGTAGATACTATTGCAAAACACTTTTATGAGCAAGGCAAAGCTGACGCTGTTAAAGATGTTACTGCAAAATCTAAAAATGTTAGTAATGAAATAAGAGCAACAGCTCCTTCAGACATTAACATTGGAGGAATAAGAGTAAAAGCAATAAGCGGTGTTGATTCTTCAAAACTAAGAATAAAAAAGAAATTTTAACATTAAACAATTACCAAAATGGGAACAATTAACAATGCTTTTGGATCAATCATTCCATCGCAAAAACAACAATTATTAGATTCTAACTTTCTATCTTTTGATAGCGCTACAGGAGGAGGAACTTTCGCACAACAGTATTTACCTGAAATCTACGAAAACGAAGTAGAGCGTTACGGAAACAGAACTCTTTCTGGATTCTTGAAAATGGTAGGAGCTGAAATGCCTATGGCTTCTGATCAAGTAATTTGGTCTGAGCAAAACAGATTGCACATTGCTTACACAGGAGTAGATGTAGTATCTGCTGCAGCAAACACATTGAGTATTGATGTATCTTCTGCTGACGTAAACAACGTAATTTCAGTAGACTCTACTATCGTTATTATCAACGAAGCTACTGGAGCTGAGGTAAAAGCTGTAGTAACTGCTTCTGATACTTCTAACGGTAACTTAACAGTAGCACCTTACACTGTTCAAAACCTTGCTGTAGGAAGTCTTTTTGCTGATACTAGTACTGCAAAAATCTTCGTATACGGTTCTGAGTACGGAAAAGGATCTACTACACCTAACATTGTAAGCGTAGAGCCAGAATTGACACAATTCTCTAACTCTCCAATTATTATTAGAAGCAAATATAGCGTATCTGGATCTGACACAGCTCAGATTGGATGGGTAAACGTTGCTACTGAAGAAGGAGAAGACGGATACTTGTGGTACTTGAAAGCTGAATCAGAAACTCGTTTGCGATTTGAAGATTACCTAGAGATGTCTGTAGTAGAGGGAGAATTAGCTTCTGCAACTGGAGCTGGATCTGCTGCTGCTAACGGAAACAAAGGTACTGAAGGTCTTTTTGCTGCTATTGAAAGCAGAGGAAACGTATATACTGGATTTGACGCTTCAACTGGACTTGCTGACTTTGACACAATTCTTAAAAACTTGGATACTCAAGGAGCTATTGAAGAAAACATGCTTTTCTTGAATCGTTCTGTATCTTTAGGATTTGACGATATGCTTGCTGGTCTTTCTGCAGGAGCAAACGGAGGTACTGCATACGGATTGTTTGAGAACTCTGAGTCTATGGCTTTGAATCTTGGATTTACAGGTTTCCGTAGAGGATCTTACGACTTCTACAAAACTGACTGGAAATACTTAAACGATGCATCTACTCGTGGAGCTTTGGCAACTGCTGCAGCATCTATCGAAGGAGCATTGATTCCAGCTGGAACTTCAACTGTATATGACCAAATCTTGGGAACTAACATTCGTCGTCCATTCTTGCACGTACGTTATAGAGCTTCTCAAGCTGACGACAGAAGAATGAAAACTTGGTTGACTGGTTCTGTAGGTGGAGCATTCACATCTGACTTAGACGCTATGGAAGTAAACTTCTTGTCTGAAAGATGTTTGTGTGTACAAGGAGCTAACAACTTTGTATTATTCAAAGCTTCCTAATCGGGAGTAAATTACTGTAAATTTTACCCTCGTTGTATATACGGGGGTAATCTTTACTTTTTTTAAATTATTTAATTATATTATATTATGGCAACAAAAAAAGCAGCTGCGCAACCCGTAGCTAAACAAGTAGAAGAAGTATTAGTAAAAACACCTGTTAAACAACAACCAGCAAAACCAAAGTGGGAAGTTAAAAACAGAACTTATATTTTAAAAAATAACAAATCACCATTAACACATACAATTCCATCTAAGCATTCTGCTAAGTATTCTTTATTGTATTTTGACAAAGAAGAAGGAGTTCAAAAAGAACTTAGATATGCTACAAACCAAACTTCTCCATTCAAATCAGAACAAAAAGGAGAAGCTACTATTGGGCATATTATTTTTGACAACGGATCTTTAATTGTACCGAAAGAAAAGCAAAACTTGCAAAAGCTTCTATCTCTTTATCACCCTTTAAAAGATAAAATTTATTTTGAGTTTGATAACGTAGAAGTTGCTGAAGATGAACTAGATATATTGGAATTGCAAATTGAAGCCTTAAATGCGGCTACTCAAATAGATATTGAACAAGCTGAAGCTATTATGCGTACAGAGATCGGTTCTAAGGTATCTAATATGAGTTCTAAGGAGCTTAAAAGAGATTTGCTATTGTTTGCTCGTAATAATCCTTATTTGTTCTTAGAATTGTCTAACGACGAAAATGTAGAATTAAGGAATACAGCGATTATAGCAGCAGAAAGAAACATCATTAAATTATCTCAAGACCAAAGAACATTTACTTGGGGTGCTAACGGCAGAAAATTAATGACAGTTCCTTTTGATGAAAATCCTTACTCAGCAATGGCTGCGTTCTTTAAAACAGATGAAGGAGTAGAAGTATTTAGGTCTATAGAGAAAAAACTTAAATAACACGTAATATAAAAATAGAGGGGATAGTTAACTCTGTCCTCTCTTATATTACATAAAAACAAAATAAATGGCAATAAGCGTAGATACTGTATACAAAACAGTTTTATTAATACTTAACAAGGAACAACGTGGGTACATGACTCCTGATGAGTTTAATAAAGTAGGTGCTCAGGTTCAGCTTGAAATATTTGAAAAATATTTTGAAGATCTTAATCAATTAACGAGAATTCCTCAAAATGATATGGATTATGCTGATAGGGTAGCTTATTTAGACCAAAAAATGTCAGTATTTAAAATATACGGTTCTCCAATAGCGCTAAGCAGTACTGGGCTAGCAAGTTTACCAAGTGAACTTCACACTATCGGAACAGTTACTATGAATAATGTTGAAGTAGAAAGAGTTTCAAGAAACGCTTACTATAATTTAAAAAAATCTCCTTTAACAAAACCTTCTGTATCTTTTCCTGTTTACTTATTACAAGGGAATGGAATTCAGCTAGACCCTTTTAAAAATTCAGCATCGATTTTGCAAGAAATAGTTTTAGACTATGTTAAAACGCCTACTAGTCCTAAGTGGAATTATTCAGTTGGAAGTGTGGGTCAGTTTATTTTTAATTCTGTAGATGCAGGAACCAATCCTTCTGTAAACTTTGACTTACACAGCTCTGAACAAACAGAAGTAATTTTAAGAATACTTGCTTATGCGGGTATTATTATTAGAGACCCGAATATTGTGCAAGCAGCAATGTCTCAGACACAACAAACAAACATTAATGAAAAAAGCTAAATAAATGGGATTAATAAACGAAAACAATCGCCAGTATTATGCAGGCTCTCAAAGCTTTTTATCTGCATCGGGTATAGGTCAAGCTTTTACTACTACATTTGACACTAATTTAGTTTTTGGTAGTTATAATCCTTTAGAAGCTAATTACGCTTTAAATAACTTTAAGCTTTATACAGCTGCCTCTGGAATTTTAACCTACACAGAATACACCGGAGATTATAGCGTTGCTGGCAATACTATAACTATAAGCGGTAATTTAGATGCCGACACATCTGTAGTTGTTCAGTTAAAATCTCAATCAGGAGGTAATTACGGAGCTCAGGATGCTTATGGCAATACTGTTGAAGACAACTGGGGGTCTTATTCTTATATAAAATTAGATGAAGTAATTAACAACTTCATAGTTGGATATGTAGGAGCAGGAAAGCTTATACCAAGCGTAAAAAGAACAGATGTTATATTCCATGCTAAAAGAGGATTGCAGGAATTTAGCTACGATACTTTAAAAAGTATTAAGTCTCAGGAGTTAACTGTACCTAATAGCTTAAGCGTTCCAATACCTCAAGACTACGTTAATTACGTTAGAATGTCTTGGATTGATAAGTCTGGTATAAAACATATTATATACCCTACTACATTAACAAGTAATCCAAATAAAATGCCTTTGCAAGATAGTAACGGCGTTCCTACTCAAGATAACTTTAATAATAACACACAAGGTACTTCTATTACAGAAGAAAGATGGGATACTAACAACATAGGTGAAATAAGAAATGATATTGAAGATGTTTTTATAGGAAGAACAGATGCTTATGGAGGAAGATACGGTATTCAACCTGAAGTTAATCAAGTTAATGGTTGGTTTACAATAAACGAAAGAGAGCATACTTTTTCTTTTTCAAATGACTTGGTTGATCGCATAATAATTTTAGAATACATTTCTGATGGGCTAGCATATGATATGGATACTAAGCTACCAAAAATGGTAGAAGAAGCCATGTATGCTCATTTAAGCTACTCTATTCTTGCCGGAAGATCTAATCAACCAGAATATGTAGTTAGAAGATTAAAACAAGACAAAAGCGCTAAACTAAGAAATGCTAAAATTAGACTTTCTAATATAAAACTTTCAGAGATTACCCAAGTTATGAGAGGTAAATCTAAACAAATAAAACACTAATTGAATGGCAGAAGTTAAAAATAGCTTTCTTGGTTCTAAAATGAATCAGGATTTAGACGATAGACTTGTACCCAATAACGAATATAGAGAAGGTTTAAACATATCTGTTTCTAATTCAGAACAAAACGACGTAGGAGCTCTTCAAACCGTGTTAGGTAATCAATTAATAGCCTCTACAGGTGAAACTATTATAGGTTCTTTCGTAAGCGAAGCTAATAATACAATATTTTTATTTTCGACTGACTACACAGACATATCGTCAAACAGCCTCAACAACTTTGCTCCAACTAATGCTTCTTGTAAAATATACTCGTACAATGTTTTAACAGATACTTTAACCACTTTAGTTAGTGGTTTTTTCTTAAACTTTTCTACAACTCATAATATCTACGGTGTAAACTTACTTGAAAACTTATTATTCTGGACAGATAATAGAAACCAACCTAGAAAAATAAACATTCAAACCGCTGCTAATAACAGTAGTTATTATAGCTCTGAAGATCATATTTCAGTAGCTAAGTATGCACCGTTTCAAGCTATACAATTATATAAAGAAACAACGCCTGGCTCTGGAGTATACAAAACAACGATGAAAGATGTTACTAGTGAGTTTCTTCCAGACGGCGAAGACAATCCCGACTACCAAGTAGACGGTGATGGCAACCCTAATTACGCCGGGGACAAAAACTACTTATCTGATAGATTTGTAAGATTTTCTTATAGATTCAAATTTGATGATGGAGAGTACTCTATAATGGCTCCTTTTACTCAGCCAGCATTTATACCTAAGCAAGATGGTAGCTTTATAGACAAGTATAATAATGGATCTTTAACAGAGTCTGACGAAGATGACGCTTATAAAAGCTCTATAGTTAAATTTATGGAAAACAAAGTTAACAATATTAAGTTAATTATTCCATTTGAATATCCTATTAATGAAGTAGGAGAAAAATTAAAAGTAAATCAATTAGAAATACTTTTTTCAGAGTCGGATTCCAATCTAGTAAAATCTGTAGAAGAGATACCTGTTAGTTATCTTAATAGTTTTGATACTTTTTATGAGTACGATTACCAGTCTACTAAACCTGTTAGAGTGTTACCATCAGGACAAACTACGAGAGTGTATGACAAAGTTCCGGTAAAAGCTTTAGCTCAAGAAATAATAGGTAATAGAGTTGTTTATAGCAATTATATAAATAAACACACAGCGCCTCTTACTTTAGATTATTCTGTAAATGTTTCGGAAAAACTTCCTTCCAGTAGTTCTAACACTAGTAGAGCATTGGAGGAATACCCAGAACATACACTAAAGCAAAATAGAAACTATCAAGTTGGTATAGTATTAAGTGATAGATATGGTAGACAGTCAGGAGTTATTTTAGCTGAGAACACAGCTTCTTTAGTAACTAACACGGGTGAAGAATACGGAAGCTCTACTATCTACTCTCCTTATAAGGTAGAAGATCCAAAATCTTTCTTTGGTAATTCTTTGAAAGTTTTGTTTAATTCTGCAATAAGCAGCACGAGATCACCTTTAACTGAGTTCGATAATCCAGAAGAAACAGGCGAACCTGGTTTATATGCAGAGGCCGGTCAAGGAATTGTCAATACTCTGTCTGTTGGAGGAAGTGGAACAGGTTATACCGCAGGTACTTATGACACTTCGGTGACAAGCGGGGGAAGCGGTACAGGTCTTAGAGTTACAATAACTACATTTAACGGCTCTATAACAGGAGCACTGGTTGTAGAATCAGGTTCGGGATATAATGTTGGAGATACTATTGGATTAACCGGAGCAGGTGGCGCAA
>Ga0209136_1002480_pt1 | contig 11178 bp, 11 predicted proteins | sample SaaInl0LU_22_DNA_FD_184640 | JGI IMG/M metagenome (GOLD analysis project Ga0209136, IMG submission 184640) | Marine microbial communities from expanding oxygen minimum zones in the Saanich Inlet - ESP_90LU_22_DNA (SPAdes) (version 2) | ecosystem: Environmental > Aquatic > Marine > Intertidal... | reverse complement strand
TGACCCAGCAAGACTTGTCTATTTCAGCAGAGGTGTCAAGAAAGAGCATCAATGCTATTGAAAATGGCATTTACATTCCATCTACGGTTTTAGCATTGAAAATTGCAAAAACTCTTGGTTGTCAAGTTGAAGACTTGTTTCAATTGCCCTAAAGAGTTTTGTTCTATTGGCAATCGATCACTTTGAAAGAGTATGACATTTTTTCGTTCAAAACATGGAGACTCATAACATGCTCTGAAATTTCTATTCAAAATGCACATCGGGTATTTATTAAAATTTTAAAATAAAAAACCCCAACTAAAAAGTTGAGGTTGAATTGGTGGGCAATGAGGGATTCGAACCCCCGACCCCCTCGGTGTAAACGAGGTGCTCTGAACCAACTGAGCTAATTGCCCGTAGCGCTTGCAAATATAAGACAGATAATTAAATTGACAAGCACTTGTTTGGTATTTATTTTCTATTTACCTCCGTTCTACAACAACTTAAATTTGCATGAAAACGTCCATTAAATTCCTTTGACTCTTTGAAACAAAGCTTTTAATTGAGGGCCTACTTCTGAGGTGTTTTTAGGAGTCTCTATCGCAATCAATCCATTATCATATAATAGCTGGTAACTAAACACAAACCTTCTCTCTTCTGGTGAGATCCCCATAAGTCCAAAGCGCAAATCATTGAAGTACAGCTTCTCATCTTTCTTTTCAATGGTATACCATCCTTTAGAAAGTTTGATGAGTCTATGAATCAGAGGTTCATCTTTTAAATCTCCTAATAAATCATGATTTTTTGGGACTCTTAGAAATGAAATATCTTTCGTTGAATCCAGTAGCGAATAATAGCCTATCAAATAAGCGTCCTCGGTATCCACATTTGCAGACCATAAAATTGAATTGAGAGGTGTAGGTTTGGTTTCAATCTCTGAAAACTCAATTTGTTGCGCTCTCAAATTCTCCTCGAACACTCCGAAAGTCACCCATTTAAAAATCAATGTCAAAATCATATAGGCACTACTTATACCGAGCCCCCAATGATTCAGCTTTGCACGTTTGACGGTTCCTCTTCTTTGAAAGCTAGCTAACAATAATAAAAACAAAAAAGGAAGGGTATATAGAGGGTCGACAACAAAAATGTTTTTGAATGAAATTTTATATTCGAGTGGCCATAGCAATTGTGTTCCCCATGTCGTATGCAGATCCAGAAGTGGATGTGTAAACAGGCTCCAAAACATCAATTTTGTCCAACCTTTCCAAGAGCTTTCCTTTTTGCCGTACAAACGATAAACCAACCACCCTAATAAAGGGGCAAAAAGCAATGAAAACACAATGGAATGCGAAAAACCTCGATGCACTTCATTGGAAGTAACAGAATCTAAAAAAAAAGTACACAAAACATCTAAATCAGGGATAGTACCAGCCACAGCACCCCATAAAATGGCTTTGTTACCTACTTTTTTACCCAACACCGCTTCACCCACGGCTGCTCCTAGAATAATTTGTGTCAGTGAGTCCATTATTTCGTTTTAAAAGGGTTTCTTATCTCGTAACTTACGGGCCTTATAGCCCCCAAAACCAAACGCAGTAATTTTGTAGGAATACAATTGCGATGTCTTGCGAAGAGTTTCATAGGAACGGGCTTTGCACCTACAACACTTTTAATGGTTTCTGCGGTTCTTCCCAAACGAAGCTCATTGCACTTGCGCTCAATGCTCATCTCAACATAATCGTACAACATCCGCTGGTATAGTTTGTAATTTTTATTGTAGGAATAATCAATCCCTATGAAATTGGCGTCACAAATAGCACCAAATACAAAAGCTGTCGAAAAGCCAACAAAAACTTCGTCTTTAAAATACGCTGTAAAAACAAACTGATTTTTTAATTTTTTCTTCAAATGAACAAATGTCTTTGCCTTTAAAACACCCAAATTATAACCCACATTTTTTAAAATCTCAACATACATTTTATCTATTTCCAACAAATAGGATTCAATTTGGTTTTCTGTAAAATCTCTTTTTTCAAAAACCGCAGATTTTTTAAAAACATTTTTTGCACGGGTGCGGTATTTGGTATTCATGTTATTTAAATAATGGTCAAATGTTTTCCATTCATTTTTCAAATGGAGCACCATGTTAACATCTATTCCAAACCCAATAAAGTTTTCTTTTTCCAACATCTTATTCGTATCGTTATTCTCTCTCCAAAATTCCTTTAACAATGCGAAAGATATTTTAGGATTATCTGCAGAACCTTTGAAAAGTTCGCACAAGGTTTTAGATACTAACTTTAAAAATGAAGCTCTTTCAATAAAATCGGTATGGGCAAAACCGTTTTCTCCACAAGCGAATAAATTACCACAGACGAGGAGTGATACTTTTTTATGTTCAGAAAAAAAAAGCTTTACCTTGTTTGCAATACCCAAAGGAATTCGATCTTGCAACAATTCCTTCGGTTTGAAATAAAGAATCTGCAAAGCGCTTACTCCTATGATTTCATTTTGACTCGCATAGAAGATCACATATTTTACGTCGATCTGCTCCTTCATTCCTGCTTCAAAAGCACTCAAGTAATCATGGGAAAGATAAATATTGTTTCTCACATTCACTGTATCCCACTCTTTCGCGGAGATTTCTTCAATGCTATCGATTAACCGATAAGAAAACTTGCTGTTTTTTAAAGTCCGTAAGGAAGAATTCTGCATAAGCGAAAAGAAATATTATTTGAAAACAACGAAAATACGAAATTATGAGCAGCAATAACTTGTTCTTCGAACACACCTCTGTTAAAATATTTAAAAAATTACAGGACATTTCTTTTGCACAGAGCACTCTTTCTATTTATATTTTTTTCCTAAATTTACAAGTGTATGTTAAATAATATGTTATGAAATATTTAAGTCCTGAAATTGCAAAATTAGCCAAATCACAATCCAAAAAGTCATTGGCAAAACTAGGAACCTCTTGTGGTATTTTTCAAGATTGCTTTGATAAAAAGCAATCAAACGATAATTATCAACTGAAGAGACTTGAAGATGAAAAATAATTGTGTAAAAATAAAAAGTACCGAAATTTTATCTGATAATTGGTATCTTTTGAATAAAGTGACTTTTGAATATTTAAGAAATGATGGTACATGGCAAACTCAAATCCGTGAATCTTATGACAGAGGAAACGGAGCCTGTGTTTTTTTGTACAACAAACAAAAACAGCAAATTATCTTAATTCGTCAATTTCGATTGCCTACCTACCTCAATGGAAATGATTCGGGATTCCTCATTGAAACCTGCGCAGGATTGCTCGATAAAGACGATCCTGAAACCTGTATTAAAAAAGAAATATTAGAAGAAACAGGATATCAATTAGAAAACGTATCTAAGGTTTTTGAAGCTTTTTTAAGTCCCGGTGCCGTCACTGAGAATCTACATTGTTTCATAGCAGAATACACAGATGCCATGAAAAAACACAAAGGGGGTGGTTTGGTTGATGAACAAGAAGATATTGAAGTACTGGAAATACCCTTTGAAAAAGCTATTGAATGGTTGCATTCAGGAAAAATAAAGGATGCCAAAACCATCATGCTTTTACAATATGCATTGATTCATAAACTAATGGAATTTTAAACCGCAAGATATTAGTTCACAAAAAAAACACAAATCCCTTTATTTTTCAACCCACTTATTTTTTTATTTTCACAACTTTAACATCAAACAGCAAAGTTGCCTTGGCAGGTATCGGCCCATAAGCTCGCTCTCCATAAGCCAGCTGGTAGGGAATAAATAATCTTGCTTCTCCCCCTTCATTTATTTGTTGTACTCCTTCTGTCCAGCCTTTAATAACTCTGTCTACAGCCACTATAAAATCAAAGGTCTGGTTTCTTTTGTAGGAACTGTCAAACACCTTTCCATCCGCAAAATAACCCGTATAATGCACACTGACTTTATCTCCAGGCTTTGGCTGCTTGCCATTTCCTTTTTGAAGTGTCAAAATTTTCAAACCAGATTTTAGCAGAGTGGCTTTTGATTCATTCATCTTCATCGAAAAAGCCATACTATCTTTTACTTGTTCTTGTTTTTTTAAGACGGCTTCTTTTTTAAGAGCATCCAGTGATTCTACAAACACCTTTGTTGCCTTGTATGCATTGGCCACCTTTCCGACTCTCTCTATCCGAATTTTATCAATGAGATCTCCTTGTTGTATGGAATCTAATACAGGAAATCCTTTCACCACCTCTCCAAAGACTGTATGCTTCCCATCGAGCCAAGGAGTCTCTTTGTGTGTAATAAAAAATTGACTTCCATTGGTATTAGGCCCTGAATTTGCCATGGAGAGTATTCCTTTTTTCGAATGCGTAAACAGTAGTTCTCCGGCATCATCCCGAGGAAATTCATCAGCAAATTTATAACCTGGATCCCCCATTCCATTTCTTTGAATATCGCCACCTTGTATCATGAAATTCGAAATAACACGATGAAATGGCAAACCGTCGTAGAATTTTCTTCCTGCCAAAGAGTCTGCCACAATCGTACTTGTTCCTTCAGCCAATGAAACAAAATTTGCGACCGTCAAGGGAGTATCTTCAAAATGAAGTTTCATTAAAATCTCACCTTTGTCGGTAAAAACTTTTGCATACAATCCTTCTTCCAATCCCGCCTGTTTGCTCTTACATGAGAAAAGAACGGAAACAAGTGCGATAAAAAATACGGCTACTTTTGTCATATTAGTTTATGGATATCAATTCCACCTCAAATATCAAAGGCATGAAAGGTTTGATAGGTCCTTTTCCTCTTTGTGGAGCGTTAGCTCCATAAGCCAATTCTTGTGGAATAAAAAACTTAAATTTCGCTCCTTCTCCCATCAACTGGAGCCCCTCTGTCCAACCTTTGATCACTTGATTCAATCCAAAAGAAGCAGGTGTTTTTCTATCCACCGAACTATCAAAAACAGTTCCATCTGGTGTTGTACCATGATAATGTACTGTCACATTATCTGTTGCCCCCGGTTTTTTAGAATCATCTCCTTTTTTTAAAACTAGGTATTGCAAACCAGAATCCGTAGTTACCACTCCTTCTTTTTCTTTATTTTTAAGTAAAAACTGAACACCATCGACTTTGACTTGACCAAACTCTTCTTCCGCTTTTTTAGCAGCTTCTTCTTGTTGCTTCTCCATAGCGTCTTGCTGTTTTTTCATGAAAAAAGGACGCAAAACACCTTCTATGTCTTTTACTTCTAAAAGGGCGTTTACCGTATCTAAAACCTCTCTGTAGCCTTGTACAAATAGAGCATTGTTGATTTCTTCAAAATTAGGCTTCATTTTCAAAGCCATATCTAAACCGATTGCATAACTCACAGAATCTGCTTCACTCAATAAATTAGTAGTTGCATTGCTATTGAGAACTACTTCTTTCTCCGCAGCAGCAGCAGCAGCAGTATCCTTGGCTTTTGCCATGGCCTCTTGTTGCTTTTTCATAAAAAATGTTCTCACAACTTTATTCAAGTCTTCAACTTTTATTTTCGTTTTACTCGTGTCTAAAGCATGCTCGTATCCTTCGATAAAAGCCGCATGGTTGGCGTCTTTAAAATTGACATTTACTTTGTTGGCCATATCCAAACCTAAGGCATAGCTTACACTATCGACTTCTGTCGTCAATTTAGTTTGTCTTTTTTGTTTTTCACAAGAGCTGACCGTCATTATTATTGCTGCCAAGCTCATACTAGCGATGAATTTAATTGTCATTGTTTTACTTTATTATGTTGATTAATTTTATTCTTGTTAATATAGACTCATTGCTTCCAATGCGCTTTTTATCATCTCCTTTCGATCGATAGGCTACAAAGGAAGGCAAAACAAAAAGGACTTCTTCCCCTTCCTTCATTAATTTTATCCCCTCTCGAATTCCTCTTATAACATATTCTTTGTCTATCCAATATTCTTGAAGACCCAATTCTTCCGCACTATACAACATTTCTCCCTCCAAAGAAAAAATAGCCTGTTCAAAGAGCACTTTATCCCCTTTTACAGGCGAAACACCTTTTTCATTTTTAGACAGATATCGATACCAGAATCCTTTTTGTGAGTTTTGATATTCATGCAAACTATCCCTTTTGATAAAACCTTCAATCAATGCGTTTTCATGTGCGACCATTTTACTATACAATTCAATAGTCTCATTTACTTTCTTTGAAGACGAATACGACTCAGGCCTGCGCGCCTCTTGTTCTGTGCAAGCATAGATCGCGAAAAAAAATCCCAAAAGAACAATCCATTTATTTTTCATAAGATTCCTCTAACGCTACTTTATATTTGGGTAACAATTGGATAAATTTCTGCAAGGTCTCTTCCATCGAAAATTTAGACCTACCTCCAGCAGCATTGTCGTGACCTCCACCATCAAAATACTTACGTGCAAATTGGTTCACAGAAAAAGTTCCTTTGGAGCGAAAAGAAATTTTGATAATTTTTTGCTCCACATCTTCAATAAAAATTGCTGCCATATGTATCCCTCTCAACGAAAGACCATAGTTAACAAAACCTTCTGTATCTCCTTTTTGGTAATCAAATTGATTCAATTCTTTCTGAGTCAAGGTAATGTATGCTGTATGAAAGTTCCTCTCAAGTTTGAGGTTGTTCATAGCAGCCCCTAACAGCTGCAAACGACTATAAGAATTTGTGTTGTAAACTTTGTCATGAATCAATGAATTCTCTGCTCCTTTATCAATCAACTCAGCAATAATTTTGTGAGTAGTACTGGTTGTTGACGGAAAACGAAACGAACCTGTATCAGTCATAATTCCTGTATAGATACAAGTAGCGATGTTTGAATCCATCAAATCCAAATCCTCCATCATTTCGATAAAATTGTAAACCATTTGACAAGTAGAACAAATTGAAGTATCGGAATAAATATAAGGCGATATCTGATCGGGTTGTTGGTGATGATCAATCATGATAAACTCTCCAGGGTAAGCCTCTAACGCTTTCTGCATATCTTCCCCCACTCTATGGAAAGCATTGAAATCTAAAACAAACATGATTTCTGACTGGTCAATTACTTTTTTAGACTGCGTATTTTGTTTGTCGTATTTGTAGGTAGTATCTGCTCCAGGCAACCACCGTAGAAAATCAGGAACATCATTTGGCAATACCGTTTGAGCATTATGCCCTTTTGCTTTAAGGTAATGTTGCATTGCCAAAGCGGAACCCATAGCATCACCATCAGGATTTCTATGTGCCACCAAAACAATATTCTTTGGCGTCACCAACAATTCTTTGATCTCTTTTACTTTTGCATCGTCCATAAGGTGCGAATATACTATTAATCTGTGAAAAATTCTGCCTAAATAAATGTTAAAACAGCTATTTTTAGTTTTGTTAAATTCTACTTCTCAACAAGGTGAAATTTGACTAAATAAAGTATATTTACAAAAATTATTTTGTAGAAAATGACCAGAAACAGAACGTTCACAATGATCAAACCCGATGCAGTCCAAAACGGTTATATCGGCCCTATTTTAGAAAAAATAACTGCTTCAGGCTTTAAAATCGTTGCCTTAAAACTGACAAAACTTTCGCTAGATGATGCCAAAAAATTCTATAGCGTTCACGAAGGAAAACCCTTTTTTGAAAGATTGATCAACTTTATGTCCAGCGGTCCAATTGTCGCTGCAATATTAGAAAAAGAAAACGCCGTAGCAGACTTCAGGAACCTTATCGGAGCTACAAACCCAGAGAACGCTGCGGATGGGACAATTCGCAAACTTTATGCAACATCGCTGTCTTACAATGTTATTCATGGAGCAGACAGCAATGAAAATGCAGCGATTGAAAGCGCCTTTCATTTTTCAGACACAGAATGCTTTTAAAAATTAGCGAAACACTTTAAAAGCCCAAAATTTAAATGAATAGAAGAATACAGCAGCCATCTAGAACTTTCCGTTAGTTCCTTAAACGTACACAACACGCTTGCATAGAACATTTCATTCCTTGCGTCTTTTTTTTTGTAAATTGAGAAACACCTAAAAAATGCAAGAACCTAGTATTACTAAAATTCTTATCATTTGTCTTTCTATAAAAAACACACTGTGAAGTATTTTTTTTCTTTTTTCGCTTTTTTTTCATCCTATTTAATCTCCTCTCATGCTCAAAAATATACGGAGCAAGACAGTCTTAGAGGTAGCATTACAAAAGAACGTAAATGGTGGGATCTTCAGCATTACAGTTTACATTTGGTTATCAATCCTGAGAAAAAACACATTTCAGGACACAACACTATAAGATACCAAGTTCTTTCCAAAAATCAAAGACTACAAATTGATTTGCAACACCCGATGAAAATAACACGGGCGACGCATCATGGAAAAAACGTTTTTGTCGAGTCAAATGGGAATGCGCACTATATACACGTACCTGTACAGCCTGTTCATACAACAGACAGTGTTACTGTTTTTTTTGAAGGAGTTCCACCTCAAAGTAAAAATCCGCCTTGGGATGCAGGTTTCACCTGGAAAAAAGACACGAACCAAAATCATTTTATAGCCACAAGTTGCCAAGGAAAAGGAGCGAGCGTATGGTGGCCGAACAAAGACCACATGTACGACGAACCAGATCAAGGCATCCATGAAGTATATACTATCCCTGAAAATTTAATAGCCGTTGGCAACGGGAGATTGAAAAAAACAGAACACGACACAATAATAAAAACCAAAACATTTCATTGGGAAGTGAGCCAGCCCATCAATAATTACGGTGTCAATGTAAATATTGGTAATTATGTGCATTTTTCTGAGAAATTTAAAGGAGAACACAAACATTTAGATTGTGACTATTTTGTGTTGCCCAAGTATTTGGAAAAAGCGAAAACACAGTTTCAACAAGTTGCTAAAACCCTTAAGGCGTTCGAATTTTGGTTTGGTCCCTATCCTTTTTATGAAGATAGCTACAAACTTGTACAAGTGCCTTATTTGGGTATGGAACATCAAAGCTCAGTAACGTATGGGAATATGTTCCAAAACGGTTATTTAGGACATGATTTGAGTAAAACAGGATGGGGAATGAAATTTGATTATGTCATTGTTCATGAAACTGCACATGAATGGTTTGCAAACAGTATTACAAACAAAGACATTGCAGATATGTGGATTCACGAAAGTTTCGCTACGTATGCAGAAAGCCTTTATTTAGAATATTATTTTGGAAAGCAAGCAGCCTATTCATACATCCGAGGTTTGCGTAACTCCATTCAAAATGACAAACCCATCATTGGTCCATACAATGTAAACAGCGAGGGTTCTGGCGACATGTATTTCAAAGGAGCCAATATGCTACACACCCTCCGACAATTGGTAACTGATGATGATACTTGGCGCACTATTTTAAGAGATCTACATCAAGCATTTTTTCATCAAACCGTGACAACGAATCAAATTGAAACTTTTTTAAACGAACAAACACAATTTTATTTACAACCCGTATTTGATCAATATTTGAGAACAACCAAAATACCTGTTTTCGAAACCCGAATTACTAAAAACCATACAGAGTATCGTTGGAGCAATGTGATACACAACTTTTCAATGCCCCTTAAAATTTATCTCCAGGGCAAAGAAAAATGGATTTATCCGACCACCCAATGGAAAAGAATGAGCACAATTTCTATTCCTGAAATTGAAATAGACCCAAATTTTTACATTGATTTGAAAACTCAATAACTAAATCTTATGCCACATATTTTGTTTTTTTCAAAAAACTTAACACTACAAATCCTGCAAAGAAAAATTGTGCCAAAATAAGAACAGAGGCTTTCATTGATCCTGTCAGCGCAATCATCAATCCTGAAATAAAGGTTCCCAATACAATGGCTATTTTTTCAGTGACATCGTAAAAACTAAAATAAGTAGCCGTGTCTTTTGTTTCCTCAGGAATCAATTTGGAATATGTCGATCTTGAAATCGATTGTATCGCACCCAAAACCATTCCCAAAAGGCCTCCTAAAACATAAAATTGAAAAGTGATATTTGTGTTGTCTTTATCTAACATATAGGCACCAACAGTGATCAAACCCCAGCCAAAAATAATAATTTTTAAGGTTTTTATATTGCCAATGTACTTGGACAATTTTGAAAAAACTACGGCACCAACAATAGCTATCAATTGAATGAGCAATATCGTGATGATCAATTTATCCGTATCCAAATTCAATTCTTTATCGCCAAACAACGCAGCAATTAGTATAATTGTCTGAACCCCCACACTGTAAAGAAAAAAAGAGGCTAAAAACAACTTCAATTCACCTAAATACTTCAATTCTTTCAAAACTTTTCTGAGTTCCTTAAAACCTTTGAAAACAACATCTTTTTTTAGTTTCTTGCCACTATTATTTGTGGGTAAATAATAAAAAGTATACTGTGCAAAACCAAACCACCAAATACCTACCATCAAAAACGACAAACGCGCAGGCAATGTTGCGTCATCAATTCCAAACCAATCAGGATTCATTTGAAGCAACAAACAAAGCATCAACAAAAGCACAGAACCTAAATAGCCATAAATATAACCTTTTGCACTCACACTATCGTGATCTTTAGGATAGGCAACTTCAACCAAATAAGCGTTGTAAAACACCAGACTCCCCCAAAAACCTACACTCGCCAACACCATAAAAAAAATACCAACTTCTATATTTTCACCTGTAAAAAAATACAAGGATGCTACAGAAAAAGACCCTAAGCCACAAAAAAACTGTAAAAACCGTTTTTTATTGCCCAAATAATCTGCAACACTCGAAAGAACAGGAGACAAAAAAACAACTACAAAAAAAGAAAATGACAAAGCATAACTATACAACGTCGCGTTGTTAAAATCTTTTCCCAGGAATGTTATCATAGAATCATTCCCTCCTGTAACACTGTTGTAATAAATTGGGAAAATAGCCGTGCCAATCACAAGCGAATACACCGAATTTGCCCAATCATAAAAAGCCCAGGCCCCAATCAATTTTTTATCCCCTTTTTTAATCATTTATTGTTTATTTGAATGAATTGTACCGTTTCTAATTATAAAAACGGCACATAGTTTTTTTATTTGAGCATTTCACTCAACTGTATTTTTTCGCCAATCTTTTGGCCTCCGGTAAAAACTCTCTTAAAGTTTGAATCCGTGTTTTATTGGAGGGATGCGTGCTTAAAAATTC